>CAJDUY010000031.1_pt1 | contig 12697 bp, 9 predicted proteins | sample 7390911 | NCBI WGS metagenome assembly CAJDUY01 (sample SAMEA7055686, study PRJEB34461) | soil metagenome | biome: terrestrial ecosystem; feature: Peninsula; material: soil | place: Antarctica | collected 2016 | reverse complement strand
ATAAATAAAACCCAGCGACCTGTTACGCAGTCTGCATCTTTCTTCTTCATTGATGGTTGCTATATTCTGCCCCATGATGCGGATATCGCCGCCAGTCGGAGCATCTAACCCGCCCAACAGGTGCAATAGTGTACTTTTGCCGGAACCCGACGTGCCGACAATAGCAAGCGTTTCGCCTGCCAGGACATCGAGGTCTATGCCCATTAGTACCGGCACTTCCAGCTTACCCTGGTAATAACTTTTGCGCAGGCTGCGGCAGGAAATAATGGCTTCACTCATACCGCAGCGCCTCCGCAGGATTAACTCGGGACGCCCGGTAACTCGGATAGATGGTTGCCAGGAGCGTCAGCACGAACGATACCACCGCAACAGTTACCACGTCGGCGAGGTGGGGGTCAGATGGAATTTCGCTGATGTAATAAACTTCCCGTGAAAGGAACTGCACGCTGAACAGGCGCTCAATCAGTGCGATTACTGCCTCCACATGGTATGCCAGCAGCACACCGCCAATCACGCCCAGCGTCGTACCGATGACTCCGATCAGCGTACCCTGCACGATGAAGATTTTCATGATACTGCGCGGGCTTGCGCCCAGCGTGCGTAAAATAGCAATATCAGGCTGCTTATCAGTTACCGCCATCACCAAGGTCGATACGATATTGAATGCTGCCACGGCGATGATGAGGGCGAGAATAAGGGATAGCATGCGCTTCTCGATCTGTATCGCACGGAAATAATTTGCATGCTGGCGGCTCCAATCGCTGATATGAACATCTGTAGAAATCATTGGCGCAAGTTCTCGCGCAACTTGCGGCGCTTGGAACAAATCGCGCAGCTTCAGCCGCACACCCGATACCTGATCATCCTCCATACGGTAGAGCGTTTGCGCGTCCGCCAAATGAATTAGCACCAAACCCGAGTCGTATTCAAAATGTCCTGCTTCAAAGATGCCTGTAATAGTGAACTGTTTGAGACGCGGCAAAATACCTGCTGGCGTTACCTGCCCCTGAGGCGAGATCAACACAATCTTGTCACCGGTGAACACACCGAGAGCCCTTGCCAACTCGCGGCCGATAATGATGCCGAACCGTCCCGGCACAAGATTATCAAGTTCACCGTCCACCATCATCCGGGCAAGATCAGCGACATTGTTTTCCATATCCGGCAGGATGCCTCTTACCACAACGCCGCTGACTACTTGATCGAATGACACCATGCCCTGCGCACTGACATAAGGTGCGGCAGCTTCCACCTCCGGGTGCCTGAGCGCTTCCTGCGCTACTTGGCGCCAGTCGGTCAACTTACCGTCAATTCCGCTTATCTGGATGTGCGACGCCACACCGAGGATGCGTGACCGCACTTCTTTCTGAAAGCCGTTCATCACCGACATTACGGTGATAAGCGCTGTCATGCCGAGCGTAATTCCCAGGAGGGAAATCAGAGAGATGAAGGAAATGAAGTGATTGCGGCGCTTCGCGCGCGTGTAACGAAGACCAATGAAGAGTTCGTATGGAGACACGGATTAACATACCTGAATATAGAAATAATGGCGAAGTTTGCCACATTCCGTCGGGGCTTAACAGGTGACCGTATGTTGGGACCTTGCCATCGTCCTTTTTTGCATCAAAAATATACCTCTCGGTGGTCTCAGAGGTCTCAGAGGTTTAGCGGCAACGCCAAATACAAAAATAAAAAAACCTTACATAAGGCTGGCGCAAGACCATGGAAGAGCATTTCTCCCGATAGCAGCCTATGCTAACGCATTTCATGAACTGTAAATTTAATCAGCCACACACTCGGCACATAGACCCTTGACCGTCAACTCAATTTTCTGAGATTGGTAGCCGGCCGGCAGCTGGCCATCATACTTGGCCTTCAGATCGTCGAGACAAATTACCCTTATGCAACGCGTACATTCAAAATGCGCATGCTGGTGCGGATGCGCATCGATATTCGCACGAAAACGCCATGCCCGGTCATCACTTACCACCCTATGCACAAAGCATTTTTTGATCAACCATTCAAGCACGCGATAGAGCGTAACTCGATCCAGACTATGTCCGCCGCCCAGACGCTCTTCAATTTCGTGGTGCGTAACAGCTCGCTGTTCCGCCAATAAAATGGCAAGAATTTGAACTCTGCCAGAAGTCGCCCGGTCGCCAGTACGCCGGATCATCGCTTCTGCCTGCTCCTGAAAATTTATAAACATAAATGATGGTATTGCAACTAAGTTGCGTTTACTATAACCGGATAGTTTCACACGTGCAATATGAGCTGGATTACTTTCTCCAGGAAAATGAAGCAGTTCGGAATCAGACTACAAAAACCATGCATCATAATTTTCGGTATCTGGTATGGTTCATGTCCATCATCGTAAAGGTTTTTGTTGCACGCTAATCAGAATGTCCACAGTCCGCGGGGATCGGGAAATGACGGCTAAAGCATCTCCTCAAATTTTTGTGCCGTACTAAAACGTACTGATATGATGAAATCAAATCGTGTCCAGTTTTTTCGATTTCTCTTTGTCCTCATTGGCGCGCTATCCGGTATATCGCCTGCTTTCGCCGGAGCAACCTACACAGTGAACCCCGACACCTACCGTACCACGCTGAAGAAATTGGAGCCGGGTGCTTACGTACAGTTAATGCCCGGCGAATATAGGGAGGGCTTGCCCATTCGAGATCTTCACGGCACCGCGGAAGCACCTATTACAATTTCGGGGCCGGATAAGGAGCCCCGCGCAGTATTTGTGGCGCGACCCGGGCATAACACGGTTAGTATCATTAATTCGAGTTACATCATTATTCGCAATCTGGATCTCGATGGCCGCAATCTGCCAGTGGATGGAGTGAAGTGCGAAGGGCATGCGGACTGGGCACACCACATCACGCTCGACGGGCTACGCGTTCACAGCCACGGCAACAATCAGCAAACGGTAGGCATATCCACTAAATGCCCAGCCTGGGGCTGGGTGATTCGTAACAATATAATTGACGGCGCCGGTACCGGCCTTTACTTGGGGAACTCTGACGGGCGCGCACCATTTATTGACGGACTGATCGAGCACAATCTGGTAATTGACACGCGCGGCTATAACTTGCAAATCAAACATCAACTGGCTCGCTCCGTGTTGCCCGGCATGCCGGAAGGAAATAACACGACGATAATCCGCCATAATGTTTTCAGCAAGGCGAACGGAGGATCTAAAGACGTGGCGAGACCCAATATATTGGTGGGTCATTGGCCGCTGACAGGGGCGGGAGCGAACGATCGATATCTCATCTACGGTAATTTTTTCTATCAGAATCCGTATGAGTCGCTATTCCAGGGCGAAGGCAATATCGCGTTGTACAATAATTTATTCGTGAATTATTTCGGTGATGCAATACGGATTCAGCCGCACAACGAAACGACACGTGCAATAAGCGTTTTCTACAATACCGTAATAGCCAAAGGCTCCGGCATAATATTAGTGCGACGCGAGGATGACCCGATGTATTCACAATTCGTCATCGCCAATATTGTATTCGCCGGATCGCCGGTGCGTGGCACGTCCTCCGAGAAGAACCTGATGGGTAAATTCGACGAGGCGCGGAAATATCTTACTCGGCCGTTCGCACCGTTAGGCGAAATGAATTTGATGCCGGTGGTTGCTAAAATACCAAAGAATTCTGAAAACCGTATGCGCCTTGACACATACCCGGAGGCCGATCTGGATTTCGATGGCGATCTGCGTACCGGGCACAACGCAGGTGCCTATGCATTAAATAAAACCAGACCCCGCTGGCCGCCAGCTCTGGAAATTAAGCCGGTCCATGGAACTGCCAGATGAAGATGTTCGGAGTACGATGATGATGTACGCGATCGCGTACATCATCGCTTAACAGATATCGGAGCAGACGAACTGCATTCGCCAGTTAAAATAAATAACGATTCGCCCCACATCGACCGCGCTCTACTGGTTTGGTTCGCGCTCGGCTATTTGTTTTTTGCGGTGTACGGCAGCATGGTCCCGTTGGATTTCCACAATCGGCCGCTGGCCGAAGCCTGGATCGCATTTCGCGACATCTACAGCACGAGCCTTTCGTTCAGTTCACGCGCAGATTGGCTGGTAAACATCCTTTTATTCATTCCTCTGGCATTTTTACTGGCTGGCGCAGCATGGCCGGCACGTGGCGTGGTCATATACACGCTGGCTGTATTTGGGGTGTTCGTAGTTTGCCTGGGATTGAGTATAGCGATCGAGTTTATGCAGTTATTTTTTCCTCATCGTACACCGTCATTGAACGATATCGTGGCGCAAACCGTTGGGACAGGGCTGGGCGTGGCGGCGTGGATAGCATTCGGCTCGCGTTTGTCGGCCTGGTTTATCGGTTGGCGCAGTGCTCGTTCCCCGCTTGACGTATGGAAACGGTTGCTTTATTCGTATCTGTTCGTGTTGTTCGCTTATAACCTGCTGCCGCTGGATCTCACTATCAGTCCGGTCGAGATTTTGCATAAATGGCGTGAGGGGCGACTGGTTTTGCTTCCGTTCTCTTTTGTTTTTACAGACCCTATTGAAGCATTTTATGCCTTGGTCGTGGATATACTAGTGTGGACGCCAGCGTCATTCTTGTGGTGCCTAGCGTTTCCAAGGAAGCGTTTACATTCCTGGTTATCATTGGTAGGGGCGGCAACAACCCTTGAGTTTCTACAGCTTTTCGTCTATAGCCGGGTAAGTGATGTTACCGATATATTCACTGCAGCAATCGGTGCGGCAATGGGCGTCTGGCTGGCGGGACGGATGAGTCGACCTGCCGCGAGGGAAGCGGCACGGCCTCTATTCCGTCCTTCCTGGGGATGGTTTTTACTGGCATTGATGTGGGTAATCGTGCTAGCTGCAATATTTTTTTATCCGTTTAATTTTCAAATGGATCATGGATTTTTGGTGGAACGTTTGGAAGGCGCTCGCAAGGTACCTTTCGAAGTGTATTACTTCGGCTCCGAATTTCGCGCAGCGACGGAGGTAATGCATAAAACAGGATTCTTTATGCCTTTGGGCGCGCTATTGGCGCTGGCAGTAATATCGATCCAGAACTACATGTGGAGACGGTACGCAAGTATAGCAGCGCTTGCAATGATCGGTATGGTCGCATTCGGCATCGAAGCAGGGCAATTGTTCGTACCGGACAAGAATGTGGATGTGACGGATTGGACGCTTGAGGTATTGGGTGGTTTTACTGGCTTCGCCATCATTAAGTATCTGCACCGCATGTTGTCTCCCGATGTACAGAAAACGGCATCATTGGTGACAAATCCACGCGCGAGGAATGCGATGAACCCAACGAACACTTCTGGCGCTCCTCAAATGCAAGGACGGCATGCAATTAGCGTAATAGCCATAGGGATTGGAATATTAGCGTTGATGGCCTGGCTGGTTACGCGCTCGGATCTAGTACCGTATAACATCCGCGAATTGGTTGACAAACGCCACCCGTTTCTGTCAGTGATATTGTTGGCTGGCTCAATTTATTGGGTGACCGGTTTTCCGGTATTGATTGTGCAACGGCTGACGCGGGGCGAATACTATCTGCTCAGCTTTCCGCTCATGGCTCTTATACATGGGTTGGTCGCATGGATACTCCTTCGGTTTGCGGTACCGATGGAGAGTATCCATGACATTGTCGGGTCCCCGGTTCTGGGTTGGCCTTGGGAATGGGAAATGCTCGGGCGCTTTCTGGCACTGTTCAGCTTCTGGACCGTCGCGGCAGCTGCTGGCGGGATAATCGCCGCATGGCGTATCTTGCCTAATAGTAAATCAGCGTTATTGGCGTGGGCGGTGGGCGCCTGCCTGCTTATTCCGATCTCATACTACATCGTGGTGGTAACGGCAGCCACGGACAATCTTGTCGAGCTGATTGCCAGCAATGGCAGCGCAGGCGCATTTTTGCTGATCGGCCTAGCTATTACGGGAGTCGCCTTGGGGGGAACGAAAAGCGCGCTGGCGCTGATCCCGGGGGCGGCACGACGAATGAGCGCAGTCGCATGGGTGCTTGGGACGGGAGTCCTGACCTATGGGACACTTTATTTTGGAACCGAACAAATAATCATCAAATATGATCGAGTGTTTTCCGCATTGCAGTTCTTGCTGAGCAGCAACCGTACAAATCTGGCCGGACCGGGTGAATTGATTATTCGATATGCCGTGCTGTATAGCTTTCTTGTCGCAACCATTGTCATGGTGCAATACCCACTGTGGCGCTGGGTCATCATGTCGATATCCCCACAGCCAAAGGTGCGTATCGGGGAGCATTTGCCGTCATACACAGCCAAATAGCGAGTATTTGAGATATAAAGCAGATAGGTTTACGCTTTGGAGCGGTTTATGAAATAATTGAAACCATTATGCTACGGAAATATTAAATCTTTGACAAACTGGACATGATGCAGCGATTTCTCGAACCGATCAATCGGCGCTTCGGCACCTATCGTGGGTTCATCCGTCTTGGACTCGCTCATGCCGAGCATGTGAGCGGCCGGCTACGCCCCTTCATGTGCAATGATCTCAGTCATGTGAAACGCTTGGTATTCGTCTGTCAGGGAAATATCTGTCGGAGCTCGTTTGCAGACCATCTGGCGCGCTCACTCGGGGTTCCCAGTGTGTCTTTCGGTCTAGCCACAACCACAGGCATCCGGGCCGACCCGACCGCGACAAAAATCTCGCTTCAGTTCGGCGTAAATCTGATGCCACATCGTGTAACCGATATCAACGATTTCCAATTCAATCCGGGAGATTTGTTAATTGCGATGGAAATTCGGCAAGCGCGGAAGCTCGCTCGCTTATTGCTTCCCGCTGACGTGCACGTTGGTCTTCTGGGAAACTGGGGGAAACCGCGACGTCCCCATATACATGATCCGTTCTCACTTTCTGAGGATTACTTCGTTACCTGCTTCCAGGTAATCGATACGGCGGTGAAGCAATTATGCAGAGAATACGTGGCGGAACAAGAGCGTAGCAGCTAAAGCTAACGCCCAAGCGTAGTGCACAGGAAAGAACGCAGCGAGAAGACAATATCTGCGAAGAATGGCATCGGGTCACTCAGTGAGAATACATAATAACGCGTCCCAGGGCGGATAAAATCCGCAACAAAGCGGGCGAGTTCTCGAACGCGGCTAAAGCGTAGCGAATGGTCTTGAATTAGATGCGGTTGAAATAATATTCGGAATAACCGCTTGGTTTCCGGAATCATAAAACGACAGCGCAAATCATCACGTGATTTTGGAATATCAGGATACTCGTCGTTACCGTGCACCGCGTAAGTCAGCCAGACGAATGCGGCACCACAGTGGTAGGCCAACGGTAAACTCCCCCAGAAACGTCCGTTTATTTCCATCAGCGCTGCTTGACCCGTGAGAGGATCGAAACGATACTCGACCATTCCTACTCCTTCCCAGTTAATTGACCTGAGAAGGGCAATTGATTTCTCCATCAGCGCCTGATGCTCGGTAAGCGAGACTGCTTCGCAGGTAGAAGAAAAACCTCCTTCCGGCGGCCATTCGGAAACGCGACGATGTTGGAATGTGAGGAGAGCCTCACCTTTATGCATAAACACGAACTGGCCTAATCCGTAGCCTCGGCAATATTCCTGAACTAACGGAAACTCGCCAATTGCTGTGTATGGCGTGAGAACCGCATGAAGATCCACTGGGTTATGGCAATAGATCATCTTCTCCAGCTTAAGCCCGGCAGCACTCAATTTTGCGGCAACTGCATTTGGATCGCGCCATTTCAGGACAACCGGAAAATTCAAGCAAGGCACCACCGTATCCCAATCATCCATACCGCGAAGCTTAAAAGACTTAGGCACCTGGATGCCTAGCGGATCAGCTATGGCGTAGGTCTTTGCTTTGTCGAGCACCCATGCCATATTCTCTGCCGTCGGTATCAGAAGACGTATTTCTCCAAATAGCGAACGATAGTCGTTCATCAGCGCAATATCGCCTTCCGAAATTGCCATCACATGGCAGGGCTCAAGTGCTTGAGCAAGCGTCACAACTTGGCGCGCTACGCCTTCGCGCGAAGACTCGCGAAAATAGGCTTGCGTCAGGTAACGAGAGTACAGTCCGGGCGCTGCGCGGTCACGGGCGATACCGTGTACCTCGACACCGTGTTGCGCCAGTTCGCGCACAATCGCGAGCCCAATTGGGGTATCGATGCCAAGTAGCAACACACGTGGCTGGGTTTTCATTACGTAGAAAGTCTTATAACAAGAGCCTGCATCATCGTTCAATGCATTAGGCGGGCAGCGCTTTCAGAATCAACGGCAGGATTCGCCGCTGCCATACCGCGCTGCGCTCAATACTGCCGATACGCGTTCGGATCCAGTTGCGTAGTGGAAAACGCTGTTTCTCCAAAATTGTCCCGATAATTATAATACTCATACAAGTTGTTGCCATGATCGCCAGATAGAATGCATAGCCCTCAGTTGGCCAGTTTATTAGCGATGCCCAAAATAACAATAATGGCTGATGTAGGATATATAATGAAAATGTGAAATCTGAAATTCGGCGAATTGTTCTCGAACCTTTCAACATCGAGCTGGATACGCTATCCGCAATGCGGCGCGCGCCAATAAAGTTGACGAACATGATTGCCCCAAGCAGATAATCGCCGATAAAAAACTTCGAGAAGGCGAGTTGTTTATGCCAATGATCGCCGATGGCTTGCAGTAACCAATCCGACAGAACTTCGGTGAGCCGAAAATGACCGTACAGGCCAAATAGAACTAGCGATAATAAGAAAAATGCCCAGCCCACCCATATCGGGAAAAGATATGACGCCTTCCATCGGTAAATAACTGCTCCGATAACCCATAACGGTAGCAATAACAATATCTTGGGGCCGACAAAGATACACACGGCAGTGATGAGGACCGTTCGCCGGCGTCCATTGAGATGCATATATAGCGAAAACAAAACGTAGTACCACATTTCATAACAAAGCGACCAATAGGGCACATTCGAAAAAGACATGATGGACACCCACGCTTCGTTTGTGAATAGCCAACTCGAAGCCAGCCTAATATACCAATAATCGTGAGTGGTTTTACCTTCGTAGAACTGAGGCGCCAAGCGCTCGCCGACGCTATCCAGAATCATTGCAATCAGAACCACAGGGATCGCCAGCGAATAAATCCGTGCCAGGCGGCTCGCCCAATAAGCGGTCGGCGCGCGTTCCTTGGTATCGGATACGTACGCGATTACATAACCGGAAAGCACGAAAAAAACGATTACTGCTTCGTGGCCGTAACTTGAGAACGGAATCCACTCTTTCGTGAATAAGGGATCCTTGGAATGATAGATGACGACCAGGCAAGCGGCCATGAAGCGCATCACATCCAAATAAGTAGAGAAAGCCGCAGTCATGTATAACAGATACCAGATCGGGGAAAGGACGTGTAAATCCGGCCGCGCGACAGACGCCACAGGATCGAGGCCGGGCATGAAGATCTCGTCACGCGCCCGTAATGCCGCTGGTAGCCGAAGGGCTTGACACTCATCCGAGAATACGTCTTATTGCCAAGCTGAAGCTGTATAGGTACCTGTTGAGATGCCATACTTGCTTCAACGAAACCCCCGTCGCATACCTTGTTCCAGCATCCTGAGTCCCGTTTTCCAGATCGGCGAAGTAAGGGGGGCAGGCTGCGAAAACACCAGATCAGGGGTCAAGCCGTGAAATCCTCGCACGCGAAAGCAGTCCCGATTTCGATCCAGAAAGGAGCAGAGTTTACGAAATCGGGTTACCATGATATCATCCGGTCGATTCATACTACCGTTAAGCAACTCGAAATTGTGGGAGAGAATAACGAAGGCCTTACGCCCGGATTCCAGTGCTTGCCAGAGCAAGCCTTCCATCTCCCGGTACGAACATGCGGTCACCTGGACATGTCGCAATGAGCGGGGGGTGCTATGAAAAACGGTCATAGGATACTCGTACACACCCTCGCATTCAACCGGCTCTACAAGCATAACTTCCGGACTCACTCCGCTGTCCGGTCCAAACATACTGGCATTGTAGCTGCTATCGAAAGCGATGCGATTCGCGCCGAGTGCCCGAAGCGTATCTTTGTTAAAGCCGAAACTCCCTGCGCGAAAAGCGTTTACACTTCGCCCCCCGGCCAATTCAATCAACTTTGCACTTGCCTGGATCAGCACCGTTTGTTCCTGCAAAGAAAAATAATGCAGGAACTGCTTTTTGCCGGTGATGTTGTCGAGTAAGGGTTCATTGGATTCATCGACCCATTCGGTATGCAGATGAAGTTGTACTTCATGGTCTCGTTCTCGAACAAGACCGATGATTTCCGACAATGGATCCAACCCAAACCGGGTGGAAAAAAGGGATTCAATAAAAAATACGCCTGTTAGACCATGCTCCCGTAGTTGATGCAATTGGTACGGCAAGCCGTAGTTACCTCTCGATGTGGGGCCATAGATGTATCGTCGAAATGCGCTCGGAAATTTGGCATCGATGTCGCCCCAACCATCACACCAAACCTCTACGTCAACGGTAAGAAATACGTCCATTATCTTGTTGCAATCTTCTAAAATCTATCTTTGGTTAACGTAGAAAAGACGTAGACGTACGGGTCTGGGGTATGATCCGATCGCCTGATCGCATCAGATATAAAAATGAAGCGGAGCAATCTGGCTGGGCTTCGTCCATACAAGTTATGCTACTTTAAGATCATTTCTGCGCGAACCAGACTGGTCCATATGAAGCACATTACGCAGAAACGATTCGAACATTAGTAGTGTCCACAGCGGTGCACTATAGTCACGTCGTCCCGATTGGTGTTGGTCGAGCATCTCCCTTAGAAAGGTTTTGTTGAAGATCCCCGTATCTGCCAAAATCGGACCCATTAAAGCGTCGTTTACCCTTTGACGTAGCGGGCCGCGAAACCAGCTCGCCAAAGGTACCGAAAACCCCATCTTGTCGCGATACAGGATGTCATCAGAAAGGTAGGGTTTCAAAGCCTTCTTGAACACGTACTTGCCTTCATGACCGTGCAGCTTAAAAGAGACTGGAAGGCTGGATATCCATTCAACCAGCTTATGATCCAGCAGCGGCACACGAACTTCCAAGGCGTGGGCCATGCTAGCCCTGTCTACCTTGGTAAGAATATCACCCACAAGGTAGGTCTTCATGTCCAGGTATTGCACACGAGAGAGGGGGTCGTGCGCAGGACATTTATCAGCATGAGCCCGTAGAACTTCCACCGCATGATATCCATGAAGGCTGCGAGTGAAAGAAGCACTGAACAGACGTTGGCGCATTTTATCTTTCATGATGGAGACGCTGTGAAAATAACCTTCCACGGAATCGCGCGCCAGCGCCTCAAAGGTGGATTTTGCACGCAAAACCTTTGGTGCCCAATCAGCCTTTGGATAAAGATTTCCCAACAGACCGAACAAGGGCCTGCGAAATCCAAGCGGTAGCATGGATCGCATCCGCTCTTCATATCGGTGCCAACGATAGCGACGGTATCCGGCAAGGTTTTCGTCGCCGCCGTCTCCCGATAATGCCACAGTTACGCGTTTCCTGGCTAGCTCGCATACCCGATAGGTGGGCATGGCCGAACTGTCGGCAAAGGGCTCATCATATAAAGCAGCCAGCTTATCTATAAGATCGAAATCGTCTTGATCTACCTGCCCTACATTGTGCTGGGTGTGATAGCGATCGGCCACTTTTTGAGCGTACTGGGATTCATTGAACGCAGGGTCGCCAAAAGAAATCGAGCAAGTATTGACTGGCTCCTTCATGAGGTTGGCCATCATTGCTACCACCGCGCTGGAGTCGACGCCACCCGAGAGGAAAGCGCCGAGAGGTACTTCGGTCATAAGGTGGATCTTTACCGATTCGCGCAGCCGCAGAATCAATTCTTCCTCTGCCTCTTGCATGCTGATTGGCTCACACGTAACGAAGGGCACATCCCAATATTCACGTGGCGGCGGTACACTTTGTCCACTATGAAGTTTCATTATGTGGGCAGGGGAAAGCTTGAATGCCTGTCTGAATATCGTCTTCGGCTCAGGGACATAGCCATAAGCAAAATAATCTTCAATGGCATGGGGATCCATATCCCGCATAAAATCGGGATGAACGAGCAGGGCCTTAAGCTCGGAAGCGAAAATAAATGTACCATCCGCTAACAGACTATAGTAAAGGGGTTTTATACCAAGCCGATCTCTGGCAAGAAACAGGGTTTCCTGGTTGCGATCCCACAAGCCGAAAGCAAACATGCCCCGAAAGCGATCCACGCAATGCTCACCCCATTGCTCCCAGGCATGTACTATGACTTCGGTATCACAATGGGTGCGAAATACGTGACCCAGGGCGACAAGCTCCTTGGCAAGTTCCTGAAAGTTATAGATTTCACCATTGAAAACCACGACTACGCTGCCGTCTTCGTTGAAAAGCGGTTGCTGTCCGCTCGAGACATCCATGATCGAAAGACGGCGATGACCAAAGCCTATGCCGGGCTCGGTATATAACTCTCCTTCATCTGGTCCGCGATGAACTTGAGTCTGATTCATGCGGCCAAGCAACTGCCGGTCGATTTCTCTTTTGCCGCGAGTATCAAATAAGCCGACGATCCCACACATGTTATTTACCTTTCTGTTCCAAATGTTATAGGCGCAGAGCCTTGTCATAGACCTG
>CAJDUY010000037.1_pt1 | contig 12939 bp, 9 predicted proteins | sample 7390911 | NCBI WGS metagenome assembly CAJDUY01 (sample SAMEA7055686, study PRJEB34461) | soil metagenome | biome: terrestrial ecosystem; feature: Peninsula; material: soil | place: Antarctica | collected 2016 | reverse complement strand
AGCTTTGGAAAAAGTGCGAGTGATAAGCAGATTGGGAAAGCGCTTCAGCCAAGCAATGCTGTCAGCCTTGATGGCGTTCGGCAAATATTCATTATAAGCCTCGTCCAGCACAACCAGCACATCCGGCGACACCCGCTCCAGAAAACGCAATAGTGCGGAGGCAGCCAGGAAGGTACCTGTGGGGTTATTAGGATTGGCGATAAATACCATGCGAGTTTCAGGCGTGACTGCATCCAGCATGGCGTCAAGATCATGACCATAGTTCCTGGCAGGGACTGCTATGCCACTCGCTCCAACCGCCTGCGTTACCAGCGGATAAACTGCAAAGGCATGCTGGGAATAGACTGCCGACGCGCCCGGTTTCAGGAACACCCGGGCCGCCAGTTCCAGAACATCATTGGACCCGTTGCCCAGCACAATTTGGCTACTGGCCACAGCATAACGTTTCGACAACGCCACTTTTAACTCGAAGCCGCTGCCATCCGGATAAAGTGCTACTTTATCCAGCGCTTTTATCATCGCCTCCAGCGCTAGCGGGCTTGTTCCCAATGGATTTTCGTTAGACGCAAGCTTGATGATGGAGCGCTCATCCATCCCCATCTCACGCGCCAATTCAGAAATCGGCTTGCCCGGTTGATAGGGACTGATGGCCCGGATATATTCAGGAGCGAGATCGCAGAGATTCATAATTCAATTCGTATTGGAGATGGTAACCACATTTGGTATTGTCTTCGGCTCTTCGCCATCCTGATTGTGCTGTCCTCGCTGCTTTACTCTCATTGCTAATGCGTGTTTGAATAAGGTCAAATCAGTGAATTGCGGAGATACGGAAACGTTTAGAAGATGAAACTAAAGAAAAAAATTACACCGCAGGATAGGAGCCGAGTATTTTCAAAAATGCCGCTTTCTCCCGCAGTTCTTCCAGTGCTGTCGCAATTTTTGCATCCTGCTTGTGACCCTCGATATCCACAAAGAATACGTATTCCCATAGGCTGGCGCGTGAAGGCCGGGATTCCAGGCGGCTCATGCTTACGCCATGCTTCGCCAACGGAGCCAGTAATTCGTATATGGCGCCAGGGCGATTCTTGACCGACATAACCAGCGACGTCTTGTCCTTGCCGGAAGCAGCGACTTCCTGCGCGGCGATTACCAGAAAGCGCGTGGTATTGTTCGGGTCATCCTCGATATTCTCGGCACAGATATTGAGCCCGAATACCTCTCCGGCCTTTTTGCCGGCCACGGCTGCGGCGTTTTCGTCCTCCGCAGCCAATCTTGCCGCATCGGCATTGCTTGCTGCGTTGATCCGGGCTTCGCCCGACAAATGGGGCAGATTAGCATTGAGCCACTCATGGCACTGGGAAAATGATTGAGGATGAGAATAAATTTTAACAATGCGCGAGAGATCGGTATGCCGCGCGAGCAGAAGCTGATGTATCGGCAGTTTTATTTCGCCGCATACCTTTAACGGGGTTTGCAGCAGCAGATCGAGCGATCTGCCGACCGCGCCTTCGGTGGAATTCTCTACCGGTACAACTCCATATCCGGCCACACCCGCTTCCACTTTACGGAACACATCATCTATCGAACTGCATGCCAGGGTCGTCACGACACCGCCAAAGCGCTTCAACGCCGCTTCTTCCGAAAAGGTCCCTTGCGGACCCAGATAGGCTACTGTCAAGGGTTCCTCCATGGACCGGCACAGCGACATGATTTCAGTAAACAGCCGTACGATATGTTCGTTTGCCAGCGGCCCGGTATTCAATTCGCACAGCCGTGCCAGCACCTGGGCTTCGCGTTCCGGACGATATGCCATGCCGTTCTTGATTTGCCCGATCTCGCGCGCAAGGCCGGCGCGCGCGCTGATCAATTTGAGCAGCTCGCTGTCAATCACATCGATCCTGTCGCGCAGCTCTTTCAGTTGGAGAGCCATCAACCTAAATCCGGTAGTTGTAGCGAGCCCACCATAAAGGTGAAGGCTGAGTGGCGCAAAGTGTCTTCATGGATCATGGCGCTAAACTGAGGGATGAGCGGGCAACCGCCGGATTCTAGATTCACGGATGAGTTTCTTCCGTCTGTAGCTATTCAGCCAGTATCGGCAAATAGCGCACCATTAATACGCCGTGGATTGCCGCGATCTCGTCTATTGTTTTTTGCGGTACGGGACTGTCTACATCGACCAGCGTATAGGCTATTTCGCCACGGGATTTATTGCCCATATTGTGAATATTGAGACCTGCCTTGGCCATGTTGGTGGAGATCTGTCCCAGCATATTAGGCACATTGGAATTGGCTACCGCCAGGCGGTAAGGAGATCCCCGTTCCATCGTTATATTGGGGAAATTGACCGCATTCGTGATGTTGCCATTTTCAAGATAATCTATTACCTGGTTCGCCACCATTACCGCGCAATTCTCTTCCGCTTCCAGCGTCGATGCACCCAGATGCGGCAACGTAATTACCGCCGGGTGATCCTGGAATATCTGGCTGGGAAAGTCGCAAACATAGTATTTTATCTTGCCGGACTCAATTCCCGTCAATACTGCATTCTCATCGACGATGCCGTCGCGGGAGAAATTCAGCAGAATCGCGCCTTTCTTCATGCTTTGCACAAGGTCGTGATTAATCAGGCCGCGTGTTGTATCCAGTAATGGGATATGCAAGGTTATAAAATCGCTGTGGTGCAGCAGGTCTTCGATGCTTCCAGCTTTTTTGACTTGTGCGGACAGATTCCAGGCCGCATCCACGGTAATTTCCGGGTCGTAGCCTATTACTTTCATACCAAGCCCAATGGCTGCATCGGCTACCAGCCTTCCTACCGCGCCCAGGCCGATAATGCCCAGCGTACGCCCCGGCAGCTCAATTCCCGCGAAGTGCTTCTTGCCGTCTTCGGCTAATTTGTGCAAGGTGGCGTTGTCGCCCTGCAAGCCCTCCGTGAAGCGAATCGCCGGGATCAGGTTGCGCGATGCCATCAATAAGCCAGCCAACACCAATTCCTTTACCGCATTGGCATTTGCACCAGGCGCATTGAAGACCGGCACACCACGCAGATTCATGTCTTTTACGGGAACATTATTCGTGCCTGCACCTGCCCGGCCTATCGCTTTTACGTTGGCTGGAACATCCATCTGCAACATGTTATGTGAGCGGACCAGGATCGCATCGGGCTCGACTATATGGTTGCCCACCGTGTAGCGGCTGGCAGCAAAATGTTTCAGCCCCAGCGATGAAATCTGGTTGAGGGTAAGTATCTGGAAAACCTTATGTGCGCGTTCAGGCATGATTGCTTGCAAATTCTTTCATGAATTCCACCAGAACCGCTACGCCCTCAAGCGGCATGGCGTTGTATATCGAAGCACGCATTCCCCCTACTGAGCGATGCCCCTTCAATTGGATCAGGCCATGTGTCTTGGCCTGTTTCAGAAATTCGTCATCCAGCGCCGGATTTTTCAACGTGAAGGGTACGTTCATGCGCGAGCGATCAGGCCGGGCGACCGGGCAGTGATAAAAATCGGTCGTATCGAACAAGTCATACAACAGTTTGGCCTTGGCGATGTTGATTTTCTCCATTTCCGTCAATCCACCTTTTTTCTTCAACCACTCGAACACCAGTCCGGCGATATACATGGGGTAGGTTGGCGGTGTGTTATACATGGAATCATTATCAGCATGTATTTTGTAGTCGAACATGGCCGGGGTACCCGGCACGGTTGTGCCCAGCAAGTCCTCGCGCACGATGACTACGGTCAATCCCGCGGGGCCCATGTTTTTTTGTGCTCCGGCATAAATCAATCCGAACCGGGTTATATCCAGCGGGCGTGACATAAAGGTGGAGGAAATGTCCGCTACCAGCGGCACATCGCCATTTACCTGCGTCAGGTCAGGAATCCAGTTGAATTCCACCCCGCCGATAGTCTCATTGGGCGTGTAATGCAAATAGGCGGCGTCCGGATCCACATTCCAGGTATCCTGCGGCGGCACATACGTGAAATTCGCATCTTCGGATGAGGCCGCTATATTCACGGCGCCATATCTCTTCGCTTCCTTGATCGCTTTTTTGGACCACTCGCCAGTGTTGACGTAGTCGGCGCTTTTCTTGCCGCGCAGCAGATTCATTGGCACCATGGCAAACTGACTGGAAGCACCGCCGGATAGAAAAAGAACCTTGTAGTTGGCAGGGATGCCCACCAGTTCGCGCAAATCAGCTTCAATCTTTGCAGCAATGGACATGAATTCCTTGCCGCGATGGCTCATTTCCATTATTGACATGCCGCTGCCATGCCAGTCCAGCATCTCATCTCGCGCCTGTTGCAGAACCTCCGCCGGCAATACCGCGGGGCCTGCGCTGAAGTTGAATATACGTTCCATTAAAATTCCTTTATTCTTCGTCGGTCTCAACCACTCGCTCCAGTCCGGCAAGCTTCTCGCCATCATCCAGGTTAATCAGGGTGACGCCCTGGGTAGCGCGGCTCATTTCGCGAACTTCCTTGACACGCGTGCGGATCAGCACCCCTCCGGTCGTGATAAGCATGACATCATCATCCTGTCTGACCAGCTTCGCCGCTACGACCTTGCCATTGCGTTGGCTGGTCTTGATCGCAATCATGCCCTGGGTACCGCGGCCGTGACGGGTATATTCGCCTATCTGGGTACGCTTGCCATAGCCGTTTTCTGTGGCGGTCAGGACCGCCAATTCCTCGCTTTCGGCCACCAGCAGCGAAATAACTTTCTGTCCCTTGCCCAGCTTCATCCCGCGCACGCCACGCGCGCCCCGGCCCATCGGGCGCACGTCATTTTCGTCGAAACGCACCGCTTTCCCGCTGTCGGAAAACAGCATCACATCATGTTTTCCTTCAGTCAGCGCGACGCCGATCAGATAATCGTCTTCATCCAGACCTACCGCGATAATGCCGCTGGCGCGAGGGCGGGAAAATTCCGACAACGGCGTTTTCTTCACCGTTCCGAAGGAGGTGGCCATGAATATATAACGGTTTTCGTCAAACTCTTTTACCGGAAGAATGGCATTGATTTTCTCACCTTCCTCCAGTTGCACCAAGTTGACGATCGGCTTGCCGCGCGAGGCACGGCCCCCTTGCGGCACTGAGTAAACCTTGATCCAGTACACTCGTCCGCGGCTGGAAAAGCACAGGATATAGTCATGCGTGTTGGCAATGAATAGATTGTCGATGAAATCGTCTTCTTTGGTGCCGGTCGCCTGTTTCCCGCGTCCGCCGCGTTTTTGCGCGCGGTAGTCATCGAGCGGCTGCGATTTGATGTAGCCGCTATGCGACAGCGTCACGACCGCATCCGCCGATGCGATCAGATCTTCCATACTCAAATCCTGAGTATTAACGACAATTTCGCTGCGGCGTTTATCACCAAACTGTTGCTTGATTGCAACAAGCTCATCCGTGATCATGGTAGTAATGCGGTCCGGCTTGGACAAAATATCCAGGAAGTCGGCGATCTTGTTCATTACCTCCTTATATTCGCCAACGATCTTGTCCTGCTCCAGTCCAGTCAGCCGCTGCAGCCGCAATTCCAGAATTGCTTGCGCTTGTGCGTCAGACAGGTGATAGCCATCTCCAGTCAACCCGAATTCAGGCGCCAGCCCATCAGGCCGGAAGGCCTTTGTGTCGACCGCGGCACGAGCGAGCATTTCCTCCACCAGCGCGGAACGCCATACCTTCGACATCAGGGCATCTTTTGCTATCGCAGGGGTAGGGGCGGCCTTGATCAGAGCAATCACTTCATCCACGTTGGAAAGCGCTACCGCCAAGCCTTCCAGTAGATGGCCACGCTCGCGCGCCTTCTTCAATTCGAACACAGTGCGCCGTGTTACCACTTCGCGGCGGTGGCGGAGGAACGCATCCAGCATTTGCTTCAAATTCAGCAGGCGTGGCTGCCCGTCCAGCAGGGCCACCATATTCATGCCAAAGGTATCCTGCATCTGTGTTTCTTTATACAGATTGTTCAGCACCACTTCGGGCACTTCTCCGCGCCGAAGCTCGATTACCACGCGCATACCGGATTTATCGGACTCGTCGCGCAAATCCGAAATACCCTCGATCTTCTTGTCGCGGACCAGTTCGCCGATACGGATCAGCAAATTAGCCTTGTTCACCTGGTAAGGCAGTTCGTCGATGATGATGCTCTGGCGGCTGCCTTTTTCCATATCCTCAAAGTGGGTTCGCGCACGCATCACTACACGGCCACGCCCAGTGCGGTAACCTTCTTTTACTCCAGCGACACCATATATAATGCCGGCGGTCGGAAAATCGGGTGCCGGGATGATGTCGATCAGCTCTTCCATGCTGGTGCCGGGATTCTTCAGCAGGGCGAGGCAGGCATCCACCACTTCATTCAGATTATGCGGCGGAATATTGGTCGCCATGCCAACCGCGATGCCTGAAGAACCGTTGATGAGCAGATTCGGGATTTTCGCGGGCAGAATCAGCGGCTCTCTTTCGGAGCCGTCGTAATTCGGGCCGAAATCCACTGTTTCCTTATCGAGATCCGCCAATAATTCGTGGGCGATGCGCGACATGCGGATTTCGGTGTAGCGCATGGCCGCCGCGTTGTCGCCATCCACCGAACCAAAGTTCCCTTGGCCGTCGACCAACATGTAACGCAGCGAAAAGTTCTGCGCCATGCGCACAATGGTGTCATACACGGCGGTATCGCCGTGGGGATGATATTTGCCGATTACGTCGCCGACGATACGCGCAGATTTTTTATACGGACGGTTCCAGTCGTTCGAGAGTTCGTGCATGGCGAATAGCGCCCGCCGGTGTACCGGCTTTAACCCATCCCGCACGTCCGGCAATGCCCGTCCTACAATCACGCTCATCGCGTAGTCGAGGTAAGAGCGGCGCATTTCCTCTTCGAGGCTGATGGGAAGGGTTTCTTTCGCGAATTGATCCATTATTGTATTTTTCTATCAGAGACAACAAGTTATAATAAAAACACTGCCTCGGATACCAGTCAGTTACTGTTGCATAAAACCAATAATTTTAGCATGCCGCTCGTATTGAAGCCACCCGGATATTCGAGGATTCATGCCGTTTGCAACAACATGATTTGACAAGAACAGATATATAAATAGATAATCAAAACGTGAGTGTGTAATAATGTGTCATTGATATAAAATAGCTGCGTCGGCTATTTGCATGAATTTAAGGGATGATTTGATCTTGAAATGAAGTTTTTCTGAAAAGGGGCAATGGAATGAAAAATATAGTAGCGAAAAAACTCTTGCTTGGAGCGGTTGTTCTGCCAATGATGTTCTCGGGAACTGCCATGGCAGACGAGCAACCCGAAGGGTATGCAAGCGATGCCCGCGGCGGTGTGGCCAGGGATTCCTCCGGCGACTGTTGGCGCACAGGCTATTGGACGCCTGCCATGGCGATATACGAATGTGATCCGGATCTCGTGCCAAAACCCAAACAAGCTGAAGCGCCTGCCCCTGCCCCTGTAGCTCCCGCGCCTGCTCCCGCTTATGTTACGGAACCTGAAAAAATATCGTTATCTGCTGATGAGCTGTTCGATTTCGATAAGGCCACTCTAAAACCGGGCGGCAAACAATCCCTGGATGAACTTGTTGGCAAGCTGAAGGGTGTCAACTATGACACGATCGTTGCCATCGGTTATGCTGACCGCCTCGGTTCCGACGCCTACAACAAGAAACTCTCTCTGCGTCGCGCTGAAGCTGTTAAATCCTATCTCGTGAAGGAAAAGGGTATAGAAGCCGACAAGGTCTTCGTCGATGGCAAAGGCGAAGCCAATCCGGTAACCGGCGACACATGCAAAGGCAACAAGAAGACCAAAGCATTGATCGAATGCCTGCAACCTGACCGTCGTGTTGAAGTCGAAGTAGCTGGCACACGGGCAACAGTGCAATAATTCAATTCAAACATAAAAATTAAAAACCCTGCCATCGCGCAGGGTTTTTTTTTGCTAAGCTTGTCGACCAATGGCATATCCCGTAAAAATCGATACATTGCTGGAAGCGCGCTGGATCATTCCGGTGGAGCCCTTTGGGACGGTGCTGTCCCATCATGCCATTGCGATCAACCAGGGCATTATCCAGGCAATTTTGCCAAGTGCAGAGGCGCAGTCCCGATTTGCGCCGGATGAGCGGATCATTCTTGGCGGCCATGCGCTGATACCGGGCCTGGTCAACCTCCACACCCACGCTGCCATGTCGCTCATGCGTGGCATGGCGGACGATCTGCCGTTAATGGAATGGCTCAACAATATATGGCCTGCCGAAACCCGGCACGTTGATGCCGGGTTTGTCTTCGATGGAACCCGGTTGGCCTGCGCGGAGATGTTGCGGGGCGGGATCACCTGTTTTAACGATATGTATTTTTTCCCCGATGCATCGGTCCAGGCGGTGCTGGCCTCCGGCATGCGCGCCGCCATCGGCATGATAATCATTGATTTTCCTACCGCCTACGCCAGCGATGCTGACGATTATTTGGCAAAGGGTCTGGCTCTGCGGGACGAGTATGGTCACCACACTCTGCTATCGTTCTGCTTTGCACCGCACGCACCTTACACCGTGAGCGATAAAGTTTTTGCCAGCATCCTCACTTATGCAGAGCAGCTTGATCTGCCTATCCATATCCATCTGCATGAAACCGATGACGAAATCAGGACCAGCCTGAAAGTTAACGGCGTGCGCCCGATAGAACGCCTGCATAAGCTCGGCCTGCTCGGGCCCAACCTGATCGCCGTACACATGGTCCATCTCACCAGCGATGAAATCGGACTGATGGCGCAACAGGGGTGCACCGTAGCACATTGTCCTTCTTCCAATCTAAAACTCGCCAGCGGCTTCGCTCCCATTGCCTCACTGCTGAGTAAAGGGGTTAATGTTGGCCTCGGAACGGATGGCGCCGCGAGCAATAATCGTCTCGACATGTTCGAAGAGATGCGTTTCGCCGCGCTGCTTGCAAAAGGTCAAAGCGGCAGGGCGGACGTAATGCCTGCATATCAATCACTGCAAATGGCAACACTCAACGGCGCCCGGGCGTTAGGTTTGGGCGCGCTTATCGGCTCGCTGGCCGTGGGCAAGGTGGCCGACATCACCGCCGTGGATTTTTCCAGTCTCGAACTCTCGCCCTGTTATGACCCCGTTTCCCATCTCGTCTACGCCGCGGGGCGAGAACATGTGAGCCATGTCTGGGTAAATGGTAAAATGCTGCTGAATGACGGAGAGTTAACTACCCTGAATGAGCGGGAATTATTACTCAGATCGGAATACTGGCGGGAACGGATGTCGGACGGGATGAAGAATCAATGAGCAAGGAAACGGGAAAAAAGAGTGTAAATGTTGATCCGCTGGAACTGGAAAAATTCAGCCAGTTGGCGCATCGCTGGTGGGACCCCCACAGTGAATTCAAGCCGCTGCATGAAATCAACCCATTACGGCTGGATTACATTGACCGGTTTGCCGGTCTCACAGGAAAAACCGTGCTGGACGTGGGCTGTGGCGGCGGCATCCTGTCGGAAAGCATGGCGGGGCGCGGCGCACATGTCACTGGCATCGATCTCGGTGATAAACCCCTGAAAGTAGCGAAACTGCATCTGCTGGAAACCGGTAAAAAAGTAAGTTACCGCAAGATCGCAGTGGAAGACCTCGCCAAAGAGCAGCCCCAGCATTACGATGTGGTTACCTGTATGGAAATGCTGGAGCACGTGCCCAGTCCTGCAAGCATCGTGCGCGCTTGCGCTGAACTTGCCAAGCCGGGTGGCTGGATATTCTTCTCAACCATCAACCGTAACCCGAAATCGTATCTTTTCGCTGTGATTGGAGCGGAATACATACTGAATCTCCTTCCGCGAGGCACGCACGATTACGCGAAATTCATCAAACCGTCCGAGCTTGCCCGCATGGCTCGTGAGGCAGGGCTTGATATACAAGAGATCATCGGCATGACCTACAATCCCATCACCAGAATCTATGCACTGGAGCCAGATTCCGATGTGAACTACATCATGGCATTCCGTGCGTGAATTACGTGATAGCGTGACGATAGGGTAGCCTTTCTGTCTGTGTTCCCAGCCATGCTTACGTTTCACCGTCCAGCTTTGCGCGCCTTGCTCGATAATTGAGCCGATAATCAAGCCAATGACCTTATGCCATGATTAATGCGGTTCTCTTTGATCTCGACGGCACCCTTGCCGACACCGCTCTCGATCTGGGCTATGCCCTCAACCGGCAGCGCACCGCACGTGGTCTCTCAGCCTTGCCGATAGCGCTTATCCGTACCGAGGCCTCAGCCGGTGCGCGAGGGTTGCTTGGACTTGGGTTCAGCATCAAACCGGGTGATTCCGGCTATGATGCCATGCGTGCGGAATTCCTCGATTTTTATGCCGAGCATCTGTGCCGCGAGACCAGCCTGTTTCCAGGCATTGCCGAATTGCTCGATCAGCTTGATGGCCGCCAGCTTCCGTGGGGCATCGTCACCAACAAACCTGCGCGTTTCACAATACCCTTGATGCAGGAGCTGGGCTTGAGCCAGCGTGCCGTGTGCGTCGTCAGCGGCGGCGACACCACTCATTCCAAGCCACACCCCGAGCCGTTGCTGGCAGCGAGCAACGCAATGGCCATTGCGCCAGATGAATGCATCTACCTGGGCGACGACATACGGGACGTCCAGGCCAGCCTGGCCGCAGGCATGGAGCCGGTGATCGCCAGGTATGGCTATCTCGGCAGTGCGAGCCCGCCCGAATCGTGGGGCGCGAGGTATCTCATAGACCAGCCGCAGGAATTGCTCGGTTACCTGTAAGCCCTGTTTCTGTTATAGTGGGCAGGGCGTCAATAAGCGAAGTGCATTGCGCCGCATGAAAATCTCATGGGTTCCTAATTTAACGGCAAAGAGGGGATTATTCAAAGGCTCATTAATGCGGGCGATTGAACTCTTCCATTTCATTAGTATCTAATAAAATGTAATACAGAATGCCGGGGGCGACCTGGCTTCGACGTGGGTTGCAAAGCAGCGCAGGGCATACCGAGGACCAGTTACCTCGTAAATACATCTGGAAAAGTATAGTCGCAAACGACGAACGTTACGCTCTAGCCGCCTAAATCCGGCTGGACTCCGCACCGGTGGGCCTCAACGCCGGGTCTGGCAACAGACAGCGGAGCCATTAACGAGGATCGCGCTCCGTAGGGTTACTTTACAGAGCGTTAAACAATAGGTGACTCGCCTGTCATCAGCCCGCCGGTTGGCGGATGCCAGGTTAAATCAAATAACATGGCTAAGTATGTAGAACTGTCTGTAGAGGGCTTGCGGACGCGGGTTCGATTCCCGCCGCCTCCACCAATTAAAAAGCCACCCATGCGGTGGCTTTTTAATTGGTGGAGTGTGGCTGGGATGAGAGCCCGCCATGGGTTCGACTAAGCGAGCACTGCTCGCTTGGACGCGCGAGCAAAGCGAGTGCGGTCCGAAGCGAAGCGCAGGGATGGCTGGATCGCATTAAGGCGAGACAGCCACATTCCCGCCACCTCTGTTGTTAGTAATTCAAGAATAAGGAGGAAATTTACAATCTATGAGATTTCCCGTTGATTGAGGGGATGAAACTGTGATCTGTCTCCAATACTGTTCTCAGGAACCGATGTTTATCCTCATCGGCCAAAAAAAGCCCTTCCACCCATCTCCGTGGGAGGTTGCACGATACAGCGTACCAGAAAAATCGATTCGTAAAGGTCGCGACACATGGAGAGGTTATGACAGCCTATCAAATAACAAGACCTGACCTCGTGACCCCCACAAAGATGCAATCTCGCGCAGCCAAGGTATACGCAAAAAAAACGTTATGCAGCTTTAACCTCGCTCATCGGCGCAGAATAGCCACCCACCGCGCGATGTTGAGTAGTGTCATCAAGGAAGCGGCAACATAAGTCCACGCTGCGGCATTGAGTAAGCGGCGAGCATGCGGCATGTCCCCATCGATTAGATGACGCCCGCGCTCCAAAATTGGCAAGGCGCGGGCAAAACTTGCGTTCAATTCCATTGGCAAGGTTAGCGCATGCACCAGTACCGCGCTTCCCAGCGTCAGAAGGCCACCGGCAACGAGTAGCAACCCCGTGCCAGGAGAGCGCAGCACCGTCATGATCACAGGCGCCAACATAAGAATACTGGCACCCAGTTTCTCCGCAGGGGCAGCCCATTGCACCAGCGTTGTACGTAACGCAAGGGGCGGGTAGTTATCTCGATCCTGGATCGCATGACCGACTTCATGCGCTGCAATCACTACGGCGGTCAGGGAACGACCTCTAAAGTTATCCGATGCAAGACAGACCTTTTTTTTTAACGGATCATAATGGTCGCCCGATTTTGTTTCCTCCACGCCAATATGTTGCAGATTGGCGTGGTTCAGCAGATCGCGAGCAAGTTGTCCGCCCGTGAATGAATAGCGATCGGCAGGTTCTCTATATTTTTCCATGGTATGTTTGACCCAAAAGGAAGGTCCGACAACCAGGATAGCGATAAAACAGATCAAAATTAGATAAAGCATGATGGGTAATGCGAATTAAAAACTTTAATCGGACATTCTAAGATGATGTGCCGTCGATAGCCCAGGTTAATCACCCGATTTACATAATCATTTCATCGATAAGTGCTTCAAAGATTCTTCGGATCAATGGGGTCAGACTCGATTGATTGTAAGATAAAAGCGCAGTATAGTGCCTCCTTTCCGAGAGAGCTATGATCGAAAGTTGTGTATGAGATAGAAAGGAAAGGCGGCGTATTCCTGATAGTCGATCAAGATCATCAACCTTTTACTAAGGAGTGAATACGTCATGAGCAACAATAACGTTTCTGAACTAAAGAATCCAGGGGTATCGAACGCGGTACGCGATGTGTTGACGAAAGAATTACGCGAAGGGCACGCACGCTGTTGGCGCAGGCCATTGAGGTGGAAGTGGAG
>CAJDUY010000065.1_pt1 | contig 13117 bp, 9 predicted proteins | sample 7390911 | NCBI WGS metagenome assembly CAJDUY01 (sample SAMEA7055686, study PRJEB34461) | soil metagenome | biome: terrestrial ecosystem; feature: Peninsula; material: soil | place: Antarctica | collected 2016 | reverse complement strand
GGCGCGCAACCGTGCGGGAATTTTTTGTCCAGGAGCTGCACCGCACTCGTTTGCTCGCTCCGCTAATGTCAAGTATTCGGGGTAACTTGCGGATATCGGGGCGTACGGCAGGCGCTCGTGCATTCAGCAAAGCGGCTGGAGACAGTTGGATCGCTGTCGGTGATTCGGCTTATGCGCCAGATCCCCTCAGCGGCATGGGAATCGAATTGGCGATCGAGTCCGCCCAGCTTGGCGCTCAGGCGCTACTCGGAGCAATGCGAGGAGCGTCGCAACAATCTGCATTTGAGGAATATGAGAACGCGATACGAGACCGCGCCAACCGGCACGCTAACGCGGCAGCTTATCATTACGGCCAGTTGTGAAACCCGCACCTTATTAGATTTTCCCAAGTAAGGGTATATCTACAGAATTAATCGCAAACCGGCTATTACAAACCATGCTGGGAGCAGCATAGCGGTTGTTGGGTCATGACAGACATCTTTTGTCAGGCGGTTTCCTTCGAAAATATAACCCGGCCATATTTTTTCTTTCCTTGCATAATCTCGATATCTGTCCAAAGTTTCTGGCCGTTCGACTGGAAGTGGTTAAGCATTTTTTGCCTGAAGGCCCCTGATCTGTAATCAAACAGGGCAAAGGTGGCGGCGAGCAGATCTTGATCACTGTATTTTTTCATTTTCTCGATTCCTTAATAAAGAGATAAACACAAGCAGGAAAACTACGGCGATTCCGCGGTGATCTCCCGCGGGTATTAGCTGGCAGAATCTTTAAAGAGCCTCTATGTAATCCTCGAGTTTGCCAGCAACGTGCTTTACTGAGGAATTGTTCAGAGGTTCCTCAGATCGTCAGCTAAAAATTAAAATTAATCATCTTTTAAAACGTTTCTCATGACGACTACCTTAAAACAAAAGCTTTACAGAAATGTGAAGAGCTAATTTATTTACAGATTATTTGTACATTGTCGTAGAACAAACAGAGATTGTTTGTGTGCAACCGCACAGAAGTATCTTTTATTGCGAGGCATTAACTGATTCACCGGCTACTCGATTGCAAAGGGGTATCTTTAATATTGTGCTATCTTGAAAAAGTAGTTCACACACGGGTAATCGCGGCGACATCGGGTAGACACTACGACATGAGCTGCCCAGGTGAAGGAGGGGTTGCACGTTCAGGGCGTGGATCGCCTGACGGGATACCTAATCGGGGGACGAAACCCTGGAAAGCTTCCTCCGGACAGAGTTCGGTGCTATTAAATTAGCAGGAGAAGCTGCAAGGAAAAATAACGAACGCGGGGCCCCTCTTGTAGATCGGAACAGAAGGTTAAAAAAGTTTGACGCGGAGCTGTTGGACAAAGGTTTGAACCCAGATAATTCATTAGGACACGAGATGATGGCGAGGCAGGTTGCAAGAAGATGGCCGCAAACTGATCGTCAGCACTCGGGTAGATTCGGAGAGCCACCTAATGGATTATCTCGGTTGAATATCTGAGCGGGGCAGTGCTAGTGTAGTATTTCGTTCTTGATAGAACTTAAAAAAGCTCCTAAAGCCCCATGAATACAAGTTTTCATATGTTTCTACTAGAGTGAAACACTACACTAGCGGCAATGTCCCGGGTGTGTGCAATCACTCAAACCTGCTCAAATGAGAGCAATGCCGAATTTTATCGTCCGAGTCATTATAATTATTGTCCATCGGACTTCTATTAAGCAGGTTAAACATATAAGAAAATCGACCGAGTGTCCGGCACCGTGAAAATAATCAGCCCCTTTTTACGTTTCACGCGATATCAATATTTGATTGTTCATAAGAAAACAAAAAACTATGTCAAGTTACTCGTTTCGAATGGGGCTTGCTGATTATTCATTAATGGAAGTTTCGAATTGATCTTGTATAGTATTAAGCACTCAGGTTTAATGTAATCATGAAAAACAGAGTTGATACTGGTTTTCCTGGTGGTTTCTATTCAGCTGGCGACACGGATGCGAATGGGGGGCCTTGGTATCGATCGCGCAGATTCAGCATTTTTGGCGTTGTTTTTTTAATTAGCGCCACTATCAGCCTGGCTTACAATTACAGCCGTCCAGCCATTTACCGCAGCAGCGCAACATTGCTGACGTCGGCAATGACCGCCATAGATCGTGAAAGTGGCGATCCGGATATTCAGCATGTTGCTATTCAGAGGCAGTTTTTACTCGGACGAGAACTTATCGCGGAGACTTTGGCGCGACTTAAGGCTGCTGACAAATCCCTGCTTTACCTGACTACATCCGATATACAGAATTTACTTCACGTCGAACCTGTTACCGAAACCAATCTGGTTGAAATACAGGCGGAAGATTCAGACCCAAAGTTCCTGCCGGTACTCATCAATACCTGGATAGATGTTTATCTTGACGCACGGGCGGCAGAAGTCAGACGACTGACAAGTGATACGACCCGTATTCTCGAAGACGAATTGAAAGGTCTGGGGGACAAAGTCGATACCGCCCGCGCAGAACTGGAAGCTTTCAGACAAAAACATGATATTTCTTCTATCGGACGAGAAGAAAATGAAGCGCTGGCTCGCCTTAAAGGCTTGACGGATTCATTAAATAAAGCCAGCGAAGATGAAGTTAAGGCAAGAGCGAAGGTGGATTCCATAAAATCCGCTATTTCCCGCGGGAAAGCTGTTGTTCCCGATGACGAGAAGGGCAGTTTGCTCGAGCTCGAGCTGCGGTTGCAGGATTTACGCGAGAAGCTGTCGGATCTGGATAAAAAATTTACGCGCGAGTATATAAATCTGCATCCCGAATTCAAGTTTATTCCAGAGCAAATCAAGGAACTGGAAACAATAATCAAAGGCAAGCGTCAGGAGGGAAAAGCCATTGTATTGACGGATGCGGAAGTAACTTATGCCGCTGCGCAACAAACCGTAAGAGAAATTCGTAGCCAGCTGAATGAACATAAGCATCTAGCTTCGGCATTTACCACGAAATTTGCAAAACACGACGCGTTACAAGCCGATCTGGAGAGCCTGGAAAAACTCTACCGTGAAACTCAGGAACGATTGGTGCAGCTTAAAACCGGCTACAAAGAAAGATATCCCCAAGTGACGGTCATTAGCCGGGCGTACGAATCCAGGGATCCGGTGAGACCGGATTATAGCCAAGATGCACTGATAGCGATAATAGGTTCTTTATTGTTAAGTCTTTTCAGTGTTTGGCTTTTCGAGTATTTAACCCAGAAAAAAGAAGAGCAACAATCGCCTGTTACGGTTTTTGGTATACATAACTATCCATCGGCTGGCGCGGAGCTGGTTAATTATTCCCAAACCAAGCTCGGCCCGGTAGATCCTAAAATAAACGCTGCCTTGGCGAGCCCTTCGTACAGAGAGCTTTCCAGTCATCAGCTGAGGATTTTGCTTAACGCTTCGAACCTGAAAGGAAAGCAACTGATCAGTTTATTACTCAGTGGCCTGAGTGTTGATGAAGCTGCCACTTTACAACCGGATCAGATTGATCTGGAGACGGCAACCATTGCTGTTACAGGAAAGACGCCCAGGACCATTCCCATAGGCAGTTCACTCAAGTCATTGTTTGAGCGATCGGACGGCCGTCCAGCCTGGAACCCGGATGATCCGGGATTACGGATCGATCTCTCTGCCGCCATGGTTTGCGCGGCGGTCGACTCGGGCTTGCCCGAGCCTCAGGAAATTACCGCCGATGCAATCCGGCATAGTTATATCGCTTATCTTGTTCGCCAGGGATTACGGTTATCGGATCTTGAGCAAATCACGGGCTATCTGGAGCCTTCCGTTATTTCACGCTATGGGGCTTATTCGCCGCCACAACCAGGCCGCCATATTTACGAGATAGAATTACTTCACCCCGCATTGATGAATAATGTCTGAATAGGCTCAACCTGTCCCAATTTCATCCTCAGGTTTTGTGGGGGGCTGAATAAACTGCATCCGTTCCACTAAGGGACTACAGTAGCGGCAGTCTGGCCATCCCTGGCTGTCCTCTGAAGTAAGGAAGTCCGCTCAGCCTCCGGCAACTTGCTGATCTCCTTCACCGCCTGGTAAAACTGGTCGATATTCCCTTTCTTCTGTACAAGAAGCGCATGAAATGAGGGCACTAATTGCGTGTAGGTCGAGATTGAAGCGAGATACGCGTTGTTGAGGTATCGTGCCAGCCATCTGTCATATTCATGGTTGCTGTATCCGGCTCGGGCGGCCTCTGACACGGAGAGTTTTCCGCGCAACTCGGCAAAAATACGCTCCTTGGCCGCACGTTTTTCTGTATTGCTCTCGTCAGAGGCAAACAGTGCTTCCAGTTGCTTGCGATGATCCAGCATTATTTCGGTAGAAGCGGCTTTCCTTTTTTGTTTCGCATCAAATGCCTTGCGCTGTTCGGGTGTCCCGTTACTGTTCAGCCAGCGGCCTGCGCCCTCCAATTCCACCGCGGTTGCGAAGGATTCGTTAAAGGTGCTGTCATCGCGCACATACACTACCTGATGGGCAAGTTCGTGGAATATCAACTGGACAAGTTCTGTTTCGGAATATCCGAGGAATGTGTTGAGTACGGGCTCGCTGAACCAGCCCAGTGTGGAGTATGCGCGAACTCCACCCACAGTTACGTCATGACCTTTTTTCCTGAGCCCTTCGGCAAAATGTTCCGCTTCTGCCTCCGAAAAAAAACCTCGATAACTGACACAACCGATCGCCACAAAGCACCATTCTTCAAGTTGCATTGACAGCTCGGGAGTGGCGGATACGTTCCAGACCGCGTAGGGACGCCCTAAATCTGCGTACGTAGTAAAACTCTGGTTTTCAGGAAGTTTCAGCTCGCGGATGGCGAACTCGCGCGCGTTAACCGCAACAGCAAGCGCGCGTTTCAATGTTGAGCTGGTGTTCGGATCAGCAATGATCTCACTGATAAGCTTGGTCCGGTGCCGGATATCCAGGTGGCCATCCACGGCTTGAGCATAATAACCAAGATTGGCACAGCCCCCAAGCCAGATGGTAAGGCCAGCAGCGGCGATGAGTTTCAGTATAGGCAAATTCGTGCCTGCAAAATTCGTAAAGTCACATTAAACCTAAATTCGGTGGTTGACCGCTCATTTCTTAGATTAACAGCATGATCTAAAAAGACTTTCTGCATCACTTGACCTCACGTCCTGGGTGAGTCCGCCCCGCCCAACTGCCGGGTTCAGGTTGATTTCACGCCGATTCCGGATCATGCAGAAAATGACCGGATCGCAAAAATGAGCATGCCTGAAAGGCCAATTCAGCAGACAGAAGCATTCCGGAATGACTCACGTTGAGCACTACCTGGTCACTTATGTTTGGTATCTGCGTTTCGCCGACGGTCACGACACCGTCATTGGGAGGCGGCAATCGGGATATTAATCTGCCACAGCCAATACTCTTGCGGCCGGCGATCACTCCGAGCTCATATTGAGCGTGATGCTCCGGCGCCTTCTGTTCCAACCACTGCAGCATGCTGCGTCCGAGAATATATTGCCCCAGCCCCATGCGCAAAAGTTTCGCGGCTGCATTGCTGCCATTGTATGGGCTCCCCACCAGTATAATGCGGCCGGTTCGCTGCTCGGGAAATTCCGCAAGCATCTGTAGCACCAGAAGCCCACCCAGACTATGGCCGATAAAATGTATGCGTGATGCAGTCATGCCCGCGACAAAATGCGACAGTAATAGAGCATTTTGTGACAGAGAGCTGCGCATGGAGGGATAAGAAAAGACGACGGGATGAAAGCCGCAGCGCCGTAGCCGCACCCCCATGAATCTCATGACCCAGCCATACATCCATAGCCCATGCACAAGCACGACGATGTCCTTAGTTGTAGTAGCCCCCGGCAATTCTGTTCCCCAAGCTTGGTTCACGGCATTTTACTCAGCATAAGCTCAAATGGAAACCTGACAAAAAGGATGGAGCCGTTCGTTCATTCCCATCCCAAGCCGAAGCTTTCTATGGGATCAAGGTACAAGGTTGGGTGAGCAGAGCGGGCTGAGAAATCATCGTGCATGGCTGAGCAGGGGAACAGCGATACGGCCCATATGAAATCAACATAGAGCCGGGAGAGCCTGTGAAGAGCAATAGACGGATGTGACGGGCTAAATCAGCGACATGCTATATTAAGTCGACATTGAGATAGCGCTTGCAACGAAACCGGCAATACTTCGTTGCAGGATGCGTGGACTTAGAGCACCGTTACCGGCCCGTGATCATCGCAATGGCCATTATGCGGGTGATGAAGATGACCATCGACGAGATAGTCGATATGCTCGCCGTGCGGCACAGCTTCATGTCCGCAGCCCGAGCCATGTGTATGCTCTTGCGGATGCCCCGCGCATTGATGTTCAGGAGTGCAATTTTTCGGGTTGATAACCGTTATATCGATCATGTGTTCGTCAACATGGCCGTCATGCAGATGGTGCAAATGGCCATTGTGCAGATAATCGACGTGACCATCATGCATGATACCCGTGTGCCCGCATTCCGGACCATGCGGATGAGTATGGTTTTCGTGTTGTGGCAGAGTACAGTTAGTCATCGTTGCTTTCCTCTCTAAATGAACATAAACTAATGTGCGCTTGATGCTAGCAACCTGTTGAACTTAAAGGAAATCGGCTGTAAAAGCGTCTGGCTGGTCTATATTTCGCCACTTTTTCGACCAATAGAACAACTATTGGCCTTCAAAATCGTCAAAATCTATCCTCACTCAGTCGCTTTTTTGCTTCGATTCTTCAAGTCCGACAGGCTGCTACTATCCGCAAAAAAAAAATAGCGGATTTCAGTTGACGCATTTATCAGCCTTTGTCTTCGCTGCATCAATAGCGGACATCCGGATTACATGCAATATTTAATACGCTTCATGCAACGATATATTTAAATTCGACCAATTTTTATCTGCACAGTTCCGGCTTAATCGGGACATCAAGACAGAAATCCAAGAAGGGGCAGAGCGAGATACCGTAGAATAGGGCGTGTCATGAATTTGGCTATGATTTTAGTATCAGCGTTATCATTGTGGGATTTGCGGCACGTTACAGCAGAAGTCATAATCGGCTTTACTATTGATGGACTATCCCCGCACGTTGCGTGCGACGGCGGTGCGCTATTAGTCTTCGACTAGCCCAAGTCAAACTCGTCCCTGCGGGACTTTAATTTCAAGGTAAATGATTTTTTTTCTCGCCGGTTTTGCTCGGTATCGTCCCAGCGTTCCTGGAGCTTTGATTGAGAATGTTTGAATTTTTTTTTCGTAAAAACTTCCGCTCCTTTATCAAGCAAAGCAGAAAAGGAGGTGAATGCGTCATCATGATCATGTTTCTTCACTTTTTTCTCCTTCTAAAAGCCTGTAACAAAAGTACGTCAACAAAACCCCCTATCCTCTGTCCGTATCGAACGCCACAGAATGTTTTGCAGAAGATAATCCAACTGTAAAAAAATACTGTGCGATACCGAACTTAATCGCAGCTATTTTGGGAGCTCAGCTGATAGATTTCAAATCTTGCGGATGAGCTTGCCTGGAACTTTGCACTTCAAAAATACGCATCAATAACCCCCGAAAAATAGCTAATGACATCTTTTTAAAGAAGGTCTTTATAGAGATACATCAAAGGGTTAGTCCGTAATAATCGGCTTTGGTTCCGCTTTTTCCTGTCAATTCCTTTATCCGGCGTATCTCATTGCAGCATATAGAAGACCAACACCCTGTATGGGGAGCCAAAACCGAAAGAAAACTAAAGAATTTTCGAATAAGAGATTGCTGGGTTTGCCCGCAACGCACGCGGGAAAGAAGTTTTCCTACAGCGTCAACAGCTAGGTACAGACGCGCACACCCCAAGATCACGCTAATCGGTCTTCTACAGCGCGTCTTTTACCTTACCGCATGAGGCTCATTTATGTTTCTTCATAACGTCTTGCGGCCGTCGGGCCGATTACTTCGCTAAGTTGTCAATGCTATCCGCAGCTTCTTTATTCGTGCAACGAGAATCGAAAAAAACGTATGGCTGGCTATGTGCAGGCGATTCGTGAATGTGCGCCTAAACAGGGTGATCTCACCGCGCTGTTCGATTTCGTTCGTTGAAGTGTGTTCATAAGCAGGGCTTCCGAACCCCAGATCGATCGAGCTAATACCACCAATGGAGATTACGTCCCGGATGAGCATCTGCTGCAAGGTGGTGCCTGGCGAAAACCGTGCGAGCGCACTGTCATGATAGAACTTGTAGATTCGATGGACAGGGCCATAACGCAAGCCCATTGAAAGCGCACAGGGCTGTTCTCCGCACTTCAGCACATAACAGAGTAGTAGTCCTTTTTCAGCCAGGGAGAAATATTCTGAATGAGTTAAATCGTGTTTTTGTTTTCTTACCCTATCCGGTGCGAGGCGGTCGAGAGCACTGAAGAACAGAGGCAGTTGTTCCGGCTTGTCGATTCTCACCAGTTCAAGGATACCGTTGCCGGCATGGCTCAACAGTTTTTCCTGGCGACGCAGGTTGTAACACCTTTTCGCCGACATTTTCTCCATATATGCGTTCTCGGTGGGTGGCACCGGAATGCGGTGACAATTGCGCACACCTTGCGGCACATACACGAGAAATTGGCGCTGAAGCGTCGGAGAGCTTTGTATGTACTTCCACAGGAAGCTATTCGTAGGCACTTGCTGCATGCATATAACTGAACAAGATTTATATTTATTCAGTATGTTGCCGAATAATTCGTAATAAAGCTCGGGTGATTCAGGAAGCAGTGGCTCGCTGCCGAGGATCGTCACGGAAGGGAAACCTGTCTCCACCAGCAAAGCTTGGCCGACGGAATATCCGAGATGGAAAGGCATTATGCGCAGCGGAACGATGCCCACTACATCACGAGTCCCACCTGCGCGCACTGCCAGCAGACTGATATTCAGTGCGTCTTCCGTATCCTGAAGATAATGGAAAAAATCCGGACTTTGATGCGGTAAATCTGAATTGAGGCGGAACGCCAGCATGGAATCCCAAGTACGGCGGATTTCAATTAAGCGCTCGTCATTCGGAGGGAAAAACTCTATCGAGAACGCGCCAACATTTGCGGTAGTTTCAGTCATTACTCTTCCCCTATCCGGCAAACTCTTCTTCTTTTTGATAAGCTTATTGTAAATTGCTTATTTCACGTGGGTCTACCACCCCTATCCTTGTCGTCTGGTCTGGTTCAGATGATTCGGCATGCTCCCGCTATTTCGCCTTTTTAAGACTTTCCAACATCGCTGAAGAGCTTTTTCAGTTGCTTGTGCGGGTATGCAAGCGACAAGGGTATTTGTCATACTTACTATCGCTGTGACAGCCATGAAAACATTGGTGGAGCGAACCCCTTTTTCTCATGGTCTCCTTCCTTTAAATACCAGTCAGACAGTATGGAGACCGGAATTGCTTTTGGGGTGCAGGGCAAGGCGTAACGATGCGGAATGGTGCGACCGCGCAGGGAGGAGCAGTGCCTTCCGCAGGAAGGTGTGACCCCGCAGCGGGATGCGGGCGCCTTGAAACGTGGCGGTACTTTGCCGCCGCTGGTGTAGGCAGGCGAAGGCAGGAATATAGATTTTATTCGGGGTAATCATGCAAAATCATGATGAGGGTACAGGCGGTGCTTAACAGCAAACTCGGGGCTTATTCAAGAGCTCCTCAGCTTATAAGCTTAAACTTTCGTGGCAGGCGCTTAGATATCTTCTCTCGCGGCCAGCTGGGGCGCATCGTCCGAGATCAATTCGAACCAGAATATGCTACCCGTCCCGACGGTGCTTTCCACACCGATTGAACCTCCCATCAGCTCGACCAATTGCTTTGATACCACCAGGCCGATGCCCGTGCCCTCGACAGATCCGGTTTCTTGTCCGAGCCGGTTGAATTGCTGGAAAAGCTGCGCCAGCTTTTCCGGAGGCAATCCGGGTCCGGTGTCCTTGATACTGATGCGTATACGCTCGGGCGCTACCCTATTACAGCTTACTTCGACGGTACCTTCGTCACGGTTGTATTTGATTGCATTGGATAGAAGGTTGATTAGAACCTGCTTCACCCGGGTCCGGTCGGCCTTGACAAAAAAATTTGTATCTGGCGAGGGAAAGATCAGGTGGATGCCGCGCTCCTGCGCCTGTGGTTCGCTCATGGTCCGGCATTCGCACAAGATATCCGCCACACAAATCGGTTCCTCCAAAACTATAAGCCGGCCGGATTCGATGGCGGCCAGGTCGAGGATTTTGTTAATCAGCTCCAGCAGATACCATCCTGCACCGGCAACTTCTTTAATCATCGTCATCTGGGCAGGCGCCGGCGGCGGGGAGGCAGACTCCATCAACTGGGTAAAACCGAGCATGACATTGAGCGGAGAACGCAACTCATGAGTCATGCTGGAAAGAAAATCCGATTTTGCAAGATTGGCTTTCTCCGCATCGGTTTTGGCTTTTGTCAGCTCCACTTCGATTAGCTTGCGCTCGACAATGTCCCGGCGCAATGATTCATTCACCTTCGCCAACTCATCAGTGCGCTTTGCCACCAGTTCTTCGAGGCGATAACGGTGTTGCCGCAATTCCTCTTCCACCCGTTTGCTTTCGTTGATGTCGACCAGGATACCCTGTAGAAATAACGAGCGCCCCGACTCATCCTGTACCACGCTTGCTTCGTCACGGTGCCATAGAACCGTTCCATCCCGGCAAAGCAGACGGTATTCGCAGCGAAGGGAAGTGCCGGTAGTGCGGCTTTTTGCACGCTCTTCGAGCGCGTAGACCCGATCCTCTGGGTGAATCTGGGCGAGATGGATTTCCGGATCGGCCAACCATTGTTCCGGGGAGAAACCGAGAGTCTTGATTTGAGAACTGACATAAAGGAACTGATTCGTCCCATCCAGTGCGACGATATAAACGATGGCAGGAATTTTTTCGACCAGCGAGCGGTATTTGGCCTCCGCCTGGAACAGTTTGTCTTCCGTCAGCTTCTTTTCCATCAGCATCCGCCGCTCGGTCAGTATGCGTTGGATGATGGCGGGTAGCAATTCAAGGTATTGCCGGTCGACATCCTTGAGCAGGTAATCCCGTGCGCCGCGCTTCATGGCCGCCACGGCGATTGTGGCGTTGTCCGCGCCTGTCAGCATCATTACGGGTGTGGAAATATTGCCTGCGTCATCGGCCAGCCTCGCCAGAAACTCCAGGCCGTTCAGGTCCGGCAGGTGGTAGTCGAGTAAAACGCAATCCGGCTTTTGCGTATGGGCGAGTTGCAGTCCCTCCATGCCGGTTTCGGCTTCGGAAAGCACGAATTCATAGTCCGGAACCTGCGCAAGAGCGCGGCGGCAGGCCATGCGATCCACCATGTCGTCCTCGACGAGGAGTATGCGAATCAGCGGTTTGGCCATAGAAAAATCAGGGGGTGGGAATCCGGAAATGGTCTGCGGCCGCTCCTGTTACGGCATCTCGCTAATGGTCCAATAAGCATCAATGGAACGCATGACCTCGACAAACTGCCGGTAATCGACCGGTTTGGCCATGTAGCCTGCTACCCCCATGTTGAAACTGTTTACCTTATCCTGTTGTTCCTCTGATGTCGTCAGCACCACCACCGGAATACGCTTTAATTGATCATCACGCTTCACCACATGTAGAAATTCGATGCCATTCATGATGGGCATGTTCAGGTCAAGCAGAATAATGCATGGTTTCTCGCTCGCGGGGTCTTGCAAATAATGCACTGCCTCCTCTCCATTTTCCAGATGTACAAGCGGATTTGTTACGTGAATCTCCTTCAGGGCGCGCATGACTGTCATGGTGTCCACTCGATCGTCTTCTACGAGGAGAATGGGCTTGTTGGTAATTTTCACGTTTTTTCCTTTACTTTGAGTTAGCAATTCCTGCGGTTTGGGGCAGGGTGAAGAAAAACGTGCTGCCTTCACCGATTGTGGATTCGATCCAGATATGCCCGCCGTATATTTCCACGATTTTTTTCACCAGCGCCAAGCCCACACCGGTACTTTCTATCCGGTCACGCGGGGCGAGCGTCTGGAATAGCTGAAATATTTTCTCGAAATGGCGCGACTCAATGCCAGGCCCATTGTCGGTGATGCTAAGCTTCCAGTGCTCGCCCTCATCGCTACAGGCGATACGAATTTTACATTGGGGCTTATCTGCGTATTTAATGGCATTGGAAAGCAAGTTTTGAAATATCTGCTGGATGCGGGTCGGTTCCGCGATAATAACCGGCAAGGAATTCTCGACGCTGATGGTGACATCCGCCGGCGGGGAGAGGAGATCAATCACCTCCCGCACCACCTGTCCGAGGTCCACCGCGACCAGCGCCTCTCTTACGCGGCCAACACGCGAATATTGCAAAATACCGTCGATCAAATTGCCCATGCGGTGCACCCGGTTGACCAGCAGGCGCATATGTTCTTTACCTTCGTCATTAAATTTATCCGCATAATCCGTGGAAAGCCAATCCGCCAGCGCGCCGATGGCGCGCAGCGGCGCTTTCAGGTCGTGAGATACCACATAAGCGAAACTTCTTAGTTCCTCATTGGCGCTTTCCAATTCATTCATCAAGCGGGCCTTCTGATCCTCCGCCAGCCTGCGCTCACTGATGTCACGCATGATGCCGATATACATGCGATGGTCCCCATCATGCATCTCGACCACCGCAAGGTCCATGGGAAACGCTGTGCCATCCTTGCGCAACCCCGCCACTTCGTGGGTCACCCCGCGAGGTCTGGATTTTCCGGTATCCGGATAGCGCTTGAAATAGTCAGTATGATTGCTTTGCCCTGGTTCCGGCACAGGGAACAGCAGACTGACATTTTGCCCGATAATCTCCTTTTCCGTATAACCAAAAATACGTTCCCCGGCCGGATTGAAGGTTCTAATCAAGCCCTGTTCATTAACCGATGCCACCCCGTCAATCAGATTATTGAGTAACGCGCGGGTATGCGCCTCGCTCTCGCGCACCTGGCCGATGGTCTCCACCAGGCTGTCCCTCATCTCCTTCAGCGCTTGCATGAGATGGCCAATCTCATCATTGGAGCGGACTTCGATTTTCTGCGTTAAATTGCCTGCGGCAACGCCACGGGCAATCTTCACTACGTCTTCCAGCGGCTGAAAAATCCCGCGG
>CAJDUY010000029.1_pt1 | contig 13170 bp, 13 predicted proteins | sample 7390911 | NCBI WGS metagenome assembly CAJDUY01 (sample SAMEA7055686, study PRJEB34461) | soil metagenome | biome: terrestrial ecosystem; feature: Peninsula; material: soil | place: Antarctica | collected 2016 | reverse complement strand
GTGCGCTTGTAAAGATCAATCCCGCCTGTTATCCCGTCACGGGTAAAATAAGGATCGGTGTAAGACAGCGAATAGGTCTTGTTGACACTGCCGGTATTGACCATGAGATTGACTAATTTACCGGTACCAAAAATGTTATCCTGGGCAATAGAACCACTTAGGATCAGACCTTGCATGTTGGAATAGCCTGCTCCAAACATTACAGCGCCCGTAGCCTTTTCCTTTACCTCGACGTTTACGTCAATCTGATCGGTAGCCCCCTCAACCGCGGGTGTCTCCAAGTTGACCGAATTAAAATAATTCAGTCTGTCAATACGTTGCTTGGAGCGGTTGATTTTGGAAGTTGAATACCATCCGCCTTCGAATTGGCGCATTTCCCGGCGAATCACCTCATCCCGGGTACGATTGTTACCCGTTATGTTGATACGTCTTACGTAAACCCGGCGGCCTGGATCCACAAAAAAGGTAAACGCCACCTGCTGCTTTTCCTTGTCCAGTTGCGGCGACGCGTTGACATTGGCAAACGCGTAGCCATCGTCGCCGAGCCGGTCGGTAATAAGCTTGATGGATTCAGTCAATTTTTCGCGTGAAAATACTTCACCCGCACTGAGCTTTATGAGCTTGCGCAATTCGGCTTCCGGCAGCAGCAACTCGCCCGCAAGTTTTATCTCGGAAACTTTGAATTGGGGTCCCTCAACAATATTTACCGTAATGTAAATATCCTGCATGTCGGGAGTAATTGATACTTGGGTGGATTCGATACTGAATTCCAGATAGCCGCGGTTGAGATAATACGAGCGTAGTGACTCCAGATCGGCGCCCAGCTTCTGTTTTGAATACTGATCTTCCTTGGTGAACCAGGTCAGCAGGCCAGGCGTTCTCAATACGAACGCGCCCAGTAGTTCCTTTTCCTTAAAATCCTTATTGCCGACGATATTGATCTTACGAATCTTGGCGGTTTTTCCCTCATCCACTTGAAAGTTGATTCCCACGCGATTACGTTCAAGAGGCGTGGTTGTCGTGGTAATTTTTACTGCATATTTGCCACGACTGATGTACTGATTCTTCAATTCCTGTTCGGCTCTTTCCAATACTGAGCGATCAAAAATGCGTGATTCCGCCAGACCCGCCTGTTTCAACCCTTCCTTAAGCTTATCCTTCTCGAATTCCTTGGCGCCGACAATACTGATCTGTGCAATAGCCGGGCGCTCTTCCACCACTACAAGCAGGACACCATTGTCAGACTCCAGCCGCACATCTTTAAAAAAACCGGTTGCGTAGAGTGCCTTGATGGCGGCCGCAGCCTTCTCGTCGTCAAGGGTGTCGCCAACTTTTACAGGTAAATAGCTGAATATCGTTCCCGCCTCGGTGCGTTGTATGCCCTCCACTCGTATGTCCTTAACTACGAACGGCTCGCTAGCCCATGAAACCGAAGCGCAGAAGACAGAAACAAGCGCCACGAGATATTTGACTTTCATACTTGACATTCATACTTTAACTGGATGTGAGCCGGCTGACATCGTTATATATGGCAAAGGCCATCAGGGAAAATAACAGCAGCATTCCGATCTGCTGACCAATCTCCGTGGTCCTCACAGAAAGCGGACTGCCCTTGACGATTTCGATGACATAATACATTAAATGCCCCCCATCCAGCATGGGAATAGGCAACAAATTCAAGACCCCCAGACTGATGCTGATGAGCGCAAGAAATGCCAGGTAGGATGAAAGCCCCATTTGCGCTGACTTACCTGCGTAGTCGGCAATTGTAATAGGTCCGCTTACATTCTTCCATGACACTTCCCCGGCCACCATTTTCCATAGCATTTGCAGCGTAAACACCGATGTTTCCCACGTTTTATTTATCGCCCTGACCACGGCCGTGCCGGCTGGATAGCTAATTTCCACCAACAGCTTTTCCAGTTCATTACGGTCGATTTGTGGTCCGATACCTATTTTTCCGATTTTTTCCCCGCTTTCAGTGTGAGCATCGGGAATAACCTCTATGTCGACGATGGTAGTTTCACGCTGTATTTTCAGCGTGAGCGGAATTCCCGGGCTGGCTCGTATCTGTTGCACCAATTCTTCCCATAAGGTAATTTTCTTACCGTTAACTGCGAGAATTTCATCACCTGCCAGCAAACCGGCACGGTTGCCGGCGCTATTCGAAACAACTTGGGCGACAATGGGTTTCATTGCCGGTTGATAAACGCTCAGACCAATTTTTTTCAAAAAATCGGCATCCAGATCGTCTGCCTCAATTCGACTTAAATCCAACCGGTGCGAAGCTGCTTCTCCCTCCTTGCCAAGAGTTTCCACGGTCACTGAGGGCGACCTCTCCACTGCATGCGACAACAGAAGCCAGCGAGCATCCTGCCAGGTAGCGACGGGCTCCGTCCCGATTTTTGTTATGGTCTCTCCCATTTTGAAATTCGCGAACTCAGCGGGAGTCGCGGGCGTCACCGGTCCCAGCACGGGTTTCATACCGCTGATGCCTAGCATAAATAACAGCCAGTAAAGCACTATTGCCAGCAAGAAATTAGCGAGCGGACCTGCCGCGACAATTGCAAACCGGTGCGCGACCGGTTTACGATTGAATGTTCGCGTCAAATCCTCAGGTGCGACTTCATCTTCACGCTCATCCAGCATCTTGACGTAACCGCCAAGAGGAAAGGCGGCTACTACCCATTCGGTTTCATCCTTTCCCCAGCGCTTCCGCACTAATGGGCGTCCAAAACCGATTGAAAATCGCATCACCTTTACACCGCACCAGCGTGCCACCAGGTAATGGCCGAATTCATGAAATACAATCAGCAGCCCCAAGGCAACGACAAAAGCAACCAGTGTGGAAAAGAATGTCATATCCGTGCACGGCGATGGCGATCGCGACGCAAGAAGGGCAAGAAGGTTTTCAGCAAATGGATGGCGTACCTCGTTACTTCATGCAAAGGAAGGTCGAGACCGAAAAATCGGGAGAAGACGATTGGACAGGTATCAAGCAGGGGATGTAAGAGAGAGCGAAGATCTATTAACGATGCGGCTGCTGTCCACTTGACAGAGACCACCTGCTGCCTCAACACCGGCGCTGGCGGCTTTAGCTGTCTTGGCCGCTGCCCCGTCGATGAATAATACACGTCGGCGTGGGCCATTGCAGAGGCCGATAATCCTAGCACTTTACGCCAGACATGCCAGCCATTCATGTGCGGCTTCACGCGCCACGCTATCTGCTGCCAACACATCTTTAAGGGTGGCAATGTCTTTGTGGCTAACTGTCTGCATGGTTTCTTCAATCATCGCTGGAATCGCGGTGAATGGCATGCGACACTTGAGAAAAGATTCAACTGCTACTTCGTTGGCTGCATTGAGTATTGCTGGCGCGCTACCCCCAGCGGCCAGCGCCTGGTATGCAAGCCCCAGGCAGGGGAAACGTTTAAAATCGGGAGCCTCGAAATCCAGACGGGCCACTTTGAACATGTCCAGAGGCGCCACGCCAGCCTCAATTCGCTCAGGAAAACCCAAGGCATGCGCAATCGGGGTACGCATATCGGGATTACCAAGTTGTGCCAGCACCGAACCGTCCACATATTCGACCATAGAATGAATTATGCTTTGAGGATGGATTACTACTTGAATCTGCTCAGGTGCGGCGTCAAATAACCAATGCGCTTCAATGACTTCAAGACCTTTGTTCATCATGGTGGCGGAGTCGACCGAAATTTTCTGCCCCATCACCCAATTAGGATGAGCGCATGCCTGCCCCGGTGTTACATCCTCCAGTGCGTTCAGCGATAATTGCCGGAATGGTCCGCCTGAGGCGGTCAGCAAAATCCGGCGTACTCCGGAGTTATTCAGATCCCCAGAGAAGTTCTGAGGCAACGACTGGAGAATGGCGTTGTGCTCGCTATCTATCGGTAGCAGGGTCGCGTGATTCTGCTTGACCACATCCATAAAAATCCGCCCAGCCATGACCAAGGTTTCTTTATTGGCAAGCAACACTTTCTTACCCGCACCGGCGGCAGCAAATGTGGGACGGATGCCGGCCGCACCAACGATCGCCGCCATCACCGTATCCACGTCAGGCAGCGATGCCACTTTCTCTAACGACTCAACCCCAGATAACACCTCGATGGCAAGTCCGGCTGCGCGAATTTCTGTCTGCAGCCATTCGGCACTCGCCGCTTCGAGCATTACCGCATAACGCGGCTGGAAACGACGGCATTGTTCCAGCATCTTTCTGGAATTGTTATTGGCGGTAAGTGCAACAACGTGGAATCGATCAGGATGACGTGCAACCACATCCAGCGTATTCACTCCAATTGTGCCGGTAGAGCCAAGAATAGTAAGATGACGGATGGTTATCATAGTTCGGATTGTAAAAATAAGAGGGATAAGACAGCTATCGGCAGGGTTGAAGTAAGCGCGTCAATGCGATCAAGTATACCACCGTGCCCAGGTAAAATATTGCCGCTATCCTTCAGTCCGGCATGACGTTTCATAAGGGACTCGAACAAATCGCCGATGATGCCCATCATAACAAGCAGCAGCAGCAGCGGAACCAGAAATATGCCATGGGCTTCTTCCCCGACGATATAACTCCATGCCATCGCATAAATAGAAACAGCGGCCAGCGCTCCCGCCACACCCTCCCAGGTCTTGCTGGGACTGATATCGGGCGCGAGCTTATGCTTTCCCAGCGCGCGCCCGGTAAAATACGCGGCGCTATCGGAAATCCAGACGGTCGCCATGAAACCTAGCAGGAGCAGCGGGTCGATAGCCCGCAATTGGTATAGGGCAAGGCAAGTGGGCAATAGCAATAGCCAGCCTATTAGCGCCAGCAAGAGGGGATTCTTGATCGGACGATTCAACTTCAGCAAAACCGGCACGCCGAGCATCCAGAATACCAATGAAACGACGTAAAACCAAATAAATGATGGCGTATACGGATCCACCAAAACCGCCTCGCTCAATACAAACAGCAGTTCTCCGCCCAGCATCGCGGTAAGTACTGGATAAATGACGGCATTAGTAATGGAGAATTTTGCCAACTTGCTCCATTCCGAGGAACCCGTCACTGTCAGGGCAAGCAGCAATACCATCCAGAAAATCGCTGACAAGTAAAATAGCGCCGCCAGAAACAGGAATAACATGATAATGGCGGTAAAAATCCGGGTCCTAAGCATAATGGAGGGAAACCCAACTGGAAGCGGCACCGATCAAGAAGGCGTAGAAGCTACGCCCTTCTTGTGACGGCAATGTCTCTGCCTCCGTTAACAGACGGCGCCATTTGAAGCTGTTCGCTGGTACGTCCAAAGCGGCGCTCGCGTTGCTGATAGGATTGAATGGCCAGATCAAGTGCACGAGCGTCAAAATCCGGCCATAGGGTATCGGTGAAATACAGCTCCGTATAGGCTAGCTGCCATAATAGAAAGTTGCTGATACGCTTTTCACCACCGGTGCGGATGAATAGATCGGGTTCCGGAGCATAGTTCAATGCAAAATACTGCATTAAATCTTTCTCGTCGAAACAAGTCGCTAGTTCCGGACGTTGGTCCAGCATCTTGCGAATGGCTTGCATAATATCCCACCGTCCGCCGTAATTGGCTGCGATGGTAAGCGTAAATTGGGTGTTGTTCGCGGTCAGCGCTTCTCCATTACGAATAAACTCGACTATTTTAGGCTCAAATTTTGACAAATCACCAATTACCTTGAAGCAAATGCCGTTCTCGTGCAGCTTGGCAACCTCCTGTTCCAGCACAGTTATGAAAAGTTGCATCAGGAATGTAACTTCGTCCGTCGGACGACGCCAATTTTCGCTGCTGAAAGCGAATAAAGTGAGATATTCCACACCGCGCTCGACACAAGCCTTGATTGCAGTCCGCACCGTCTCCACCCCGCGTTTATGCCCAGCCACTCTAGGCATGAAGTAGTTTTTCGCCCAGCGGCCATTACCATCCATAATGATGGCAATGTGCTGGGGAATCGTGCCGGTTTCAGGTATTTCGCGGGTTGAGCTTGTGGTAAGAGACATGGGAGAAACAGTTGAATTAAAGGTATGGCAAAGATCCAAATTCTTGAACCCATTCGCGGATTTGCCTTCTTTACCCCGCGCCGTTTGAATTGCCCGACTGCTCAGATTGCCATCAACTCACTCTCCTTTGTCTGCAATAGTTTGTCAATTTCTGCGATGTGACGGTCGGTAAGCTTCTGAATCTCATCCTGCCCGCGGCGTTCGTCATCCTCGGCAATATTTTTTTCCTTGAGTAAATCCTTCAGATGGGCATTTGCATCACGGCGTATATTGCGCATCGCGACGCGCGCGGTTTCAGCCTCATGTTTCACTACCTTGGTGAGGTCGCGACGACGTTCCTCGGTGAGCGGCGGCATCGGAACACGGATCATCTCGCCTACGGTTACAGGATTCAACCCCAAGTCCGAATTTCGGATTGCTTTTTCAATCACACTCAACATTTTCTTTTCCCAAGGTGCAACGCTGATAGTACGAGCATCCGCCAAATTTACATTAGCCACCTGACTAATCAACGTGGGCGCACCATAGTAATCGACCGTAACATGATCGAGGAGACCAGTATGAGCCCGGCCAGTCCGTACTTTACCTAGATCCAGTTTCAAGGCCTCCAGGCTTTTCTGCATTTTTTGTTCAGCGGCTTTCTTAATATCGGCGATCATAATATTTATTAATTACAGAGAAAGACGAAAATGTAAGCACTACCGCAAGTACATCTTGCAGTAACTCAATATTTAAAAACCCTTGAATGAATTCACACCTGCACCAGCGTTCCTTCGTCTTCGCCCATCACTACCCGTCTCAATGCTCCGGCCTTAAAGATACTGAACACATTGAGCGGCAGCTTCTGATCCCGGCAAAGAGTCAATGCGGTAGCATCCATAACCTTCAGGTTTTGGGCAATGGCTGCGTCAAACGACAGATTCTGGTAGCGTATGGCGCTGGGGTCCGTCTTGGGATCGGCGCTATATACGCCATCCACTTTGGTGGCTTTGAGCACGATATCCACATTCATCTCCATCCCACGCAATGCCGCAGCGGTATCGGTGGTAAAAAAAGGATTGCCGGTACCAGCAGCAAAAATTACCACTTTGCCGGAATCCAGATAGCGCATCGCCTTACCCCGAATATAAGGTTCCACCACTTGATCAATACGTAACGCAGATTGCACCCGGCTTACTAGCCCGGCACGGCGCATGGCATCCTGTAGCGCCAGGGCATTCATGACAGTAGCCAGCATTCCCATGTAATCGGCGGTGGCGCGATCCATTCCATCTTCAGCGAAAGTCATGCCACGAAAAATGTTGCCGCCGCCGATAACGACTGCGACCTGGACGCCTAGCCGGCTTATATCTGTTATTTCGGCGACAATTCGCTCAATTACAGCACGGTTAATGCCATAGCTGTCGTCACCCATCAAAGCCTCGCCGGAGAGCTTCAGCAGAATACGCTTATAAGCGGTGGTCATCATGTATATTTTAGTTTAGCTGGAGGCCTTGTCTTCTTTCATTTGGTTTACTTGAGCCATCACCTCAGCAGCGAAATCACCAGATTTCTTTTCAATACCCTGCCCCACGACGAACAGGGTAAAGCCATTAACCTGGGCGGATTTTGACGCGAGTAGTTTTCCCACGGTCTGATCCGGGTCCTTGACGAAAGGCTGACCGAGCAATGTTACTTCGGCAAGATATTTAGCAATGCGTCCATCCACCATTTTTGCGATAATATCGGCAGGTTTGCCGCTTTCCGCTGCTTGCGCGCTGTAGATCGCGCGTTCACGCGCCAACAGATCAGGTGAAACCTGCTCACCTGAAACGCAAACTGGCTTGCTCGCAGCGATATGCATCGCCAAATCTTTGCCTAACATCTCGTCACCGCCTGTGTAATCGACCATTACACCCATTTTCGCGCCATGCAGATATGAAGCAAGATGTCCCTGCGTCATATAACGCACGAAACGGCGTACGCTAATATTCTCACCCAGCTTCATTACCAGCGCTTTTCGGAACTCATCCACGTTTTTGCCGTTCGATAAGGTAGCGGCCGCCAACGCTTCCGTGTCCGTCAGATCTTTCGCTGCCAACAACTGCGCCAGATCACGAGCAAAATTGATAAAATCCTCATTCCTGGCAACGAAGTCAGTTTCACAATTGACCTCCACTAACGCACCGCTTTTACCATCAGGCGCTATAAATGCTCCTACCATTCCTTCCGCAGCGATTCGTCCAGCGGCCTTACTTGCCTTCGCACCACTCTTGATTCGGAGCTGATCTTCCGCTGATTTCATGTCGCCGCCGGTTTCAGTCAACGCTTTTTTGCACTCCATCATGCCCAGACCGGTCATGTCGCGCAACTCCTTTACCATCTGTGCGGTGATATCCGCCATATTCACTCCAGATACAAAATTAGTTAAAAGAGACCGCAGCCTGCTCACATTGCCGGCATGACTCCACAGAAAGCAATGTGATGAACGAGCTCTTACCCAGATCTCACATGGGGCTATACCTGATCGCTACTCCGCTGCTATTGCGTCGTCCATCTCCGCAAATTCGTTTCCGATAATTTCGTGCACGATCTGGTTACGCCCTTCCAAAATCGCATCGGCCACACCGCGTGCATACAAGCGTATCGCCTGGCTGGAATCGTCGTTACCGGGAATTACGTAATCCAATCCCTCAGGACTATGGTTGGTATCCACCACACCGACTATCGGAATACCGAGTTTTTTGGCTTCGGTGATAGCACCTTTCTGGTAACCTACATCAATTACGAACATGGCATCGGGAATTCCTTTCATGTCCTTGATGCCGCCTAAGCTGCGATTAAGTTTCTCTAATTCGCGCTGAATGCCAAGCGCCTCTTTCTTGGAAAGCTTATCGAGAGTGCCATCCCCTACCATTGCTTCCATGTCATGCAGGCGCTTGACGGATAGTTTTATCGTTTTGAAATTGGTCAGCATTCCACCGAGCCAGCGCTGATCAACGTAAGGGGAACCGCAACGGAGCGCTTCCTCACGCACGATGTCGCGTGCCTGACGCTTAGTACCAACGAATAGGATATTGCCCTTGTTTGCCGATAACTGACGCACGTATTTTATTGCGTCCTGGTACATCGCTAAGGTTTTTTCCAGATTAATGATGTGTATCTTGTTGCGATGACCAAAAATATACTGAGCCATCCTGGGATTCCAGAAACGGGTCTGATGTCCAAAATGGACACCGGCTTCCAGCATTTGCCGCATGGTTACTGACATGAACTTCTCCTTCAGGGTTGAGCCTCCATCCGCCATAGCAGCTCTTTCTGAGAGCACCCTTGGAATAGGCGGATGTGCGAATTTAAACTGATATTTAAGCGGGATTATGGGAATGAGATTAGCCGCAAAAACCAGATTAACCTGAATTATATCATTTTTGCCGAGGCTCGCTCAATTTGAACCTGTTCAACAATTTGAACCTGTTCAATACCGGACATGCCGCCACGCCCATCAATAGACGCGGCACTTTCCGATCACACGATTAAATCTATCTCATGTGCAATGATGAGAAAATAAGGAGGGAGGATAGGGCATAGTAAGAAAGACAGGTAGTCGAAACGAGCAAAAATCAGTCTGATTATGTGCGTCAACGTACATACCGGAACCAGCAATTGCAGGAAACTGTCACTTTATGCTTGAATATGGCATATTACTATTATAAAAGGAGCTAACTATGGCAAACAACACTTCCACGAATAAAACAGACGATGCACGCGCTGCGGCAGAAAATCTGGCGAACCATGCAAGCGTGGCGGCACAGAAGGTAGGCGGGGCTGCCAGATCGGCAGGCAGGAAAGTGGGCGCCGTCGCCAGTGAGGAATTGGCCAATCTCAGAGCCGATCTGGATGACCTCATTTCCCGCATCCCCAGTTTATCGGATATTGATCTGGAAGAAGCTAAGGAAAAATTGATGGCGAAGGTTGCCTCTACCCAGGATGCCGCCAAGGATCTGGCAGACGATGCCCGCGAACAATTCGATCATGGTGTTGAGTGTTCCAGAAATTACGTAAAGGAACGCCCGCTGGAATCGGTGGGCTATGCCGCCGTGGCCGGCTTTCTGCTGGGTTTGCTGATTACCCGTCGCTGATTGATCTGCTGGCCCCGGCACATAAGTCGAGCTATCGCCATGTTTGAGACCATCGAAAAAGCCAAGCAACTGGGGGTGATTGCGCTGGAACGTATTGGCGATTATCTCGAGTTGTTGAGAATATCCGTGGAGATTCAGGGGCAGAATCTGAAGAGGCGGATTATCAGTTTTGTGATGGTGGCACTGTTTGCTGTCTTAAGCCTGATTTTTCTGGGACTGGCCGTTATCGTTACCTGCTGGGAGACCCCCTATCGGGTAACCGCTGCATGGGGGGTGGCGGCTTTTTATGCCCTGATAGCTTTTTGGGCTTATGTGTCAAGTCAAAACCAGCAAAGTCCTGTTTCAGCTTTGGACACGCTGCGCAATGAGGTGCAACAGGATATCAAGCTGATGAAGGATGTGGTATGAGCGATGCTCTCGAAAATGAGAAAAAAGCGCTATTGGAGCGGATGCACGCCAGCCGCAGCACATATCGATCGCGATTCATCCATGCGGATGAGGATCACCATGTCGATACCCAGTCATTCCCACGCAGCCATACATTCAAATTTCTGACGCACCATCCCTACTCCGCTGCCCTGGGCTTGCTCGCGACGTTGGCAGTGGTGCCACGCCGATCATTGAGCAAGGCGGCAAAAGGCGGGGCGGCCGTTACGGCCGGGATACTCGGTCGCAAGACCCGAACATTGATGATGCGACAATTGCTGCCCGCGATGGTGCTCTTGCTACGATCGCATAAACGCCGTCCGTGAACGTTAATGGCAAGATTTGGATCATGCTTAAACCTATCAGGAAAATGGAATATCCACAAAATATAGTACCTTTCAGGCTTTTCTCAAATTCCCTCGATACATCATCGTAGTTCGCTATTAATACCTGCGCAGCTTCAAGAGGGGCGGAATTAAGCTCGGCCGCCACGTTCGGCAACTCGCACATTTTTCGTGTACGCACGAATTTATGGTATTTCCGCTACAATTACGCGAATGAATTCCACTAACGGAACAGTGAATGCAACAGTGGCGTTAAATAACGGCACAGACGCCGCAGATGAGATGAGCGGTAGCATTTTCCTCGTGGGCATGATGGGCGCGGGGAAAACTACTGTTGGGAAATTTTTGGCCAACTTCCTGAACAAAACGTTTTTTGACTCAGATCGTGAGATCCAGAAACGAACCGGGGTCAGTATCCCGGTAATTTTTGAAATTGAAGGAGAGGCTGGCTTTCGCAAGCGCGAAACAGAAATGTTATGGGAATTGACGAGAACCGAAAACATCGTGCTTGCCACGGGAGGTGGCGCAGTGCTGAGCATCGAAAATCGCGAGATGTTAATGCGCAATGGCATAGTAATCTACCTGCGAGCGACAGTTGACGATTTGTGGCGGCGAACCCGGCAAGATAAAAACCGCCCATTGCTTCAAACTTCGGATCCTCGCAGGAAATTGACTGAGCTTTACGCTCAACGTGACCCGCTTTACCGGGAGACGGCGCATATCGTTGTTGAGAGCGGAAAGCGGAGTGCTCGTCATCTGGCTCAATTGTTAGCGCAACAACTGGCCTGCTCTGAATTGAGAATGGATGAAAAGCAGATTAGCCATAGCGAATGACGTGTGCAAATCCCATTTTATGCATTATAAATTGATACGCTGATAGATCTTTGCTCGCTGTCATTGCGTGTCCGTTTGCCCCTGAGTGACTATTTCTGGCGGCTATTGTCCTACTCGTCCATTAATGCCTGACCTGGAAACAAAACGTCGGTAAAACCGAAGGTACGGAAATCCGTGATGCGCATAGGGTAAAGGATGCCTTGCAAATGGTCGCATTCATGTTGCACGACACGGGCGTGGAACCCCTCCACGCTTCGGTCTATAGACCTACCGTACTGATCCGAACCCCGATAGCGCAGTCTGGCAAAGCGTGGCACCATCCCGCGCAGACCGGGAACACTAAGGCAGCCTTCCCAATCCTGTTCGACTTCTTCTGTGAGGGGCGCCAACTCCGGATTCAACAGCACCGTATATGGCACTTCCTCCGCATCGGGATAGCGTGGATTACGCTTCACACCAAATATCACGACTTGAAGGCCGACTCCAATCTGTGGTGCGGCCAATCCCGCGCCATCCAGCGCTTCCATGGTTTCGTGCATGTCCTGAATCAGGACATCGAGTTCGGGTGTGCTGAATTTCTTCACCTTCTGAGCCACTTCCAGCAAACGAGGGTCACCCATTTTCAATACCGGTTTAATCGCCATTTAGTTCCACCACGCGTTCGAGAATATTTCTGACACTCCCCATCGCTTTTTCTAAAACAGCATGTGCATCTTCCAGCTTTATGGCATGAGCGCTCGTTTGGCGGCCGGCAGCATAGTTCGCCACCACCGCGATAGTGGCGTAGCATAGGCCCAGCTCTTTAGCTAGCGCTGCTTCCGGCATGCCTGTCATCCCCACCATATCAGCCCCATCCCGCTCCAGCCGGTTGATTTCCGCCGCAGTTTCCAGGCGTGGCCCTTGGGTAGCACCATAGACACCCCCGTCAATTACTTTTTCATTCGCCCATTTGGCTGCTTCCAGCAGGCATTTACGCGTTATCTGGCAATACGGTTCGGTAAAATCAATATGGGTAACCGGTTTATCTATGCCTTCGTAATAAGTATACTGACGGCCATGGGTGTAATCAATAATCTGATCAGGAATGGCGGCCATGCCGGGGGTAAAATCGGCACGGATCCCGCCCACCGACGCAACTGCTATCACTCGTGACAAGTTCAATGAGTGCAGCGCCCACAGGTTTGCGCGATAGTTGACCGCGTGTGGCGGAATAGTATGACCATAGCCGTGGCGCGCAAGGAACACAACCTTATTGTCACCGATTTTGCCAAAAGTCAGCGGGCCGGACGGTTCGCCATAGGGTGTTCTCATGATCTGCCGATGTGATATTTCAAGACAGGCGAGTTTAGTCATACCGGTACCGCCAATGATTGCAAGCATATTTTCAGGAATGTAAATGAGTTCGGAGAAAATGCAGGTT
>CAJDUY010000027.1_pt1 | contig 13427 bp, 7 predicted proteins | sample 7390911 | NCBI WGS metagenome assembly CAJDUY01 (sample SAMEA7055686, study PRJEB34461) | soil metagenome | biome: terrestrial ecosystem; feature: Peninsula; material: soil | place: Antarctica | collected 2016 | reverse complement strand
ACGCCACCGTGCAAAAATTGCGGCTCGTGTCCAAATCGCGCCTTGATCCATGTCGACAGCAATTCACCCGCTTCGCGGAATTGCGTAAACACCAGGACTTTTTCATGGGTGGCGAACATGGGTTCGAGTAGATCAAGAAACAGCCCTGCCTTGCCCGACAAGTTAGCGCTGGCATTTCCTTTTTTAAGATATTGCGCGGGGTGGTTGCATATTTGCTTCAGGGCCATGATCATCTGCAGCACCAACCCCTGGCGCTTGAACGTATCGGACTCGCCATTGATCACTCGCAAGGCTTCGCGCACCACGGATTCATATAACGCGGTTTGCTCTCTGGTCAATTCGCAATATTGATTCTGTTCGATCTTGTCCGGCAAATCACTAATGATGCTTTTGTCTGATTTGAGCCGCCGCAACAAGAATGGGCTGGTGACGCGCTTGAAACGATGTGCCGCATGGTGGTCATGGTGGCTCTGTATCGGTACCGCAAATTCCCTGGTAAAACTGGTGAGATTGCCCAGAAATCCGCGATTGGCAAAATCCATGATGCTCCAGTATTCGGATAGCCGGTTTTCGACGGGAGTCCCGGTCATGGCGACAAAGGCCTGCGCCGGGATAGCCTTGACGGCCTTGGTCTGTGCGGCAGCGGGATTTTTGATATTCTGCGCTTCATCCACAATGACGATGCGCCAGGAATGCTTTTTGAGCTTGAGAAGATCGGTGCGCGCCATGCCGTAGGTCGTTAGCAGCACATCCGGGCGCTCTGTTTCCAGCGCCCGCGCCGCACCGTGAAAAATGTCCACTGTCAGCGTAGGCGCAAAGCGGGCAATTTCTTTTGTCCAGTTGGTGAGCAGGCTGGCCGGTACGATAACCAGCACTTTCGCCTCATTCAAGTGTCCCTCTTCCTTGAGTTTAAGCAAGGCGACAATGACTTGCAGCGTCTTGCCCAGACCCATATCGTCGGCGATGACACTGCCAAAACCGGCGCGAATATTACGATACAACCAGGCGTAGCCACGTTCCTGATATGGCCGCAGGGCCGCATTGAGCGCGCCGGGCAGCGGCACACTGGCGGCTTCGGTGAGTTCCCGAATGATGCCGCGCGCCTGTGCATCAAGCGCTACCGGTGTGCCGAGATATTCTTCGGCCAGGGCGACGCGCAGTAGTTCCGCACCCGTGGCTCGAGGTGGTTTTTCCAGTTGCAAACGTAACCGTTCAATCTCGGCGGGATCGAGATACACATATTCGCCTTTGAACCGTACGATGCCGTGGGCGGTCTTGACCAATTCCTCAAACTCGGCGCGAGTCAGTTGTGCGGAACCCATCGCCACGGTCCAGTCAAAATCAAACAGGTCGTTCATATTGAGGTAACCGGATGCTTCCGTGCCTTTACCTGATACCTTCATCGATAAGCGCGGCCGTAGCACGCGATCCAGGGCCTTGGGCAGGAGTGTGCGTATCCCAAGCAGCCGGATGACCGGCAGCGTGTCGAACAAAAATACAGGTAATGCCTCGGGTTTCAGAGGAATCGGCGTGGTAGCGCCGGCACTGATATAGTGGTCGAAAGCCGGGAAAAATTCTGCCAGCAGCGACACGGTTTGCAGCACGCCATAGCGGCTTGCCTGCCATGCGTTATCCGTCAGCAGACTGGCAAACGGGACCGGTGCTTGCAATGGTGCATCGCGCGCCACAACACCCAGCGACAAGCCAAAACCGGTATTGTTTTCGTCGAGCCGCAACACCGGCGCATAGGCTTGCTGGCCAATATGAAAGCGTGATAACCACAACTGCACGCCAGCCTCCACCGCACCTTCACCGGGTCCATCAAACCGGACGCGGCCGTGACCAAAGAACAAGTCGAGAAATTTGTTGCCCAACGGTTTCTCGGCGCTGGCATCGCTCCAGCGGCGAATGGACTCACCCAAAAATAGACCGCATAGCGCTATCGCCTGCACTTCGCCAGAAAGATTCGCCTCCTTGCGACCGTTGGGGTAAGTCAATAATCCTGATGGCAGCAGTCTTGCCAACTGGCCGATCAAAGTGCGGACAGTCTCATCGAGCATCGCCGGCAGCCAACGCAGGCCCACGCCGGATTTGCCCGCATCAAACACCTGCGGCAATACTGCGCCCTGCACCAGTAGATGCAAGCTGGCCATGCGTGCATGGTACATAGCCGCCACTTGCGGCTGAAGGTCAGGTAAATCCGCTTCTGTCAGTTGTTGCAGCGCGGATATCAGGTCTGGCCAGTGCTCCAGCTTGGTCAAACCAGTAAGTACTGGCTGATACTCGTTATTGAGCACAATTCGTGGCTTATCAACCGGCAAAATGGATGGGATCGCATTGCCCGTTTCCGCGGCGGCTCCAAGCGCAAGGCGGGCGTTCCTGATCACCCGTTTCATCACTTTTTCGTAAGTGATACGAAAATCGCCATGCTGAAAAAAGGTAGGATTCGCCGGCAGCACGCTCACCAGAGAGGCGGCGAGGTTGGGCAGGATGGAATAATCGAGTGTGGTGTAGTCCTCTTTATCAGCGGTATTACCCACCGAAGTTCCGCTCTGATGGGGCGGGCATAGCAGGGTGTCCACTGTTGGCAATGCCGCTTCGGCTTCGCGTTCGATGGCAATATGGCGCGCTTTGAGTTCCCGGGTGAGATCGACACCCTTCAACGAAAATACTATAAAGGGATTGCCATCAATTTCCCGGCTGACCAGATAGATAACCGCAGCCAGGTGTTTGCATGGCACGGCCCAATCCGGACAAGAGCAGTGCATGGAAAGATCTTTCCAGCGTGCCGGGAAGATGTCGATCTTGAGCGCCTTGGCTCGCTCCAACACGGCAGGCACGAGCTCACGGTTAAGCATTTTCGAGATAATGACAGGATCGAGTGCCAGAGCGTCGAGCAATGCCCTGGTTTGCTGCCCGGACATTTCCGGAACTTCGATATCCACGCTGTAAGGCCGTGGGCGAGAACCTTTTACCCTGGCGTGAATCTTTCCATGCTTAATCTCAATCGTTGTGACCGCGCCTTTGTTGGCGTAACTGCGCCCGCGCGGCAAACGGTTGTCATAGTCGATCTGCGTGAGTGCGTTGAGCCACTGCGTGCCCCACCAGGTCTGTCCGTAATTGCCATGCACTGTCATTACTCAAGAAACCTAAAAAAATAGAAAGGTAATTGAACCTAAATCCGGCAGTTGATCGCTCATTTCTTGATTAACAGCATTGATCTACAAAGATTTTCTGCATTACTTGACCTTCACCTTTTGGGTGGGTCCGCTACGAGACGGATTGCACGGATTTTGTGGCACATGGCCGCGTTGTAACGCCTTGCCCTGCACCCCAAAACCACACTCTCCGCCCCGTCCAACTGCCGGATTTAGGTTGAAAGATGGATTCAGGTTCGAAGTGCAACGGCTAATGATTCGCTGACTATCGTTGTTTGAAGTAATTGTTTACATTGTTCTCATAGATTTAACGGCTTTACGTAACCGGTCATTTCAAAGTAGCCACGGCCGGCAGCTTTACCATCGCGAGTAACTGTAACCGCGCCTTCCCAGTAGACTGCACCGGTCGATTGCCGTGAATCAAGTTCCTGGTCGTCCTGCAACGGCGTGAGCAGCCATTCGGTTGAGCCGGTTCGAATCCGCATTGACACTGGATACGTGGCATCTGTGTGTGGCGAGCGCCAGGTACGCTGGGGATCAAACTGTATTTGCTCCGGTTTGAATAGCGTAATGCTGCCGGATGCGTCGCGCAATCCGGCATACGCCCAAACCCTGCGACCGTTTTTACCACGGATCCGGAACGCCATCAGGGCGGAACCATCGTCGAGATTGGCGCCGACCCAATCCCATCCGACGGCATCCGGGTCGAGATATGCGGTGGACCATTCGTGGTCGAGCCAGGCGATGCCGCTCACGATGATGGGCTTGCCGTGGTGGGTAACCGTTCCGGAGACCTGTAAATGCGGTTCGCTGTAATAATAGCTGGCTTGTTCCGGTCGGGGCCCTTTGCGCGAGAAACCGTTTTGGTCTTGCTTCATCGGTGGTTGGGAGGGTATCAGCGCCAAGCGTAACGTAAAATCGCGCGCTTCGATGCTGGTCTCATAGCGGCCGTTTTCTTCGCGTACCATGCGCCAATCGTCCAGCCTTACGTCCGTATTGCCTTCCCTGGTATAGGCGAGACCAAAGCCCTCGCGCGCGCTTTTCTGATCGTGCAACAGCTTTCCGATGGCCGGGTCGGACAGCGCCGCATGTGCAATGATGATCTGCTTGGGTGCAAAACGGCTTGGATTTGCCGGGTCGAGTTCGGTTGCGGAGCGAAAAAAAGTGATCTGGAAGCCAAGCGGCTTCTTGTCAGGGGTCTCTAGCCAGCCGGTTACATACCACCACTCGGTGCGGAAGCCAGGGTGGGCGCCAAAGTCCTGGGGAAAAACAAGCGGTACGCCAGGGAGCACCGGGGCAAACTGAGGGGGTGCCGAAAAAGCGCAGGCAGTAACGAAGTTCAACCAGAAAAACATTGTCCTCGCGAAGAGGGCTTGGCGCTTACATTCGTGAGAACAACGAATGTAAGCAGGGCCACGCTTAAAAAAAAGCATTACCAATCCTCCCGTACCGCGCGTATTGCCTTGCCCGAGACAGCATGACGCCCCGACACTAGCGCAGTCAATGATGCCAGCACCAGTAATGCCAGGGCGACTGTCATCAGTCCTTTCCATGGCAGGTGCAACTGCATGGTCCAGTGGAACGACTGCGGATTCACAATAAAGACAAGAATCAGGCTGATGCACCAGCCTATCGCAAATCCGAGTGAGATGCCGAGCGCGGTCAGCAAGCCACCTTCCGCCGCCAGCATACCGAGAATCTGGCGGCGCGTCATCCCGATATGGCGCAATATGCCGAACTCTTTGGTGCGCGCCAAAGTTTGGGCTGAGAAGCTTGCTGCTACGCCGAGCAACCCTATAATAATCGCGACTGCTTCCAGCAAGTACGTGACCGCAAAGCTGCGGTCAAAAATATTCAAGCTTAGCGCACGGATCTGGCCGCGTTCCGAAAACTCTAGTGCACTACCAAACGGCAAGCTTTTCAACGATGCAATCGCCTGCTCAGGTGTTACACCTGCTCGCAGCCAAAGCGCGGCATCGTTCACTTTCTGATCGCCCGATAACGCCTGGTAATCTGCCAGCCGCATCTGTATCGTCCCGAATTGCCGCCCATAGTCACGCCACACACCGGCGACAATAAAATTTGGCGGGGAAGCCCCTATCGGCAATGTTACTCGCTTGCCAAGTGTGTAGCCGTATAGATCGACCATCGCTTCCGATACCCAGATGGGTATCGCATCCTTCGGAAGCAGGGCAGGCGCGATTATGTCATCCGTCATCGGCAAGGTGTTGGCGGGATCGATCATGTCAATGGGGCGGGCAATCAAGACAACGTTGGGTCGACCCGGATCGAGCGTTAATTGCGAAGAGCGGAAGAAATCGGCACGGGAGATGCCGGGTGCAACGGCGATTGCTTTTGTTTCATCCGGCGTGAGGCCGCGCGTGTCACCGCTTGCCGCCGTTTGCACATATAAGTCGGCAGGCAGAATATGTTTCAGCCAATCATCAACCGATACCCGAAAACTGGTGACCATAATGGCCATTGCGGCCACCAGGCTAAAGCTCGCCAGTATCCCTCCCAAAGCAATAGCAGCCTGGTTAGGCGCATTGGCCAGCCGTGCCAGTGCTAGTGCCGGCACGGCTTTGGATGTGCGTTTGGCTACTGCCAAAAATGCAGCGGAGAAAATCAATGCTGAAAGGCGCGGCATAAGTGCAATGCCGCCGATGAGTAACAGTACTATTGCGAGATAGCCAAAAACCGGTAAATTAAAAATTGGCGGCAATTGCGTGAGCAAGCCCCCCAATGCCAGACAAGCGAGAGCGGGCCAGGGTGTGGCCAGTTTCGAGAGCGCGGCATCTTCGCTCCCGGATTTGAGTGCCGGCGCGGGATGGGCGTTTGCCGCTTCCCAGGCGGGAGCGGCACTGCCCAATAAAGTGACGCCCAATCCCAGGCTGAAAAAGATCGCGGCCGCAATGAGGTCAAAATGCATACTTGGTTGTACCCCGGGGAAGAAACCTCCTCCCAAGTCTCCGCCAAAAATACCCAGCGCCGCCGCAGCCATCGCGTAACCCAAGGCAAGACCCAACAGCGAGCCAATGGTGCCAAGAACTGCCCCCTCCAATAAAACCTGCAGCAGCAATTGATTTCGGGTTAGTCCGAGTACCCGCAACAACGCAAACTCGTGACGCCGCCGAACGACAGACAGTGCCTGCGTGGAAAATACCAGAAACGTGCCGGTAAATAGCGCCACCAAGGCCAGCATGTTCAAGTTGACCCGATAGGCACGTGACATATTGGCAACACGTGCCTCCTGATCCGAGGTTTCCGTGATGACGTATTGCTCACCCAACTCCCGCGCCAGCGCTGTTTTGAACGCTTCATGATGGATACCTGGCATCAATTTCAATTCGATGCGCGACAATTGACCTATACGCTGGAAACGCCATTGCGCCGCGCCAATATCCATGACTCCAAGGCGTTGTCCCGCACGGGTTCGCACCAGACCGCCAGCGACGCGCAGCGTGATGGTTTGCGTTCCCACGCGCAATTTTAGAGGATCCCCCCGCTTTACCTTCAGCCATTCCATTGCGGCAGGAGAAAGGAAAATGGCATCGTCCGCGAGAATATCGAATAGCCTGTCTTCGGCCGGGACACCAATCAAGTCCGGCGCGATGTCCGCGGCACGAAAGATATCCAGTCCAAGAATTTTTAAAGTGGCGTTTCTTCGTATTTCCGGATTACCGGGGATGGCGACATCAAGTTCCAATACCGGGCTGGCAATCTCGATATCAGTACGCTTTGCCAGAGCCGGATAAAGCGACTCGTCGAACGTGGCCTGTGCGCCACGCACTTGCAGGTCGGACTGGCCAGAAAGGCTTTTGGCGGCGGCGGAAAATTCATTAAAGGCTGCCGTATTGATCAGATAAATTGCGAACCCGAGCGCTACTCCGAGCGCGATTGCAATGATAGCAACGGTGGCCCGTGCCAAATGTGCCTTCCATTCGCCCACTAACAGCCAGCGGGATAGCATACCGCTCTTCATCTGCTTTGATGTGACGCTGCTGAATCGGCCGGGCGAAGTCCGTCCTTTGTTAGCAGCAGCACCCGGTCTGCTGTCGCCGCGGCCGCATGCGAATGGGTGACAATGATGCCGGATGCGCCATTTTCCTTGATTTCGGCACGCATTAGCATGAGGATGTCATGAGCGGTATCGGGGTCAAGGTTACCGGTTGGTTCATCGGCCAGGATCAATTTAGGGCGATGTACCAACGCCCGGGCAATGGCAACGCGTTGCAATTCGCCCCCGGATAGCTGGCGCGGGAAGTGCTCTCCCCTTCCGTGCAAGCCGACCGCGGCCAGCATTTGCTCAGTGCGTTCTTCAATACGTTCACCGGAGATGCCGTTCAGCAACAAGGGCAGGGCGATGTTTTGACTCAGCGTCAGATGTGGCAGGATATGAAATGCCTGAAAGACGAAGCCGAACTCCTTGCGCCGGAGCCGGGTCGCCGCATCGTCGTCCAATGATGACATAGCGATACTGTCGATCAGTACCTCGCCCGTGTCCGGGATATCCAAACCGGCAACCAGATTCAGCAGTGTCGATTTGCCGACCCCTGATTCGCCCATTATCGCTACATACTCACCAGCATCGAGGATATAGGACAGATCAGTCAGCACCTGCCGTCCGCTTGCATAACCTTTGCCGATATGACGCAGTTCCAGCATGACGGATTTCAGCTGCCGGGCCGGCTTGCGGCAGGGTACGACGCCGTATTTCTTGAAAACAGCTTCCCGAAACAATGTAGCCCACGACAGATTGGAGCAATAACAGTAAATTGCACTAAGACCATCCCGACAGGAAAATCCCTATTGTAACTGTGTTAGCTCTGGCCGTTTGAATGTCCTTCCTCTGGAGGTCGCACAGTTCGAAACATGCGAAGCAGCAATATGTCATAGATGATTTTCAAGCCTCCCGCTATAACCAGCGGCCAGCCAAAAGACGATATGCTCAGCAGGTACCCAGCCAGAACCGGACCCGCGGCTGCCGCCAGGCTGCGTGGCACCAGTGTAATGCTTGCTGCCGCAGCACGTTCCGCCGGAGGTACAACCGCCATGACATATGAACTTCGTGTTGGGACATCCATTTGAGATAGAAAACTGCGCGCAAGCAGCAAGGCGATCGCCCAGCCCAATGTCGGCATGAATGGTATGAGAATCAATAGTATGTTGGCCGGCAGATGTGTGAATACCATGGTATTCACTAATCCGAACCGCCTGGCAATGCGAATTGCCGCAAGATATGAGAGGGCAGAGAATATGCCTGCCCAGAAAAAAATTGTTCCGGCCATCACAAGGGACAGCTGAAATTTCTCGAAAAGCCACAATGCGAGCATCGATTGCACCACAAAGCCGCCGCCGAATGCATCGAGGCTGAATAGCGCGGCGAGCGTGTAGACGATTTTTTTTGATTTTTTTAGCGGAGCGGCACGCATCTTATCGCCAGTCGCCACTTCTTTTGGAAGCGTCGCGTAAATCGATGCGGCCAGCAATCCAAATATTCCATACAACATGAACATCGCTTGCAGCGCAATTTTAGTACTCATATGTGTTGCCGCGACGATCATATCCGGCAATCCTGCCACCAATGCGCCAACGGCAGCGGACAGCGTTCCCACCAGGCTATAGCGTGCGAAGAATGCCGTGCGCCGGTGATCTTCCACGAACCGGGAGAGAACCGCATGCTCCAGCGGCAAAAAGATACTGACGTCGCCACTGGAGGGATTCAATGTCCCGACAAAAGCAATCAGGAGCAATGGCCAGAAATCTGTGACAGTGGCGAAGCCGAATCCGGTTCCGGCCATCAGCGCGGTGGCCATCAGCAACAAAGTACGATATTTAAAGCGGTAAGCCTGAAGACCAACCAATAATGTCAATACGCCGGAGCCGATCAGCGTGGCGGTCATAATGATGCCAACCTGAAACGGGCTCATGCCCAGCGCAATCAGATAGATGGGCAGCAGCAGGCTGACGTAGCCATCTGCAAACGCCCGCAGGCCTCGAACCGATAGGAGACGGGTAAGGATCGACGAATTCACGCGAGAAACCTGTCTTTCCATCAGATGGGTCAGAAGATTGCAGTTGGCTCAATGAAGTTATTTTACGGCGGCAATGCAAAGCGATCGAATAGTTGCGGCATTGCTTTTTCGGAAGATCGTAAAGATGAAATATATCGGTGCAGCATCGGTTTTGCCATCAACAATGAATTGTGGGCTCTCCCGGTGATGAACTACGGCACGAAATTGTTGTGCCTTCGCTGATACCCCGCTGCGGCAGCACCATACCGCTCTGAACGAGTAACATATTCGCGTAATTCTCAAACGCTTACCATAATAAAATTCGTTTCTCACCCTGCATTACAGTGGGCGATACCGGCGGAGTTTGCCCGTAAGACAGGAGAAGTCTTGTTCGCAAATCTACGGACTGCAGACTTGATATCGTTTTCGGACTAAGCTGGAATATCAGGCGGCCATAATAGTTTACAGCTCCGGCTTTCGACAGGGTGCCAATGCAGTAAGACCGGGAAATACCTAATATGATCCAAACCAGGCAATTACGTGCGTAATGAAAGGAATTCTAAAAATCGCTTTTAAACTTCTCGTAAACGACAAGGGCAAATATGCTGCCTTGTTGGTCGGGATTACCTTTGCCGTATTTTTGATGGTGCAGATGACATCCATCTTTTTTGGCATTCTGCTCAAATCCTCATCTACTGTCATTAATGTGGGGGCGCAAGTCTGGGTGATGGATCCGGCGGTGAATAACGTTGCAAACAGTATCCCCTTGCCCGATTATGTCCTGGATGCCGTTCGAAGCATCAGTGGGGTCAAATATGCTGTACCGTTATATTCCGGAGGCGCGCTGGTCAAGCTTAGAAGCGGAGTGTTTCAATCCGTGACTGTTATTGGACTGGATGATAACAGCCTATTTGGCCGCCCCGAGCTTATTGAGGGCAAGATCGAGGATATTTATGCCGAAAATGCCTTCATCGCCGTTCAGGATGAAGAAATTCGCAAATTGGGGAATCCACGCTTAGGCACAGACTTCGAGCTCAACGATAATCGCGGCGTCATCGTGGGAATTGCCAAAGTGGCGGCCAGCGGATTGTTCGGGATCCCCACCCTTTATACGACATACAGCAGAGCGATTCAATACATTCCATCAACGCGATTCACGATTTCCTACATTCTCGTTGAGCCGAAAAGCAGTGACGCAATCCATAATATCCAGGAACAGGTCAGGCTCTTGGGTTACCAGGCGCTTACTCAGGAAGAACTCATGCAAAAAATCGCCAATTACTATAAATATCAAACCGGATTAGGGACCAATATTCTCATCATGACCGTTGTAAGCTTCCTGGTTGGCTTATCAATCTCGGGACAGACGTTTTATACCTTCATACTGGAGAATCTTGAAAAATTTGGTGCATTGAAAGCGATTGGCGCCAAAGGACGCGAGCTTGTTTATATGATCCTTTTTCAGGCCATGTTTACGTCACTGGTCGGATATGGATTAGGGGTTGGTCTCTGCACCCTCGTCATCACCATCGCGAAGCTCAAAATTCCCGACTATTCTGCCAATATAACCTATACCACCCTGGCTTTTGCGTTCGTCATGGTTCTGATTATCGCCGGGATTTCGAGCTATATTGGGATAAGAAAGGTGCTAAAGATCGAGCCTTTTGATATCTTCAGAGGTTAGGATGTGAATCCTGCAATTTCAGCTAGCGAACTGGCTAAGTGGTTTGGAGAGGGCGATCTCAAAACCTATGCGGTAAGGGGCGTGAGTTTCGAAGCCTATTTTGGCGAGATATTTTTTATCGTAGGGCCCTCAGGGAGTGGTAAAACAACATTACTGAGCATGATTTCTGGCATCCTGCGTCCAAATTCAGGAGCAGTAATCGTAGACAATGTTGATATCTGGAAATTGGGATCTGATCAGATTGCCGAATTCCGATTAAACAAAGTTGGTTTTGTATTCCAGGATTACCATCTTTTCCCGCGTCTGACCACGGCGGAGAATGTGGCCATCCCACTGATTTTGAAGAGGCAGGATTGGGACGAATCCATTCGGGAAGCGACGCATTATTTGGAGATTGTCGGGCTCAAGAATAAGGTCGAGCTTCCACCGATGAAATTGAGTGGTGGTGAACAGCAACGGGTTGCCATTGCGAGAGCCTTGGTGAGTCAACCGGACATCCTGATCTTTGATGAGCCTACCGCGTCGCTGGATGGGGATACCGGGCGGCGTATCATGGATTTCGTAAAAACCAGCATACTCAACGACAAGCGGTGCATCTTGATCGTTACCCACGATAGCCGCATCTTCGAATACGCCGACAGGATCATGAAGATGGAGGATGGCAAGATTGTCGGCATTGAAAAGGGGGCCGGGCATTGAAAAACCAGGTCATGCTCGCCATCGCCATAGGCGGCGTTATTGCCGGTTTGGTCACTGCGTATCTGTCCAGCCAGCAAAAGAAGCCTCAGCCGCCGGTCTTTAATCCGGCGCCGAATCCTTATGCACAAGGTATCTATTCGAACGGTATTATTGAAAGCTACCAACCGACAGGAGAAAACATAAACCTCTATCCGGAAGTATCGGGAGTGATTACCCAGATTCTGGTAGCTGAAGGGCAAGAGGTCAAGCAGGGAACACCTTTGCTCAAGATGGATGATTCGGTTCAGCGTGCAACTGTGAAACAGCAACGCTCGCAATCCGAAGCGGCGCATGCGCTGCTGCGAGAACTGAAAGCCCAGCCGAGGAAAGAGGTTTTGGCTGTTTCCAAAGCTCAACTGGACTATGCGAAGGCCAGTCTCAAAACCGTCGAGGTTCAGTTGGAAAAGCTGCAAAACTCCTATGACACGGATCCTAAATCAGTGAGCAAGGATAGCCTGGATAATGCAATCAATGCCGTCAAGGTGGCTAAAGCCAGTCTCGATGTTGCTTTGGGCAACTACAATCTGACAAAAGCGGGAGCGTGGAAATACGATATCCAAAACCAGAACCGTCAATATACCGCATTATCCAATACTTATATGGCTGGAAACGCCCTGCTGGCAAAATACGTCATCAGGGCGCCGGCTGATGGCGTCATACTGTCCATAGGAGCGACAGTGGGCAGTTATATTTCATCACAGGGTGTCTACGGCACTTATACGGAGGATTTCAATCCGGTTGTCGTTATGGGTAATCCGGAAAATAATCTGGCCGTGAGATGCTATGTCGATGAGATCCTGATTCACCGGCTTCCCGACACTTCGAAGATACACGCGCAAATGTTCATTCGCGGTACGAACATCCGTATTCCGCTGGAATACGTTCGCCTGCAGCCCTATGTTTCGCCCAAGATCCAGTTATCGAACCAGCGGACAGAGCGGGTGGATGTCAGGGTGCTGCCGGTACTCTTCCGTTTTGAGAAGCCAAAGGATGTGCGGTTGTATCCTGGCCAGTTGGTGGATGTTTATATTGGCGAGAATGAAGGAATCTCTGAATAAGCCCCGAGTTTTGCTCAGTAGGGGCGGATTGTGGCCCATAGTAGGCATCGATGGGATGCGAAAAGGCGAGGGTGGACGGCGGCGAGAATTGTCGATTCCCTGCGCCAGAAGTTGACAGGGCTGACAAGACCAAGACTGCCTTCAAAAACATTGTCCCATAAGCAGCGGTAAATCGGGCGCTGACTACGTTAAATTTCTCGGCATCGTAGGCCAAGCATCATGATCGGGCTGTGGTCTTCGTTATGTTGTCTTGTGTCCGGCAAAATGCTGCCAGATCATTTCCGATCCAACGAAGAATTGAGAAGATCAACCGTAATCCTTGAGTCTGGAAGGAAGGCGCGCATGTTATGGAGTTACCAGAAAGAGCTGGATCGATGGCTATTTCCTGGCTGGAGGAAGGGTATACAAGGTGGACTCTGCACGATCTGGTTGCTGGCATTGGCCGGTTGCGCCGTTGGGCCTGATTTTGTCCGTCCGCAGCCACCAGCAACCGACCGTTATATACCTGGTACGCAACCGGAGGCGACTGTCTCCGTGGACGGTCAGGTGCAACATTTCGAAGAAGGCTTGAATATTGCGGCTAATTGGTGGCGATTGTTTAAATCCCCTAAACTGGATGCCCTCGTGAGGGAGGCAATCGTTAATAACCCAAACCTGCAAGCGGCACAGGCAGGCTTGCGGCAAAGTCAGGAGAATTTGCGGGCGGGTTACGGTATTTTCTATCCACAGGTGGATCTCGGTGGAGGTTTCGCTCGTCAGCGGTTCTCAGCCGCTC
>CAJDUY010000025.1_pt1 | contig 13555 bp, 9 predicted proteins | sample 7390911 | NCBI WGS metagenome assembly CAJDUY01 (sample SAMEA7055686, study PRJEB34461) | soil metagenome | biome: terrestrial ecosystem; feature: Peninsula; material: soil | place: Antarctica | collected 2016 | reverse complement strand
TTTTCCTTCCAGCCCTTCAATTCGTAATGATGATGTAGCGGTGCCATTCGGAAGACGCGTTTACCGATCAGCTTGAACGAAGCCACCTGCAACATCACTGATAGGGTTTCCACCACGAATACGCCGCCCATGATGACTAGCACGATTTCCTGGCGCACTATCACTGTCACGATACCAAGCGCCGCGCCAAGAGCAAGCGCGCCGACGTCGCCCATGAATACTTCCGCCGGATAGGCGTTGAACCAGAGAAAAGCAAGCCCGGCGCCCGCCAACGCGCCGCAGAAGACAGCCAACTCGCCTGCATGGGGAATGTAGGGAATCCCGAGATACTTTGCGAATACCGCATGGCCCGCTACATAGGCGAAGATAGCCAGGGCACTGCTAATCATCACTGTCGGCATAATGGCCAAGCCATCAAGGCCGTCGGTCAGATTCACCGCATTGCTGGTGCCCACTATCACAAGATAAGCAAGCGCCACAAACCCAGTCACGCCAAGCGGTATTGCCACTTGCTTGAAGAACGGCACAATCATGGTCGTCTGCGCAGGCAACTCTGCCGTTAAAGCAAGGTATAGCGCCACTGAGATCGCAATTATCGATTGCCAGAAGAGCTTGGTTCTGGCGGAGAGTCCCTTGGGATTGCGATGTACGACCTTACGATAATCATCTACCCAGCCAATTACGCCGAACCCAAGCGTGGTCACGAGTACCACCCAGATGTAGCGATTGCTCAAATCTGCCCACAATAGCGTAGTGATGGCAATCGACACCAATATCAGCGCACCTCCCATCGTAGGTGTGCCTGATTTGACCAAATGAGTTTGTGGTCCGTCCTCGCGTACCGACTGCCCTATTTTGTAAGCGGTGAGCTTGCGTATCATGGCGGGACCGACAATGAATGAAATGGCCAGTGAAGTAAGTGCCGCCAGCACCGTGCGCAAGGTGATGTAATTGAGTACGTTGAATATACGGATATCCTTCCCGAGCCATTGGGCAAGTTCTAATAGCATGGCAACCGCCAGGATGAATCCTTGTTCTCAAAGACCCATAAAGAAACAAATTGGATCAGCTTATCCATTATTTCCAAATGATTAAAATTCATGATTCGATATGCCTGACCACGCGCTCCATTTGCATGAAGCGCGATCCCTTTATCAGCAACGTGACATCAGCCGCCAGCAGGCTCTCTACTTCAGGCAGCAACTCCTCAATTTTTTTGAAATGCCTTGCGCCGGGACCGAATTGCGCCGCCGCATAAGCGCTCAATTCGCCCAAGGTAAATAACCTGTCAATTCCGGCAAGGCGTGCTTCTTCACCGACGCGTTCGTGAAAACCTCTTGCGCTGTCACCCAACTCACCCATGTCGCCCAGCACCAGGATTTTTTTACCCGGTGCTTTTGCCAGCACAGCCAGCGCAGCTCTCACTGATTCCGGATTGGCGTTATAACTGTCGTCAATCAATGTCGCGTCATGCAAGCCGCGTTTTTTGCGCATGCGCCCATTCACTCCGCGAAATTCACCCAGTCCCGATGCTATCGCTTTCGTGTCAATTCCCATGGCTACTGCCACAGCCGCTGCCGCCAGCGCATTACGTACGTTGTGTTCACCTGGCACTTGCAATTCTATTTCCTCGACCCCGCCGGGCAGAACCAACGTCATCTTGCAGCCAAAAAAATCAAGATGATAGCGGGCGCTAACTTCCGCCCTCCTATCGAGACCAAAATCCACCACCCTTCTATCGCCGGCGAGTTTGCGCCATAGCGGAGCGTGCGGATCATCCGCGTTGATAACGGCTACTCCGTGTTGATCGAGACCCTCAAAAATTTCACCCTTGGCACGAGCCACTGCTTGCACCGAACACAGGCCTTCAACATGGGCCGCTCCGGCATTCGTAATAACCGCCACCCCCGGCTTTGCCAGCCGGGTCAGGTACGAAATCTCTCCTGCATGATTCATACCCATTTCGACTACTGCATAAACGTGCTGCTTACGTAGTCGCAATAGCATGAGCGGGACACCGATATCGTTGTTGAGGTTGCCTTCCGTCGCCAGTACCTTGTCTGAGCCATCCATCCTTCCTGACGCATCTACCGCTCGCCGCAAGATGGATGCGATCATTTCCTTCACCGTAGTCTTGCCGTTGCTACCAGTCACCGCGACCACCGGAATGCTAAAGTGACTACGCCAGTGCGCCGCCAACTGTCCCAATCCCAGGCGCGTATCTTTTACCAGGATTAGTGGAATGTCTGATTTTTCACTTTTAGCCGCTGATTCCAAACAAACCATTGCCGCTACTGCGCCCTTTTTCTTCACTTCGGCTATAAAATTATGGCCATCGAATTTTTCTCCTATCAGAGCAACAAATAAATCACCGTATCCTGCCGTACGGCTATCGGTACCAACGGCGGTAAACCACACATCTTCACCACGCCATTTGCCATGCAACGCCCGGGCTGCATTCTGCACAGTCATCATGTTTGTATCGATACCCTATCCATCAAGCTCTGCAATGCTCGTCGCGCGACCTCAACGTCGTCAAATGGAAGCTTTTCCCCATTTGTTTCCTGATATGCTTCATGGCCCTTGCCTGCAATTAACACCACGTCGCCTTTGTGTGCACCTTGAATCGCCCGGTGAATGGCTGTCGCCCGGTCTTCCTCGATATGGTAGTTGACGCCCGCGCCTGCCGCGATCTCGCCGATAATGACATGCGGGTCTTCCTTCCGTGGGTTGTCGCTGGTGATAATGACTTCGTCGGCCAATCGCGTCGCCACAGCGCCCAGTAACGGGCGCTTGCCACGGTCACGCTCGCCCCCGCAACCAAATACACAGATCAATCTTGGGTTTCGGGTTTTCGATCCTGCATTGGCCTCGAACCCGGCAGGGAGAATTTCTCGCAGCGTTGCCAGCACCTTCTCCAGGGCATCCGGAGTATGGGCATAATCCACCACGACAAACGGCTGATCGCCACCCCCCATTTGCTGCATTCTGCCCGCAACAGGATGCACATGCCGCAACACTCGCACTGCGTCGGCCAGCCTGATACCGCTAGCCAGCAGGGTAGCCATTACTCCCAGCAAATTCGAAGCGTTGAAGCGGCCCACCACATCCGCTTTAAATCCTGAATATTCCGTTCCGGACCCAGTTTCAAACTCGATATCGAACTCCAAGCCCCGAGGATTTGCCTTGAGATTCCGCCCGCGCACCACCCCGAATTTTTCTGAATTTCGCATCCGAAGCGCCGGCCCGTTGAATCCATACCCAATTACCTTCGTATCCATGTCCGCGAGCTGCTGCGACAATTCGATACCATACGCATCATCAAGATTAAGCACGGCGTATTTGAGTCCGGGCCACCGGAATAATTGTGCCTTGGTGGCGGCATATGCTTCCATGCTGCCGTGGTAATCGAGATGGTCGCGTGTCAGATTGGTGAACAACGCAATCGCGAATGTCGAGCCGCTAATACGCTCTTGAGCTATCCCGTGCGATGATACTTCCATTGCCACGCACTGCGCGCCGTGCTGCAGAAAATCCGCCATTCTCCGCTGCAGCGACACGACATCCGGTGTAGTGTTTACAGTTAACTCGAGCTCACCGGGAAATCCGGTCCCCAATGTACCGATGACTGCAGTTTTTTTACCCAGTGCGGTCATGGCCTGGGCAATCCAGTGGCTGCAGGAAGTCTTACCGTTTGTTCCGGTAATACCGATGAGCCATAATTTTCGCGACGGATGACCATATACGTAATCAGCAATGATGCCAGCCTTGGCTCGCAGCCCGGCGACCGGCAAGTTAGGGGCCTGCCATGCAGGATCCCACACGAAACCACGACGTTCCCACAATACGGCATTTGCGCCCGCTGCGATGGCCTGGGGGATAAATTTACGGGCATCGAACTTCTCTCCTGCATAGGCCAGAAAGGTATCCCCTGGCTTCACCATGCGACTGTCTGTAGCGAGGCTGCTAATGCTGACGCCCAGGTCATCAAGAACGTGAAAATTAAAATACGCCTTTGATCTCTTCGTGAATCTGGAATCTTCGGATCTAAATTCCGAATTCATACATCGCTCTTCAATTCTGGCACTGCCGTAAATGACATAACATTGTTGGCAGGTGCGTCATAGGGTACGTTCAGTATGCGTAAGGCGCCGGCCATGACTCGGCTGAACACAGGTGCCGCCACTGCACCGCCAAAATATTGGCCTGCGGATGGCTCATCCAGCATCACCGCAATGACAAATCGTGGATTGGAAGCTGGCGCGTATCCGACAAAGGTGGATAGGTAACGGTTTTTTGCATAGCCGTTGCCCTCCAGTTTATGTGCGGTGCCCGTTTTGCCCGCTACCCGATAACCATTAATCTGGGCTTTCGGCGCGGTGCCTCCCGGCTGCGCCACCATCTCCAGCATCCTGCTCACGGCGAGAGCAGTGTCTCGCGACATCACTCGCTTGCCAGCAACAGGTGCCTCAAGCCTCAATAGCGACACGGGTTTCAACTCACCCTCCGCTGAGAACAAGGTGTACGCGCGCGCCAGTTGCAGCAGACTCACCGCAATGCCGTGGCCATAGGACATAGTGGCTTGTTCGATGGGACGCCAAGTGCGGTATGGGCGGAGCCTGCCGCTGACTTCTCCGGGAAATCCTGAACCGGTAGAGGCGCCAAATCCGGAATCGCTCAGCATCTCCCATAGGGTTTGCGGCGGCAGCGACAAGGCAATCTTTGCCGAGCCGACGTTACTGGATTTCTGGATCACCTGAGCCACCGTCAATGGACCTTCTTTATGTGCATCACGTATTGTCGCCTTACCTATGGAAAATGTGCCGGGTGCAGTCTCGAATACTGTGTCGGGCTTTACCCCTCCCGCCTCCAGCGCGGCTGCGATGGTAAATGGCTTCAGTGTTGAACCCGGCTCGAATACGTCGGTCAACGCCCTGTTACGGGCTCGACCGCCATTCGCTTTCGTACGGTTGTTAGGGTTGTATGCAGGCAGATTGACGAGCGCTAGTAACTCGCCTGTTTGTGCATCCAGCACCACAATCCCTCCTGCCTTGGCTTTGTTGACTTCGACCGCCTGCTTCAACTCCCGGTATGCGAGATACTGAATTTTGCTATCTATGGATAGGGCTATATTTTGCCCCGACTTGGGGGATCGGATACTTTCCACATCCTCGACGATACGTCCTTTACGATCCTTGATGACACGACGGCTTCCAGGTTTGCCCGCAAGCTCATCCTGCCACGCCAGTTCGATTCCCTCTTGTCCCTTATCGTCGACATCGGTAAAACCAAGCATATGAGCCGTCAACTCGCCTGTCGGATAATACCGGCGATACTCGCGTTTAAGAAATACACCCGGCATGTTGAGCTCGACCACACCGGCTGCAACCTCCGGCGACAGGTGCCGCTTCAGGTATACGAAATCGCGCCGCGGTCCGTGGGACGGCCCATTGATACGCTTCCGAATTTCCTCGACATCCATCTCGATCAGGCCGGCCAGTTTTTTTAATTGCTCCGGTGTCGCATTCATGTCCTGTGGACTCGACCATACCGATTCCACCGGTGTACTGATAGCGAGCGGTTCACCATGCCGATCTGTAATCATTCCGCGATGAGCGCTCATTTCGAGTACTCGGCTGTAACGCGACTCGCCTTTCTGCTGCAAAAAGCCATTGTGCATTCCCTGCAAATAGGCGGCGCGTCCTGTCAGTCCGGCCAATCCCAGCAGCAAAAACGCCACCAATAGACGTGAACGCCCCGCAGGCAAAACAATGCGCGGCACATGCTTGGACGTCATGGCTCCGGCGCTTCCATAAAATCACCGGAATTGGCGAGATTCGTCAACGAAACAACCTGAACGCGTGATACATCCGGCACCTGCATATGCAGTTGTCCCGTAGCGATTTTTTCAATGCGCGTATGCATCGCCCACGTACTCTGTTCAAGTTGCAACTGCCCCCATTCCACTGCCAGCTGCCTCGCCAGCTCCTGTTCTTTTTCAAACTCCACAAACAGCTTGCGCGCCTCGTGCTGTGAAGTCACAACACTCAACGCGCAGGCGACGAGGATTAAAATCAGAATAGTATTTACCCTAATCACATCAATCTCTCATTAACCATGTACGCCCCAATGCCTGAGTTTCTGCTATGTTGTATTCACTCGTTCCGCCACCCGCATGACTGCGCTTCTGGCCCGAGGGTTGACCGCAATTTCGTTCACGCCAGGACGTATCGCCTTGCCCACCACACGCAATTTATGGCGGCTCAGAAGCTGCACCTCTTTTGCTCGCAATGGCAGGCCACGCGGCAATCTGTCGGAATTTGCCGATTCACGCATGAAACGCTTCACTGTCCGGTCTTCCAGGGAGTGAAAGCTGATAACCACGAGCCGTCCTCCAGAGTTCAGTACCTCCACGCATTGCGGCAAGGCCAGCGACAACTTCTCAAGCTCCTGATTGAGGTAAATCCGTATAGCCTGAAAAGTGCGCGTCGCCGGATTCTGCTTGTTTTCCCGCTCGCGCGAGCGCACGGCCGCCGCCACAATCCCGGCAAGCTGAAGTGTAGTGACGACAGGCTGTCGCGCTCTTGCCGCAATAATCGCTCTTGCAATCTGTTTAGCAAACCGTTCTTCGCCATAGTTTTTTATCACCTCTACCAAATGAGCTTCTGAAACGGAAGCAAGCCATTCTGCAGCTGTCTGTCCTTGACTCGTATCCATTCGCATGTCGAGCGGCCCATCCAGGCGAAAGCTGAATCCACGCAGCGCTTCTTCAAGTTGCGGTGAAGATACCCCTAAATCCAGAAGCACCCCATCCACCCGATCCACACTCAATTGCTGCAACACCTGCTTTATCTGCGAAAAATCGTTATGGACCAAGCAAAAACGCATATCGCTGATAGCCTGTCCCACCTCCAGCGCGGATGGATCTCGGTCGAATGTAATCAGCCTGCCACGTGCTCCTAACTGCTTCAATATTAGCCTGCTGTGACCGCCACGGCCGAACGTACCATCCACGTATATTCCGTCCGGCTTGATTGCCAGCGCATCTACCGCCTCATGGAGCAAAACCGTGACGTGCATATAGGTTTCAATCATGGCGTTACAGCGCAAAGCCGTCGAGCTCAGGCGGGATGCCGTCCTTGAAAGCGAGAGCATTCTCGATTTGCAAATTCCATTTTTCATCGTCCCATAGCTCGAATTTCGCCCCCTGTCCTACCAACACGACGTCTTTGCTCAAGCCAGCAAATTGGCGCAAGAGAGGCGGCACCAAAATGCGCCCAGCGCCATCCATCTCCACATCGCTGGCATTGCCGACGAGAAGACGTTGCAGACTGCGGATTTGTGGATTAAAACTGGAAAGACTGTTGAGCTTTTGCTCTATCGGCTCCCACACGGGCTGAGGATAAACCAGCAGGCACTTGGAAGGATCAGCAGTAACAACCAGGCGACCGGCACAAAAGGACATAAGTCCATCCCGGTATTTCGCGGGTACCGCGAATCTACCCTTGTTATCCAGACTGATAGGTGTGCCACCGCGAAACATCGCATCCCTTTATTTTCGGGAGGAAATGAGCGTCGGAATTTCTTCTCCCACTTTCCCCCACTTCTGCCCACTTTAATTAAAAAAAGCGGCGAAGTCAAGGGAAAATAGCGGTTTTTTGTTACGAGACAAAGACTTAAATCAAAAATCGGCGAAAAAATCTCAATAGACAAATAAACCATGTAAATAAAAGGGATACATATGAGAATTAATGTAATTTATCGTGAAAAAACATTCTCGATAGGTTTATGGCTTCCCCTAAAACCGATCGGCGAGTTAGCAGTATTTGACAAGAGACCAGGCAGAAAAGGACAAACATGGGTAAGTCATGAAGAATAGAGCAATCAGACGGCAACCATGAAAGGCCAGGGGCGCTGATCAATTATTTTCGCGATGCCGACCCCACACCGGGCACATTCTGTATCAACACCAGCACCCGGTTCAACTGCCCCAGGCCGGTAATTTTAAGCGTAAATCGCATTGTCGCGGTAACATCACGGCTACGAGTATGGGTTGCGGTAACGTTGATTTTTTCGCGCGATAAAATATTGGAAATATCACGTAGTAACCCTTGCCTATCTAGTGCCTCGATCTCGATATCAACCGGATAACTCGCGCCTTTCGAACTATCCCAGTCGGCCACGATCAAACGCTCGGCGCTTTCTTCGGACAGCCGCGACAGACTGGTGCAGCCTTGACGGTGGATAGTAATGCCGCGCCCACGTGTGACAAAGCCGATAATGGGATCAGGCGGAGCAGGCTTGCAACATTTCGCCAATGCTGTGAGCAGCTTGTCGACACCGACGATGAGTATGCCGCCGCTGGGTTGCGGGATGGATTTTCTGGCAGTCAATAATCCTGAACCGGTAGCAGCCGAGCCAGTTGTGGCAACCGGCTCGGTCTCGCTACTTAAGATCGCTCCCAGTTGGCGGCTATTGATGTCCCCGCGGGAGACCGCAGCGAGGAAAGCGTCAAGTTTGGTAAATTTGAACCTACTGGCCAATTTATCCAGCCCCAGCGCCGTCATGCCGTGGCGCTGTAATTCCTTTTCCGCTAACGCCCGACCTTGTGCTAACGAATCTTCGCGTTCCTGGCCACTAAACCACTGCCTGACTTTTGATCGCGCCCGATGGCTTCTGAGATAAGCCAGCGCGGGATTAAGCCAGTCCCGGCTCGGCCCGCCCTGTTTGCTTGAGATGATTTCCACCCGTTGCGCGTTTTGCAACGGATAGTCAAGCGGAACCATGACATCATCAACTTTTGCGCCACGGCAGTGATGGCCAAGATCGGTGTGTACGTGGTACGCAAAATCTATCGGCGTAGAGCCCTTGGGTAAGGCAATCACCCTCCCTTGCGGAGTCAATACATAAACCGAATCCTGAAACAGCGCAATCTTGAAATGCTCGGCCAGCTCCCCCGTATCCTCGATATCGTTTTTCCATTCCAGGATTTGTCTCAACCAGGCGATTTTTTCTTCATACTTGGCATCGCGCTTCGCTCCTTCTTTGTAGCGCCAGTGCGCAGCAACACCCATCTCCGAATGCCGATGCATCTCGTGTGTACGAATTTGCACTTCCACCACCTTATCTTCCGGACCAATGACGGCGGTATGCAGCGAGCGGTAATCATTGCCCTTCGGCCTTGCAATATAGTCGTCGAATTCCTTGGGGATCGGGACCCACAGGTTGTGCACCACCCCCAACGCGGCATAGCAATCCTTTACGTCGTTCACAAGAATCCGCACCGCACGGGCATCATGAATTTCTTTGAAATCCACCTCCTTGCGTTTCATTTTTTTGTGGATACTATAAATGTGCTTTGGGCGCCCCGTTACTTCCGCCTTGATACCCGTTTGCTGCAACTCGCGGTGCAATTTATCCACCACCAGGGCAATATAATGTTCCCGGATAATGCGGGTATCTTCGAGCAGTCTGGCGATTTTCTTATAGCGTTCAGGCTCAAGGATCCGAAAGGACAAGTCTTCCAGTTCCCACTTTATTTGCCATAACCCTAAGCGATTGGCCAGCGGTGCGAATATATCAAGAGTCTCGTGCGCGATTTCTATTCTTCCTGGGCTGTTTACAACGACATATCGCATCGTTTGCATCCGGCCCGCTAAAGCTATGATAACGACACGGATATCTTCCGCCATTGCCAGCAGCATTTTTCGTAAAGCCTCAACTTGCGCACCGCGGTCTGCTGTGCCACCGCCGTTATCTCTTGTTCCCAGCATCGGGATGCGGCCCATGCGGGCCACCCCTTCCACCAGGTGAGCCACGGTGGAGTTGAAGACTGTTTGCAATTTTTCCTTGTATCCATCCAGATAATCGGGTACGAACTGAAGCATTCCCGCTACCAAGGTGTCGCTATCGACCCGCAACAACGCAAGTACCGGCACTGCGCCCAGCACGTGCTGGTTAACCGGCTCGCCAGTGGATAGGTATTTGCCGGCATACAGCGGCTGGGAAAGTTCCAGCGCATGCCGGAGTATGTCGATTTCACCGGGAGAAAAAATGGGCAGAATGGGCAACATGGATTCCAGCGAAAAGAGCCCATCCCGTCCGCCCACGGCAGAAGGAAACACCGTGGATGGGAGATCCGGCAAAGTTCCTGAACCTGAATCTGAATCTGGTAGCTCATCGTTCATTTTCAGTTTTACGCCTGTGTTAATTCGTCTATATGCTTGGAATGTCTTGCCAGTAGCGGCGACGCAGCGCACGTGAAGTTTCGACCGCAAAAGTATTATCCGCAAAGCGTAGAAGCACCGCACCATCGTTATCGCTACGCAGCAATGTACTTCCCAGTGCCCGGTAGCGCTCCATCACCTCTTCCCTGGGATGCCCGAAACGATTGCGATAGCCTACGGTGAATATTACCAGCCGGGGATTGACCTGACGTACAAACTCGTCAGTGGAAGAGGTTTTGCTACCGTGATGGGGCGCCACCAGCACCGTTGAAGGAAGCGCATCGCCATGGGTTACGAGTAATTGATATTCGGATTTTTTCTCGATGTCGGCTGGCAGCAGCGCGCTGCCGTGAGTTGTCGTGATTTTCAGCACGCAGCTCAATGCATTGGTTTTGAGCGTGGGGTTACTGTAGCTCTGTTCCGATGGATATAGCATATCGAACTGTACCCCGTCCCATTGCCAGGATTCTCCTGCACGGCAGCGGTGCTTATTGGTGGCGGCTAACTGGATCGGATGATCGGCCCTCAAGGACGAAACCAGCCATTCCACCGGCACCGCTTCCAATACTGACAATGCGCCGCCGCTATGGTCCGAGTCAGCATGCGTCACAATCATCGTATCAAGGTGATTGATACCTTCTCCCCGCAAAAAAGGAACAATCGTTCGGTTGCCGCTATCCGCCTCGGAGCTAAAACCCGGCCCTGTATCGTAAAGCAGTGCGTGATTTTCTGTACGTGCCACTATTGCTAATCCCTGACCGACATCCAGCACGGTAAGCCATAATTCCCCCGGCGCGGGCTTTTGTGGAAGTACCAGAAATATTGGTAGCAACGCGACCGCCCCCAGCCAGCGAGCCGGAAAACCTGCAGCAAATCCCAACCCTAATCGCCCGGGCAACAGCAACCATACGATACCAGCCATACCGGCTGCCACTGCCCATGTGGGTGGCGCATGCTGGCTCCAGACCGCCTGCGGTACATTGCTCATCCATCGCATTGCATCCATGCAACCGCTTAGTACCGCGTGTGCGGGTAATAACATAAAATCGAATAGCGGCAATGTCGCCAGCAGCGTTAAAGGAACGACTACCAGGCTCACCAACGGAATGGCGATCGCATTGGCAACGGGCGAAATCAGCGATACCTGTTGAAACATCGCCAGTAGCAACGGTATGAGGCCGAGGGTTATTGCCCACTGCACCCGTGCCCAGCCGGTCAACCAGTGAGTTCTGCCGATGCGCCCTGCTGATACCAGCATGATCATCGCTATCGCACCGAACGACAGCCAGAAGCCCGGCGAAAGTACCGCCCATGGATCAAGAACCACCACTGCCAGCAATGCCCACGTCAGTACTGATGTCGCGGAAGTGAAACGCCCCAGCCACAAAGCCAGGGCTACTACCGCAAGCATATAAACCGTGCGCTGTGCAGGTACTGCGAAACCGGCGAGCAGTGCATAACCGAGTGCCGCCACAAGCCCGGCAATGACCGCCGCTTTGCGCGCAGGCAGCCATAGCGCAAGGCGACGGCTCCTGCGCCACAACCAATATACCAGCGCAAATATCAGGCCCGATACCATGGTCACATGCAATCCTGAGATGCTCATGAGATGGTTTACGCCGGTACGCGTAAATATTTGCCACTGTTCGCTTGAAATAGCTCGCTGATCACCTACCGCCAGCGCAACCAGAACGCCGGTATAGGGATGATCAGGCAATGCCTGGATAAAACGCTCGCGAATCTCCTGGCGTAAACGCTCGACGCGGTAGGCAGGCTGATTGACCATTTCGTTCAGACGCAAATTATCGTCAGCTTTCCGTATGTAGCCGGTAGCTCGTATGTTTCGCTCCAGCGCCCATTCTTCGAAATCGAAACCATGGGGATTGACGCTGCCATGCGGACGTTTGAGCCGCGTCGTGAACTGCCAGCGTTCACCCGCATTGATCTGAGGCAGCACAGACTTGGAAATATCGGCATACTTCCCGCGTTCTTTATACCAGGCGAGAGAAATACGCGCGGGAGCCACCGCATTTTTCGTTAGCACGTGCTGCACATCGAATACAAAACGCAAGCTGTTTTCATTGGCTTGCGGTAGTTCCGCTACCACGCCAATCAATTGGACATCGCGCCCTTCCCATTCATGCGGAAGCACATCAGCCAGGCGCCACTGAGCAAAGGTGGCTGCCCAGAAAAAACCAGCCCCCAGGAAAATTGCAGCAAACAGTATCTTTCCGGCGACCACGAAAATGGGGGCCTGGCAGCGCCAGAGTAAAAACGCGGACGCTGCACCAGGCAACAACACCCACGCCCAGGCGATTTCCGGTAGCTCGGCCTGCTGTTGCAGCAGCCCTATTCCAAAGGAAAATGCCAGAATACATGTTCGCATCAGTGATTCCCGCCATCTACTGAAACCCATATGAACACGGGGGAAGTTACTGAACCAGGAAGAGGAGATCGATACTCAGCAGTAAATTGAACGGCCATTAAGATTTATGGATGAAGCATCGGGCGATGGGACGCCTGATATCTTGTATATGCGTCCGGCTTTCCTTAAACCGGACAGATCTTTGGTCCGCATGCGGCGGGCGGCCGGTTTTTTATTATGTTTACATCTCCCGCCGGTATTTCCGTACACTCTTCTCGTGCTCCGAAAATTCTTCAAAAAATATCTGCCCTCCCACGAGACCATCCGTCAGAACCATTTTATCGGATTGTTCGGAGAACAGCTGCAACATCACAATCTGTGGCATCTTCATCGCCGGTCAGTAGCAGGTGGCGTGGCGGTTGGCTTATTCACCGGACTGATCCCCGGCAGCAATCCGGTACAGTTCTTTTTCGCCGCTTTGTTTGCTATCGTTTTCAAGGTGAATCTCCCCGTGGCGGTGGCTACCACACTTTATTCCAATCCTTTCACGATCGTGCCGATTTATATCGTTGCCTACACCTTAGGCGAGTTTGTCATAGGTAATGGCGCAGGGGATATGCCCCAAACCGAGTTGCACCTGATGGACAAAAATATCAGCGCGTGGGTCCCCGCATTGGTAGATTGGATGATGTCACTCGGCAAGCCATTGCTTCTAGGAATATTTCTGCTGGCGCTACTGTTTGCCGTGGCCGGTTATTTTGCGGTGCGTGCGGCATGGCGGCTCTATACAATTTATGAATGGCGCAAACGGGCAAAACGGAGGCGTTGATGTCTGGAATGGCCGAACCTAGCAGCCTGTCGGACATGAAGAATCGAAGCGAAAAAGCGGCTGAGTGAGGATAGATTTTGACGATTTTGAAGGCCAATAGTTGTTCTATTGGTCGAAAAAGCGGCGAAATATAGA
>CAJDUY010000099.1_pt1 | contig 13627 bp, 14 predicted proteins | sample 7390911 | NCBI WGS metagenome assembly CAJDUY01 (sample SAMEA7055686, study PRJEB34461) | soil metagenome | biome: terrestrial ecosystem; feature: Peninsula; material: soil | place: Antarctica | collected 2016 | reverse complement strand
GTAATGATTAAGCCATGATTTTTATGGGAGAGGAGTCATGGCGCGAAAGGCGGGTGGAGCCGATCAACTCGAGTGGGCACGGTGATTGTTACGCACAGCGAAGACAACCGCTGAATTGAGGATGGCGCAGGCGGTGGTGCTGCCATTGGAGTTGGGGCTTTCTCTTCGGCTGATTCCTGGCCTTTTTGTAATTCTCGTCTATATTTTACCTATGGGCACATTTTTGCTTGATAAGCCGCGACGTTAACCATTCGCGATTTTTGGCCATAACCTCGGGAGGTTGTATGAAAAAGTTTTTTATTAAGTGGAGTATGCTTGTCGCCCTGGCTACCTGGTCCTCATACCCGGCCCAAGCCCAGGATGTGGGTATTGGCCATAGCAAGGCCCCGATTTTTTCTACTAAAGAAAAAATCGTCTTTAGCCTGAAAACCGACTTCGCCGATTTGTGGAATCACCGCGCAGTCGCGAATACAGAAGTGCCCGAGAGCATTAAAGATTTCAAGGCGCCGGGACGTCTTTCCTGGACAGATAGCACTGGCAAGCATGATCTTCCGGTACTTGTGCAGTTGCGGGGGAATACCAGCCAGTCTGAATTGCAATGTCCCTTTCCAAAAATGACCCTGAATTTCGAAAAGGATCAGGCGACGGATGAGCGAGTTTCGAAAGGGACTCTGTTTGATGGTCTCAAAACTATTGGAATAGGCACGCATTGCGGCGGTAAACCGGGTTCTTCAACAAGATTTCATCGTGTTTGGGGAGGTTTGTCGCCGCATCGGGAAGCCCTGATATACAAAGTACAGGAATATCTTTCCATCCCGGGTTTTCAAGCTTTCCCTACGAGTTTCAGCTATATCGATAGCAAGACCGGTAAGGGGCCGGTTGAGCCGCAACCCAGCGGATTTGCGGTTAACCAACCCATGCCCGGTTTTTTTCTGGAGGATATCAAGACTTTTGTGAAGCAGGCGGACGGGAAAGAAATTCGCGCCGCTGATGCAAATCTTAAAGACCCGGACAAACCGTACATTTTTACGAACGTTGCCGATGCGCCAAAAGATGCGAAAGCTGCCGGTTCGACGATCGATCCTATTGATCCAAAGACTATTCTCCGTATTATCTTTTTCCAGGCGCTGGTTGGTAATTACGATTGGCAACTGCGTATTTCGCCTGACGATACCAGTAACTCCAGTGGGCTCTGGAATATTAAGGTTGTCGAATCCAATGGCAAGTGGATCATCTTTCCTTACGACTACGATTTGGCCGGTTGGGTAAAAGCCGAGAATTTTTCTCCCCAATTACTCAAGTCGGCTGACGTCCGTTTTTTTAAGACGAGCGATATTTCGCAAATAGTGGCAGAATTCAAGGGAAAGCGGCTGGGCATTGAGGCGTTGGTGAATGGTTTGGCCAATGAGGATAAGAATGGAGCACGAAGCATAAAAGAACAGATTGATTCTTTTTTCGATTCATTGGATAGAAGATTTCATTGATTACAAGCTGGCTTCATGCGGATGGATGCTTTCGTTTTCAATTTCGGTAAAGGGATGGTGGCGGCAGAATGATCAACTTAGTCTCAGCAGGGGCGACTGACGTCGGACTGTGGCGGAGTAATAATGAGGATGCCTGGCTCGTCATGCCTGAAGCCGGTCTTTTTGCAATCGCGGACGGGATGGGTGGTGCGGCGGCGGGAGAAGTTGCGAGTTCATATTTTGTCGAGACGGCGAGAACTGTCTTTGGGAGTCGAAGTTCGGCGTCCGAAAAGAACGATCATGAGTTCGTTCAAAATGTGTTCAGGCAGACAAATGAACGCATATTCGAGCATTCGGCACAGCATCCCGATGATGACGGAATGGGCTGCACGGGGGATCTTCTGGTATTTCATGGGGACAGGTATGTCATCGGCCACGCAGGGGATAGCAGAGTTTATTTATTAAGAAATGGCAACTTGAAACAGTTAACCAAGGACCATTCCTGGGTGCAGCTTCAAGTGGACCAAGGATTGCTTACCCCGGAGGAGGCACGAAATCATCCAAGAAAAAATATCATCCTCAGCGCTCTTGGGACTGATCCGGCAGTATCTTTCGACATGCTGGAGGGTAGGGGACTCGACCGCGATATTTTTCTCCTTTGCTCGGATGGACTGACGGATATGGTGGAGGATGCGTCGATTCAGGAGATACTTGTTTCGACGGCAACCATTCAACAAAAAGTGAAAAATCTGATCAACGCGGCCCTGTCGGCCGGAGGCAAGGACAATACCACCGTCATTCTCTGTGAAGTGCAAGTGAATGATTCAGCGGAATTCAGCGATAGTTGACAGTTGATTTAGGTTTAACCGGTGTTACTTACATAAGTAGACTTTCCCGAGTCTGGCCGGTTTCAGCCGGTATACGAAAAAAATATTTTTATTTAGCCCTAAAGTTTTACAGCAGATGGCCGTTGACTGAGCCATGCCAACTAAACATGTCTACACATAGCCGCAGCGACTACACAATATTCCATCCGCCGGCCCGCAGCATAGGGCTTGCGATCTCTCCTGAGTATTCCATGTAGGAAATATTCCTACGTGGAAACCTGCCTATTTCCTACGTGTAAATCGGATGGACTCCGGTTTCCTGGCGCTGTCTGAATGCTCACAATGGAGCCCTCAGATCGATAACCGGGGGAACCATGAACACTAGCGAATTGACGACGGAAATCAAAGAACTCAACCTGACCTACCTGATGCTGGCGCAGCAGATGGTACGTGCCGATAAGGATATGGCAATTTTCCGGTTGGGGATCAACAAGGATACCGCCGATATATTGGCGGTTCTGACGCCCGGCCAGATTCTCAAGCTGGCAAATTCCAACATGGTATTGTGCCGCATGCGTTTCGACGACAGCCTGGTATTTGGCCTGCTTGCCAATTACAGCAAAGATAAGACGATGGCGCAATCCCATGCTGCCATCCTGCTGGCAGGTCAGCCGGCCCAAGGAATTTCCTAAATCGCACGACAACGAGGAGCGTCAGCATGGGCAAGAAAAGTGTAGTGTCGGAAGGCAAAGAGATTCAGGCTGCGATCGAGATGATTAATCTGGGTGCGCGCCTGCAATTACTGGAGAGCGAAACCAGCCTGAGCCGCGAGCGGCTCATCAAGCTCTACAAGGAATTGAAAAATGTCTCTCCCCCCAAAGGAATGCTCCCATTTTCCGCCGACTGGTTCCTGACCTGGCAGCCTAATATTCACTCCTCCGTATTTGTCGATATCTATCGCTATCTGATCGCGCATGCCGAATGCCGTGGCATCAGCGCCATTATCAAGAGCTACAAGCTCTATCTGGAGCACTGCCAGGTCAGTGAGATGGAACCCGTGCTGAGCTTAACTCGTGCCTGGACTTTAGTGCGCTTCTTCGAGGCCAAAATGCTGCAAACTGCACCCTGCACCCAGTGCACCGGACATTTTGTGGTGCACACCCATGATCTTTATAGCCGCTATGTGTGCGGCTTGTGCCATACCCCTTCCCGCGCCGGTAAAACCAACAAAGCCCGCACTACAGAGCCCGAAGCCATAGCCGCCTAGCGCCCTCCGGGCCTGCGCCCCCGAGTCCGTCAGGGACCGGAAATCGTTTCCCCTCCCACTTGCCGATGGCTGGAATCTTTCCTCCATCGGCTTCTTTTTTCCGAATCCCTTCTTTGCCACTTTTCCTAAAGTTTACCAGATCGCCGCCGTTACAAAAGGTGAGTATTCCGCCGCAATAAACCCGTCGTGTGGCGTCCGCAAGTTCATTCACATCGGGACGGATAGCGAAGGGTAAGGGTGGCGGTGAATCGCATGAGCAGCACAACAATCCATGTCAAGGAGTCTCGGTAACCATGTTGGTCATAGTCGGATGCATTATTGTTATCGGTTCGGTATTTGGTGGGTTTGCCCTGGCCGGCGGACACCTTGCCGCGCTCTACCAGCCGCTGGAGTTATTGATTATCGGCGGCGCCGCGGTAGGGGCCTTCGTATTGGGTAATACGACCAAGGCGCAGAAGGCCACATTCAAGATGTTGCCAAAAGTCATGGAAGGCCCCAAGTACACCAAGGCCCTTTACATGGATCTTATGGCGTTACTCTATGACTTGCTTGCGAAAGTGCGCAAGGAGGGGCTGATGTCGATTGAAGGCGACGTGGAAACCCCCGCCGAAAGTCCGATTTTTGCACATTACCCCAATATCCTGGCGAACCATCACGTGGTCGAGTTCATCACGGACTACCTGCGCCTGATGGTCGGGGGCAACCTCAACGCGTTCGAGATCGAGAATTTGATGGACAACGAGATCGAGACCCATCACCAGGAAGGTGAAGTGCCGGTACATTGCATCTCGAAAATGGGGGACGGAATGCCGGCATTCGGCATCGTCGCGGCGGTCATGGGCGTGGTGCACACGATGGCATCGATTGGCCTCCCACCCGAGGAGCTAGGCGTCCTGGTTGCACAGGCACTCGTGGGCACCTTCCTCGGTATCCTGATCGGCTACGGTTTCGTGAGCCCGGTCGCCAACGTACTGGAACAGAAACTGGAAGAATCCACCAAGATGTTGCAGTGCATCAGGGTTACGCTGCTTGCCAGCATCAATGGCTACGCTCCTGCGCTGGCCGTGGAGTTTGGCCGCAAGGTACTTTATTCCACAGAACGGCCTACGTTCATAGAGCTGGAAACCCATGTCCGGCAGGCCAAGAATAAATGATCCTAAATCTGGCAATTCGAAGCGAGAACATCCATGTCTGACGATAAACGTCCCATCATTATCAAAAAAATCAAGAAACACGGTGGCGGCTCCCATGGCGGCCATTGGAAGATCGCTTATGCGGACTTTGTAACCGCCATGATGGCTTTTTTTCTTCTCATGTGGCTCGTCGGCACTTCATCCGAGGAACGATTAAAAGGCATGTCCGAGTATTTTCAGACCCCGCTGAAAACATTGGTGACAGCAGGCAAGGGTAACGGTGGCGGAAGCAGCGTGATTCAAGGGGGCGGCAGGGACCTGACGCGGCGCGACGGTCAGGTGAGAAAGGTCGATTTCGAACCAGGCAAGCAAACCCCCAATCTCAAGTCGGCGCAAGCCGAGCTTGAACGGCTCGATAAACTCAAGCTCGAAGATCTGAGGGGCCGGTTGGAGCAGTTGATCGAGTCGCATGTAACGATGCGTGACTTCAAGGAGCAGTTGCTGCTGGATATTACCTCCGAGGGTCTGCGTATTCAGATCGTCGACGCAAGGAATCGGCCGATGTTTGCGCTCGCCAAAGCCGAGTTGCAGCCTTATACCAAAGACATTCTGCAAAAGCTCGGCGGAGTACTGAACGAAATGCCCAACAGAGTGAGCCTTTCAGGTCATACCGACGCAACAGCCTATGCAAGCGGCGAGAAGAACTACAGTAACTGGGAGCTGTCGACCGACCGGGCCAATGCCTCACGGCGTCAACTCATCATGGGCGGCATGAACGAGCAGAAAATCATGCGCGTCGTAGGTTTGAGCTCGGCGGTGCTATTCAATAAGGACGATCCCACCAACCCTATCAACCGGCGGATCAGCATTATCGTCATGAGCCACAAGGCTTCGGAGGCCCTGAGCAAAGAAGGCGGCGTAACGAAGCAAATCGAAAATGACGCTGCCACTATTAATGCCAATGCGTTGCTGCCCACCGCCGGTTAACCTGCATCGAGCGGGATGGGCAGGAGTACGATCCGTCTTATGCCGAATCATTAAAAAGACAAAAGCCTGCGGTTAAAGAACGTTGCAAGTCGTGAAGGCTGGAATGATGGTCACGCATGATGCTCTCTCTACGTAACAGATTCAGAACACGTTCCCGACGTGCCCGCCAATACACTCAGCGGGGTGCCTGCAAGAACTTCTAAAGTGGAATTGCGGGATGAATTCCGCTCTTTTCCTTCGATCATCGATTCCTGAATCGCTTGATAATCGCTCTCACATGCCAATGAGTCGATTATGAACGTTTGCAGGAGTCAGCAGTGAGTCAAGATAGCGATCTGGAAAAAACAGAACCTGCGTCGCCGCGGCGGCTGGAGAAAGCTCGCGAAGAGGGACAGGTCCCCCGTTCTCCGGAGCTCTCCACGTTCGCTGTGTTGATGGCCGCAGGCTCCGGCCTGTGGCTGATGGGCGACCATCTTACCGGGCAGCTCAGAAGCTTGATAAAAGGGGGGATGCAGGTTCCTCGCGATATCGGCTTCGATTCCAGTCTGCTCACCGAGCGCCTTTTCGACCAATCCTTGCACGCCCTGGTGGCATTTGCTCCTTTTTTTGTCCTGATGATATTGGCCGCCGTTGCTGCGCCCATGCTGCTTTCCGGCTGGCTTTTTACCTTTAAGTCGCTCTCGCCCGATTTCAATCGGCTCAATCCGGTAAAAGGGGTGGGCCGCATGTTTTCGCTCCATAGCCTGGTCGAACTATGCAAGGCTCTCCTCAAGGCCGCGCTTATCGGCGGAGCGGGTGCCTGGACGGTCTGGCATCACAAGGAAGCGGTACTCTCATTGATTGCCGCTCCACTTGCCGTGGGCGCCGGACACATGGGCGAGCTGGTTGCCATGAGCTTTCTCGCCATAGCGGGAACCATGGTGCTGATCGCGGGAGTAGACGTGCCATTCAAGCTCTGGGACCACCATCGTAAGCTCAAGATGACCAAAGAGGAAGTGCGCCAGGAAAACAAGGAAACGGAAGGCAATCCCGAGGTCAAGGGCCGTATCCGCGCCCAACAGCGTGAAATGGCGAGAAAACGCATGATGGCCGAAGTCCCGAAAGCCGACGTTATCGTCACCAATCCAACCCATTATTCTGTTGCGCTCAAATATGAAGACGGCAAGATGCGTGCGCCGCGCGTCGTCGCCAAGGGCTCGCACTTGCTAGCGCTGAAAATACGTGAAATAGCCCAGGAAAACGATGTGCCGCTGTTGGAAGCCCCGCCGCTCGCCCGTGCCTTGTATCACCACGCCGAGTTGGGCGACGAAATTCCCCAGACCTTGTATAACGCCGTGGCGGAAGTACTGGCATATGTCTACCAGCTGCGCCGTCACCGCGAATACGGCGGCAAGGCTCCCAGCTTGCCGGATGCCCTCGAGGTGCCTGCAGAACTGGATCCGGAAAACGCGGCATCAAACCCGACCCCAAACGCATCTGACAAAACGCATTAAACTATGAACACACTCGCCAGACTTTCGTTCCTAACTCGCGGCGTGAACGCCCGCAGCCTCACAGGCCCGTTATTGATACTCATGATTCTCGGCATGATGGTGTTGCCGCTGCCTGCCTTCGCGCTCGACACACTACCTGGTGGGGGGCAACTACACAGTGGGCATTGTTGTATTCATTATCCTGGTGGTGATCAACTTCATGGTCATCACCAAGGGCGCCGGTCGCATCGCGGAGGTCGCGGCGCGCTTTACCCTGGATGCAATGCCCGGCAAACAGATGGCGATCGATGCGGACTTGAACGCCGGTCTTGTCGGCGAAGAAGAAGCGGGCAAGCGCCGCGCCGCCATCGCCCAGGAAGCGGAGTTCTACGGCTCGATGGATGGTGCCAGCAAGTTTGTACGGGGCGACGCAATAGCGGGCATCCTGATCCTGTTTATCAATGTGATAGGCGGCCTGATCATTGGCGTACTACAACACGATCTGGACTTTGCCACCGCTGCCCGAAACTACACTCTGCTGGCGATCGGAGACGGGCTGGTCGCGCAGATCCCCGCGCTCATCATCTCTACCGCCGCCGGCCTGATCGTGAGCCGGGTGGGAACCGACGACGACATCAGCGGCCAGCTCATAAACCAGCTCTTTTCCAGGCCCCAGGCGCTAATCCTCACTGCCTCGATTATTGGTCTCATGGGCATGATACCTGGCATGCCTCACATCGCTTTTCTGCTGCTGGCAGCGGTGCTCGGTGGCGGCGCCTATATGATGATCCAGCGCAAGAAGGAGACGTCGGCCCAGGCCGCTGTCGCGCCTGCCGCCCAGCCGGAAGTGCAGGACGCAAGCTGGGATGACGTCACGCCGGTTGATATCGTGGGACTCGAGGTGGGGTACCGGCTGATTACGCTGGTGGACAAAGCGCAGGATGGCGAACTGCTGCGGCGGATCAAGGGCGTGCGCAAAAAATTTGCGCAGGAGATCGGCTATCTCCCGCCCTCGGTGCATATTCGCGACAATCTCGAATTACGTCCCAATGCTTACCGTATTACCCTGAAAGGCGTTGCAATTGGTGCGGGTGAGGTCAATGTAGGCCAATACCTGGCGATTAACCCAGGCGGCGTTTCGGGCACTCTGCCGGGCGTTGCCACCTGCGATCCCGCTTTTGGATTGCCCGCTGTCTGGATCGAAGCCAATCAGCGTGAGCAGGCCCAGATTCTGGGGTATACCGTGGTTGATCCCGGCACGGTCGTGGCGACGCATCTGAATCACTTGATGCATGCCCACGCGGCGGAATTGCTCGGCCGCATGGAAGTACAGCAGTTGCTGGACCGGCTAGCGAAAGATTCGCCGAAGCTGGTGGAAGATCTGACTCCAAAGCTTCTGCCGCTCTCGACCGTACAGAAGGTCTTGCAGAATCTGCTCGAAGAGAGCGTGCATATTCGCGACATGCGGACAATCCTCGACGCCATGGCCGAGCACGCCGCCAAGGTACAGGATCCGCACGAATTGACCGCTTTGGTTCGCATCGCATTGGGTCGCGCGATCGTTCAGCAAATCTGGCCGCAAGCTGAAGAGTTCCAAGTCATGGCGCTGGACTCCGGACTGGAAAGACTGCTGACGCAAGCGTTGCATGCCAGCCCGAGCAGTGTAGGGATCGAGCCAGGGCTGGCCGACACCCTGTTGCGCGAAGCGGCTGGTGCCAGCCAGCGCCAGGAACAGGTAGGCCTGACCCCGGTACTGCTGGTGCCTGCGCCGCTGCGGACATTGCTGGCACGTTTTCTGCGCCGGGCTCTTCCACGCCTCAAGATTTTGTCCCACGCTGAAGTACCCGATTCCAGCAATATTAAAGTCACCTCTATTTTGGGAGCAAGAGCATGAGTATCAAACGGTTTTTCGCAAAAACAACACGTGAAGCGTTGAACATGGTGCGCGACACGCTCGGCCCCGACGGGGTGATCCTGTCCAACCGCCAGATGGACGGCGGCACGGAAATATTGGCGTTGGGGCCGGAGGACATCACGGCGCTAATGCCGCCATCCGTGGAACGCGCTGCCGAAGAGGTTCCGCAGCGGCGCGGGGAAGATTTCAGGGCAGAAAACGGGAGCCTGGGACAAGCCGGCATTCCCTCCTCTCAGGAAAATTTCGTTGAACGTGAAGTGAAGGCAATTACAAGCATCAAAGATGTCAAAGATTTACCTCGTCTTCATTTCCCTGCTTTCGATGGAAAGCAGGATCAATTGGCAAAACGCTGGATAACTCCCGAGCTCAGCCCTGAATCCCGCCATACGAGGGGCCCCATAATATACGGAACGCCGTTACTGCCGGATCCTGTCAGTGAAGAAAGGAACCAACGAGCCGTGTTCAGCTCACGCGTGGCGCCTGATCAAAGAAACCTGAGGGCAGAGCAGGGGGGCGATATGATGTCGCAGCCAGCGATGAAGCAGGTGATCAGCCGGGTGGCGGACCACATGGCGATGCCAGCCGGGGACTCGGAAGAGCCGGAATCGACGAGTCCCGCCAGGAAACGGAAGACGGCGGCCACCGCGCGTAAAACAACCAGCAAAGTCATCCCCGATGCCGTGATTCCCCAAAAAAATCAGCAGCATGCATTTGATCCCCGTCAAGTCGCGGACGAGGTAGCCGCGAACGTGCTCAGGGAGATCAAGTCGATGCGCGGAAACCTGGAACAACAATTGGCCGCGCTGACCTGGAACGATCAACAGCGCCGTGATCCGATGCGCGGACGGATACTGCGCCAGTTGCTGGCTGCGGGCTTCAGCGCCTCCCTGACGCATGATCTGCTGGACCGGATGCCCGCAGGACAGGATGAGGAGGATGCGATGAACTGGGTGAAGAGCGTATTGACAAACAATCTGCACACTATCGGCAACGAGAACGAAATACTTGAGAAAGGGGGTGTTTATGCGCTGGTAGGACCCACCGGCGTGGGTAAAACCACCACCACCGCCAAGCTTGCGGCGCGTTGCGTTGTACGTCACGGTTCGGACAAGTTGGCGTTGCTGACCACGGACGGCTACCGGATCGGCGGCCACGAGCAGCTGCGTATTTATGGCAAGATCCTGGGCGTCACGGTCTATGCGGTGAAGGATGCGCAAGATCTTACTCTCGCACTGGCTGAACTGCGAGGCAAGCATATGGTGCTGATAGATACCGTGGGTATGGGCCAGCGCGACAAGATGGTGGCCGAACAGGCTGCCATGCTGGCTGGCTGCGGCACCGAGGTTAAGCGTTTGCTGCTGCTCAATGCGGCCTCCAGCGGTGATACGCTGGAGGAGGTTGCCCGCTCTTATCAGGGCGGCGGCCTGGCGGGCGCTATCATTACCAAGCTGGACGAAGCGGTGACCACGGGTTGCGCGCTTGATACCGCAATTCGCCATCAACTGCCGCTCTACTTCACTGCCACAGGCCAGCGCGTTCCGGAGGATTTGCATCTTGCGGATTCCCGGCAACTGGTCAACAGCGCATTTAACAATCTTCCCTCAGCCTCTCCCTTTGCCATGCCGGAAGATATGTTTCCGCAGCTCATGGCGGGCTTCAAACGTGGCGCCGCCACCCTGGATATGAACGGAGTTTCCCTTGGCTGAGCTGATACAGGATCAGGCCGAGGGGTTGCGCCGCCTGCTGGTACCCAACTCCCTGCGCATTGTCACTGTCACTTCGGGGAGCGCGGGTGCGGGCAAGACGGCCACAGTAATCAATCTCGCCGCCGCCTTGGTGCGTAGTGGCAAGGATGTGCTGGTGATCGATGAGAATGCGGGTGCGAACAATCTGGGGGGTACGCTGGGCCTCAATGCCCATCGCGATTTGCTGGACGTAGTCCGGCGCGACAAAACGCTTGAGGAGGTAATAATCTCCAGCCCTCAAGGCTTTCGCCTCCTGCCCGCGGGTCGCGGCATGCGCGTGCTTGAAAATCTGAATCCAGGTGATAAGGCCTATCTAATCGATTGTTTCAAGCGCTTTACTCAACCGATGGACATGGTGCTGGTCGACGCGGCACCGGTACGAGCTAGCCGGCTACTGTCGCTTACCGCTTCCAGCCATGAAATCGTGGTGATGGTCTCATCCGAACCGGCTTCGATTACCGCGGCTTACTCGTTGATCAAGAATATCAGCGGCGACCATGGCAAGCAACAGTTTCGTGTGTTGGTTAACCAGGTTAGTGCCGAGACTGAAGCGCAAATGATTTTTGACAACATTGCGAGGGTAGCCAGCCGTTATCTGTCGGTGCCGCTAGACTTCATTGGCTTCGTGCCACCGGATGATAAGCTCAGGCAATCGATCCGTTCGGGTCGCTCGGTGACCGAGGCGTTTCCGGCGGCCACTTCAGCGGCCGCATTCCGTCGCGCGGCAGAGGCACTAACGAGCTTGCCATGCCGTCAGGACGAGGATAAATCTCAAGGTACGGGACTGGAAGGCTTCATGCAGCGCCTGCTGCAAAGCAACCGGAACCCTCATATTAACCCAACTGCCATAAGACCTCAGGTGAGCCATGTATAACGCAGCAGGTGTCATTCATAAGGAACGGCCTCTCGCCGATTTCGCGCCGCTTGTCAAACGCATTGCCAATCACATGATCGCCAAACTACCGGCTAGCGTTGAGGTGGATGACTTGATTCAGGTGGGCATGATCGGCCTGATGGACGCGCTGAGCCGCTACGAGGAAACGCCGGGTGCACAGTTCGAGACGTATGCGGCGCAACGCATCCGCGGTGCGATGCTGGACGAATTACGCGAGGCAGATTGGCTGCCACGAGGGGCGCGCAAGAGCATGCGTCAGATCGAAGCGGCGGTGCGTGTCCTGCAGCAACGATTCGGCCGCTCGCCCATTGAAGCCGAGATAGCCAGCGAACTCAAAGTTTCGCTCGATGACTACCAGCAGATGCTTCTTGATGCACGTGGCACACAGCTCATCCATTATGAAGATTTCATGGAAGATGGTGACGACGACTTTCTGGAGCGTAACTGTGCCAGCAGCAACCCCGACCCTCTTGCGAGCCTGCTGGACGACAATCTCCGGCAAGTGCTTATTGGCGCCATTTCCGATTTGCCGGAGAGGGAAAAAATGCTGATGGGGCTGTATTACGAGCAGGAGTTGAATTTCAAGGAAATTGGCGCAGTTCTCGGAGTGTCCGAGTCCCGTGTCTGTCAGATACATAACCAGGCAGTTGCGCGGTTACGCGCCGCACTTAAGGAGCTCGCATGGACGTCAATAGCGTAGTTGGTGTTGTCATCGCGTTGGTCGCCGTTTTTGGCGGCCAGATGCTGGAAGGCGGTCATGCTGACTCCCTTTTTCAGCTTACTGCTTTTACCATCGTATTGGGAGGTACGCTCGGAGCGGTGCTGTTGCAAAGCCCGGTGCGCCAGTTTGTACTTGGCATGAAAATGAGCCGCTGGGTATTCGTTCCCCCGCTGCTTGACGCTGCCGCACTGGTGGAGCATATCACCACCTGGAGCACCACTGCGCGTAAAGAGGGACTGCTTGCGCTCGATCCACGCATTGAAGGGATCGACGACCCCTTCGTGAAGAAAGGGCTGCAACTGGTGGTGGACGGCACCGAGCCGCTGGAGTTGAAGCGGGTGCTGGAGGTGGAGATAGAGACATCGGCATCCTGGGCGCGGTAATGGGGCTTATTCAAGTAATGGAAAACCTGACGGATCCGACCCATCTGGGCGCCGGCATCGCCGTGGCGTTCGTAGCGACCATTTACGGAGTGGGATTGGCCAACCTGGCATTTTTGCCGATCGCCAACAAGCTCAAAACGCTCATTGCACGCCAGGTGTTAATGCGCGAAATGTTGGTGGACGGACTGGTGGGAATTGCCAACGGCGAAAACCCGAGATTGATCGTGGGGCGGCTGAAGGGATATGTAGTATGACATTATGCTGAAGAACGCAGGTATATATTAACAGGGAGGCAGCGATGACGAGCAGTTAAACACAGGCAGGTATCAACAGAATATCGCTGGTGACAGCAAACAGATAATTGTTTCATACACATTGAGGAAAGGACGATGAAAGACAGCTACCGTACAACGGCCGGGAATGGAACTGATGATGCGGCTAAACCAGATCATGATAAGAAGGCGCCATTGAAACTCAAGGAGCCTGGCGAGAGAAGGCAGGCCGAAAGACGCTCTGATGGAGAACGCCGCGATTCACGCAGCAGTGAGACAAAAAATTCTGAGAGGAGAAGCCTGCTGGATCGCCGGAGCGCAGAGCGCCGGGTGAGCGATAAGGAAACGGGCGATAAAAAATAAACAAAAGATATCTGCGTTAATGGGGTGCTCGCCTTACCCATCCATAACTCAAATTCTAGCATTCTAACTCCAGGTTCAAAGTTTCCCATGCGACGCAAACCCAGACACAAACCCGAAGAACAGATAAACCACGAGCGCTGGCTGGTGTCGTATGCGGACTTTATCACGCTGCTACTCGCGGTTT
>CAJDUY010000024.1_pt1 | contig 13629 bp, 9 predicted proteins | sample 7390911 | NCBI WGS metagenome assembly CAJDUY01 (sample SAMEA7055686, study PRJEB34461) | soil metagenome | biome: terrestrial ecosystem; feature: Peninsula; material: soil | place: Antarctica | collected 2016 | reverse complement strand
ATCATCAACCTTTTACCAAGGAGTGAATACGCCATGAGCAAAGATAACGTTTTAGCGTTAAGAAATCCAGGAATTGCTAACGAAGTATCAGATGTATTGGCGCAAGCGCTGCGTGATGGAGCGCAACAGATGCTGGCGCGAGCGATTGAAGCCGAGGTTGCAGAATTTCTGGAACATCATCGTTTTGATAATGATGACGCGGGGCGTAGGCGCATGGTACGCAACGGGCACTTGCCGCAGCGCACGATCCAGACGGGGCTGGGCGATGTTAGCATCAAAGCACCACGGGTGCGGGATCGGGCAAACAAGATTCGGTTTACCTCTGCGATCCTGCCGCCGTATTTGCGACGCACGAAGACGATTGAAGAATTACTGCCCCGGCTGTACTTGAAAGGTATCTCAACCGGGGATTTTTCCGAAGCCCTGGCAACTCTCCTGGGGAGGGATGCACCCGGATTGGGCGCGGCCACGATCAGCCGCTTGAAGGCGGTTTGGTAAAGGATCGATGGGGTCACATAATTCGATGAAGGCCGCTGAGTACGTGGCCCGGCGCCCCTGCTGTACGGCCGCTATGGAACAGGACTGAAGCGGATCATTTTAAAGAGGCGCTAATGACGAGAATTTTTACAGTTACCTCTTCAGAGAGATAAGAGAAAAAGAAAAAATATATGTAACGATTTGTTATCCAATCAAATTTAATTCTACTGTAGATACTGGCACGAGTTATGCATGAGAATGAAGTGGGGGGAGAACACTCCCTCACAAGGGGGACGGCCCGGTGGCGGAGATCCCGCTCCGGGCCTTTTCTTAATTCTGAACTGCCAAAAATGCAACCATAACTCTCGAAGGTTTTGAAATGCGTAAAATTATTGGTTTTGCCGGTTCACACGCGCTTTATTTTCTGGCTGACTGTGTGGATATGGTAATGGATAAAACAGGATCGAGACGGTTTTTCCCTCTATACAGAAAGTTACTCGTTCGCTCAGCGGATGTGGAAAACTGGGGCGGTGGTGGGGGTGCCTGGGGCACTCTTTGGGCAAAATACTAAACAAAATAGTGTCGGGTTTGTCGGGTTACATGGCGTCACCCCCCACCGGCTGGCGCTTGTTAGCAGCCAGACGGATTTTCAAGGTCCGCAAAGATTGATCGTGCTCCGTCCATGTTTTCTCGCCCCATGGTCGAACCACCGGATTTTATAAGCCCAATCCGGCAGTTGGATGGAGCGAAGAGTGTGGTTTTTGGGGTGCAGGGCAAGCCGCAACGGTGCAGAGACCTGCCGATCCTGTATCGGAAGTTGAAAGTTCCACCCTGCTAATTCTGCAACATGAATGTCTCATACTCCAGTCGATTGAACTTGTGCGACAGGATAAAAAGGCTGAGAAACGCAGACAGCGTTACCGAGGCGGCAAATCCATAACCGAAAGTCTCCGCTCCAAGGTGCAATGTGGCGAAGGTGAATATCAGATTCGTAGCGAAAAAAAATGCGGTAATGATCAATACTTCGCGCCGGGCGTCAAGATAAAAAAGCACGTTGAGTATCGCCATCAGCAATACCTGCACGCTGACCGCGACAACGTCGATATAGAACAGATGTATATAGAGTGGCGAGATGCCCACCACATGCAACAGATCTCTGCCCCAAAGCAGGCACAGCGCGACCGTGAGCCCCTGCACCTTGAAAATTTCATAGATTCCTTGCCGCGCGGCGTACACCATCTGATCGCGCCGGTATTCGATGTGCATAAGCGTGTCACCCTCCCGGACGGCGCGGTAAAAACGCTCATGCTGTTCGGCGAAATCTGCTTCCATGGTCACCAGAAATACTGCCATGCCAGGCAGGATGAACAGGTAGGCCAGAAAAATGGGAAGATCGTAAATAATGGAAGCTCGTAGCGGGCCGATGACAGCCTCGGAGGTGTAGGGCACAAACCAGAAGATGAATTTATCGACCCATACCGCCAGATAATAAAGGGTACCAACGGCAAACAGGATATAAAAATTCCGGCGATTCCGAAGAAAATCGAACTTGAGAAGAGAGCGTCCCGGGTATTCACGCACGATATGGTGCAGGAATGAAAATAACAGGTAGCCATGGCCGATCAATACGCCCAGCAATAAGCCGTTCAATGCCCACGGAGATGCCGCGAGCGCCACAGCAATGCCAAGAGAATAACCCCTGATCAATGTCCAGACGATTCGGCGATAGGCTTTCATTCCCGACAGAAAGATCAGGGCAATCCACATGCCGCTCAGTACGATAAAATTGGTCAGCAATAGTAGCTGTTGAATAAACGGCTCCGCGAAAGACCAAAAAATGAAAGGCGCGGCCCATGCGGAACCGCCCGCCATCGTGACCAGCAATACGCCAAACAGGTTCGGCAATACCTCGGCATGGTTGTTTGAATACGTCTGATCCGCGACAAAGCGTGTAAACATTAATTGCATGCCACCGGTCCAGATTAATGAGCCCGCCATCAGGTAAGTCACACAAATCTGGAATGCATTAACCTCCCGCTGGGCGACGCCAAGGACGACGGCAAGAATACCGATCATCATGATGCTCAGAATGGAAAGCACCCAGGGGCCGCCACTGACCAGCCCCGCATAACCATAAGCGCGCAATACCGACCAGTAGCTGTCGCGCTCCAGGATTTTTTTGATTTCAGACCCTATGCCCGCCATATCAAGCCTGTATGGTTAAGGATGCCGGGGAAGCCGGCGGCTGCGGAGCGCCGCCCGGGGTATCCCTTAGGGCCTGCACATAAAGATCCCGATAGGAAGAAAACATCAGCTTGTCGTCATAATAACGTTTTACGCGCTCAAGCCCAGCCCGCTGCGCCGCGCGCCAGCGCATGGCGTTATTGAGCAGTTCCAGCGCAGCTTTTGCTGCCCCTTCAGGGTCTGCGATAAAAACCACGCTCCCGGCTGCGCCGAGGGCGCGATCCTCTTTGCTGTTGCCTTCAATGAGCTCCCGGCAGGAGCCCACGTCCGTCGCCAGACATGGCACACCGCTGGCAAACGCTTCCAGCACTACTAAAGGCAGCGCCTCGCTGATGGAGGTCAATACCATCAAACCCAGTTGTGGAAGAATCTTTGCCACGTTCTGGAAGCCCAGGAATTTGACATGATCTTTCAAGCCGAGGCTTGCGACCAGTTCCTTGCACTCATTCACATACGATGGAGCCTCATCTTCCGGACCAACGATCCACCCTTGCGCATCCGTTCGCTCATTGACCAGCATTCGCATGGTTCGAATAAATGTTTTGATGTCCTTGATGGGTACCACGCGTCCAATCAATCCCAGAATCGGCGGAATTCCATCCGGACGTTTTTCGAGCGCGGCCTGATAGCGCTGTAGGTTGATGCCGTTAGTGATGACCCGTGTTTTCTCCGGTGCCGCGCCATCCGCAATCTGTCGCAGGCGATTGCCTTCATACAGGCTGATAATGGGCGACGCCTGTGCATAGGCCATGCGGCCGATCTGCTCGTAGAATTTGATCCAGAGGCCGCGGATATATCCCATTTCATCATGCAGCGTATTGCAAACGTCATCACTATGATCATGAATCCAGGTTGCCTGGGCCAGATCGATTTTCCGCTCCTTGGTATAGATGCCATGCTCGGTGAGCACGAACGGAACGCCGCGCTGCAGGCGGATCATCGCGCCCAGCAATCCGGCATAACCGGTCGAAATGGCGTGCACAGCCCTTACGGGCGGCAAGTTGGCCGCGATATCCGCCAGGATGAACAGCGGCGCGTGCATGGCGCGTATCGCCCAGAAATAGTCGACAAACGAAGGTTCCGTGCAGCGCTCCCGATACTGATGGGTAATATAGTCCCACGACGCTTCGCTATACAGAAAATCTTCCTCGCTGACACCTTCCGCGGAACCCAGCCGGGAGAATGCGCTGATCATTTCCTCGCCTGACAGTTGAACCGATTGCCGTATGTGCGCATGCAGCCCAGCCATTTCCGAGAACGCCCGTTGATTGCCCTTGCGCGCACTTGCTTTAGAAAAACTAGCGGGGCGCAGCAAATAGTGCGTTTCGACATGTGTCACATTGGATGGAAATTGATACTGCGCAGGGCCGTACATCTTTTGATCGCCGCCGATAAAGATGACGGCAAAGCTGATTTCCGGCAAGCCGCTGATAATCTGGTGAACCCATGCGGACACCCCTCCACGGACATAGGGATACGTACCTTCGAGCAACAAGGCGATATCGGCTACCGGCTTATCCGCCATCGGCCTGCCTGGCCGCGCTCCCTGTACCACCCCCATCCCCGTACCGCTGTTCACCGGGCCCACCACACTTTCACCTGGGCCAGATCCCGCCCTTTTTCGCCGGGCCGTCCAAGCGTCGCCAGATGACGCCTTACCTCCATAAATTTCCTTTCATTGAAAGCGATTTCCGCAAGCCATGGCAGGATTTTCTGTTCATCTATGCCGCCGGCCTGTGCATTGGCGAAGGCGCGCCTTGCTGCCGCCAGATCGCCCGAATCCAGTAGAATCCGTCCATATAATAACCAGCTGTCCGCATCCGGTGCGGTGGACGTAGCAATCATAGCCGGTACGGCAAGTGCCGCGGGCGCAGCATCCGATAGATCGAGCACCCGCTCGATATGATGCCGTGCTGTTTGCAGCCAATGCTGCCTGACTGCGCCTTGTACCAAACGGTGATACACCAGCTCCCAGCATAACGCCGCAATCGTTTTATGGTATCCGTTGCGCATGCGAACCGGAACATCAGGCAGCGCGCCGGTCAATGCCAGGATGCGATCCGCCAGTTTCTTTTCGCTATCGTCTTTCATGGCATACGCCAGCAACCGCACGTCATCCACCGGATCGCGGGTCGCCTTTGACCACACCCCCATGGCCTCGCGTGACGGCATGTGTCTTGTCGCCATCACTGCTTTTAGCCGCTTTAATGGCCGCCCGGCAAAATGGACGATCTGACGCAATGCGCCCAGACTATAGGGCGGTACCGGGAAAATGACGGGGGGCGAAAACGGCAGCTCAGGCAAGACAACGATCTTTACATTGTGTGAAGCGCGGCCGCGAGGGCGTCTCAGGGCACCGATGACGCTCCACAGCAAACCCAGCGCACCGAGTACCGGCAAAATCAACAAAATGATAAACAATAAACTCAAAGTCCTCCGCGCAGGCAGCTTATACCGGCGTGGCAGCAACTGCCAGAAACCCTGCGCCAGATAATAGGATGAAACAGCGTGCAATATGACAGCAGCAAACACAATCCAGTAACCCGCGCTCCACCAGAGCAGCAAAGCGGCCAGCGCCTCCGCGGCTAATCCCAATAGCATGGGCAGGCGAATCATCGGTTCGGCTCCAGAGCCCGAATTTTTTGTGGATCGATCTCATGGATGGCCGCCAGTTCGGCCGTCACCCTCGCAAGAACGCCATCCGTCCGCTGCATCCATGCCTGTGCCTCCGCGGTATTGGTCAGGGGCAGCATGATCCAGATGACCGGCTGATCTTTATCGTAAGTCATACAGAGCATATCGATAGCGCGGATTGAAGACCTCAGTTTTTCGTAAGCAGCCATGACGTCGGCACGTGCACCCGACACCTTCAAGAGTGTTGTATCGAGCTCAAACGCCTTGAAATCCTGATACAACCGCTCGAACGAAGCCATAAAACGGGCAATGGAGGAAGTGGCTGCGCCGAAACGCAGATGGTCGACGCCATGAGCCACAAGCACCGCGATAAGTTTCAGATTATTTTCGTGAAACGCAAAAAACGGCATGGATCTCACCAATAGCATGGCATGAATCTCACCGGTCGAGTCAGCCATGGGAATGGCGGCCAACAACTGATTTTGGTCCGCTACGCTTTCCGTTATGAGGTTTACTGCCGCCAGCTCGCCGCTTCCGAGCGCGGCTTTTAATACCGGGTCGTTCTCATCAATCGGAAAATTTTCCCCGATATGGGCCAGAACCCGGGTTCTATCGATGTGGTCCGCCGTGATGCCCACGATGGCGGCCTGCGTCAGTGCACCGTATTCCGCCACGAATTCAATGAGTTTCTGCAGCGAGGAATGGGTTAGTCCATCGATGGCATCCAATGCCGATTGTAAGTGCATAATGCCTTCGCGCAATGAAAACCCGCTGTTTGCCACGGTTTGTTCCAGGCGGTCATGCGACAGACGCAGCAACTGATAACTACGCGTAAATTCCTCGAGACGTTCCGCACGGTATTGATAGGCGCCTTCCAGCCGATGCAACCGGCGTCCCCACATGTCGCGGAATTCTCCCGCCACCATGGCCACGACTACCACGCCAATCGCCCATGTCAACGGAAACTCCGGCGCGGCCTGCCATTCCTGGTTGATGGCCACCCCCAATGTCGCCAGTATCAGCAATGCGCTGACAAAACCAAAGACGAATCCATAGCGTAATCCGGCCAGCAAAGGGCCCAATACAGGCCAGGGAAAGCCGCCGCCCAGCCGGAAAGGATCATGCTGCTGGGTGGCAAACGATGCCACGACTACCATCGCGGTCAGCACGAATGTTTCAAGCCAGCCACCCCATGCCGACGCCGGATTATTGACGTTAACGGCTTCAATGCCTTCCAGCCAGGGTTTTTTCATGGCTTTATCTGCTCCTGATGCGGTAGGGATGTCACCTGCAATTCACGAATTTTCGCCAAAGTCTGACGGCAGACTTCCGGTTCATCGTTTAAAGATGTCTGGGCAGGCGCCGCTTCCCCCGCGAGCCATCGGGTGGCCCGGTCAACGTCGTCTATGGATAACGGAACTACGCCCTCCGACACGGACCCGCCCGCCTGACGCTCAAGATGAGTTGAAATTGCCAGCAATTGAGCGGATACAACCTTCGGCTTATTGTTTCTTGCCGCATCGGCAAATGCTTCCCACGCAGGCAGCGAAAGGCGCTCCTGCTGACGCTTCAGCGCAAAGCGGCGCGCGTTATCCATGGTTTTTGCAAATCCCCAGCGCTCGCGCAGCAATTGCCATTTCTTCAACTCATCCGCATTGCCGGGCTGCGCCCATGAATCTTTCAATCCGGAAAAATACTCGGCCAATCGCGCGGGATATTGTACGTCAGCCTCGGTGGAATGCTGTGAAGCAAACATTTTCAGCGCGCTGAACCGGACATGATTAGCGTTTGCGGGACATCCAGCCCACTCCATATTATCGGCTAATGTCAATGTCCATAAAAAATCTCTTGGCCTTGCCGTCAATGATCGCAGGTACCAGTCTCCCGCCTGAACAGGCCTGCCCAGGGTTTGCTCGGCCGCCGCCAAGGCATCCGTTAAAGGCATGCTTACCGCCGCTTGCGTGCGGTACGGCTGAACGACCGCGTCGAGCAATGCAGTATCGATTTTTTTATCGGACAATAGCAGCCAGATCATCGCCTCGGTGACTTCCGGATCCGCACCGCGCAACCGCAGGAGCTGGCGCAGCGCATGGCGAGCCGCATCCCGGTCTCCGCCCGCCATTTTACGCATCGACTGAAAGTACCAGTAGTCAAGTGCCTGAGCGATCACTGCCGGCGGCATTGCGTCCGCCTGCGATAGCCAGTGCTCCAGCTCTTCCAGATTCTTTCGTTTCCAGGAAAAACGCATGAGACGTTGCAAGTCGTCGAGGCGCTGCAGACGATCCCATCCATAATGTGCGAGACGCTCGCTTTTTTTCTCATCACGATGACGCACCGCCAAACGTTGCAGATTTTCGAGTATCTCCGCATCCTTGGGCCGAAGAACCAGCGCTTTTTCATACGCTTTCTCCGCATAAGCATCCTGGCCTAGTTGCGTCGAGACCTTGGCCAGCAACAGCCAGTACGCTTCAGCATACTCCGGATCGGGCGTGTCAAACTCGCGCAACAACTCGAAACTTTTCTGCGAATCCCCCGCTTCCTCATACAGCCGGGCCAACGCCATTCTCTGCTGCCCGGTTTGTGCGGCAGGCATATCCTGATACACGGCAAGCGCCGCGCGGGGCTTACCTTGAAGGATCAGCACCTGCGACAGCGCTTTCAGCGTTTCCACGGGGTTCTCGAAACGTTCGGCGTGACGGCGCAACTGTTGCTCCACATGGGAAGGTTGTGCAACGGAAAGACCGGCTGTGAGATAAGCCTCCGCTTCGGCACCGGTCAATTTACGGCGCGTCATGATCGCTTCAAGCAACTGCATCAACGCATTGTGATCCGGTTTCGCCTGCGCAAGCTCAAAGGCCCGGGTCTCCGCTTCGCTGTCGGCACGGGCGCGTGCAAAAGACAACCATTGAACCAGGGCCTCGCCGGGTTGCGCATTCCAGTCATAGATACGGGCAATCAACCGTTGGCGTTCGCTCCCCGCGGCCAGGGAAATTTTCAGGCGCTCCGCACGCTCAAGGCTCTCTTTCAGAAGACCCAGCGACACCTCCAGCCGGACGATACGTTCGGTTATCGTCCGATCGGCGGGCGATAACCGGCTTGCTTCTTCCAGCCAGGCCAATGCCTGCTTCCGATCGGCAAGCGGCTCGGCGATACTGGCAGCCAGCAATAAAATCTCGGTATCGCCCTCACCCCTGTCCTCAAGATTATTCAGCATCTGCACCGCGGCTTTCAAAGCCTCCTGATCGATACCTGCCTGAAGATAGGCGCGCAAACAGGATTTTGCAACCTCCACCTTTTTCTTCGCCGTGCGTTCGAGCGAAAAAGCCTTGAACAGATCCTGGGCAGCCAACCGGGGCTGACTAGCCGCAATCCGCTGTTTCGCGGCAAAAACAAGCCAGCTCGATTTTCTCTGATCGCTTTCTTTCACACTTTCCTTCCCGCTTTCCTTCCATATGACGAGCAGTTGCTCGAAGGTTTCGGCCAGCACCGAAGGCTCGGCAAACTGCTCCGCCAACACGACCACCTGGTGCAATTCCGTATCATTGCGCGCTATATGGAGCAGGGAAGGAATCAGCTCGGCAATACGGGTGCGCAGCACCGCTTCAACATCCTTGGGAGGCTGCCGGTAGAGTTGTTGCAAGGCCAGCCTGAGTTCCGCCAGGCTGATTTCGTAGGCCAGATACAATTCGGACGCATGCTTCAGCGGATCAATGGCGAGAACCGCCTCATCGGTCAGGCCCGCTTCCGTCAACACTTGCACCAGGGACAGGCGCAAGGGAGCATTGTTCGGATCAGACTGGACCAGCACACGGAGATAGGCTACCGACAGAGCGTCTTTTGCCGACAAATTCGACGGATCCCTGAAGGCTGGCTGACGAGGAAACAATACCCAGAAAGCAACCAGCAGCACAGCGCTCATGAACATTAACGCAGGCGCGTTCAATAATGATTCGCGCTGGGCTTCAACACGCAAGACCGAATTCTCTTGAAGCGTTTCTTTCGGGTATTACATAGACGGAATACGCACCCTGCCGCTGAGGCGTCAATGCTCCACTATCCATGCTCAGCACGCAGGACGCGGGAATTCCGAGCGTCAAATCTCCGCGCGGCTCAAATAAAAGTGTAGCGGACCCGCCGGCATTGATGTGCCATGACTTCAGCGGCGCGCTGGCGTCGATCAATCGCAATCCGGGAGCCTTGTCCTCCCCATTACGTGCCGGCTTCAGAGCGGCATGATTGCGCGCCAGGTAAATATAACGTTCACTGTTCCGGTCGGAATATCCGACAACATCGTTTGAGATTTGAGGCGTTATTTCCGAGACGGGTAATCGCACCGTTCTGAGGGTATCCCCGAAAAGCAGCCAGTCGCCGTCAAGATCGCGTGCAAGGCTCGCCGTTTGAAAAGCCCGCGTACGCTGGGCGTATTCATCGAGCCAGATGCCAAGCACATTTTCGTTGCGCTGCTCTCCAGCGAGTTGATCCAGAAGCTCCGCCCCATGCACATGCAACAGCGCATCGGCATGAAATGAAATGGACGAGACCCGTAGCCGGCGTGCGAGATCGAGTTCCCGGTTCCAATCGCTGATTTTGCCGAAATTGAGCGCTTCGCCATACCAAAGATGCGCGAACAGCGGCTCGCCAACTAGCGGCGTCAATACTTGCGTGCCCCACTGAGTGGGCCGCAGCGCCGGGGAGAGATCGGCCAAAGATAATGGCCCGCTCTGCCAGTACAAACCGCCCCCGCCATAATGAGGCAAAGCACCTTTTTCGGCGGCCGCCAGCGCAGCCGGACCGGGTTTTCCGTCACCGGACCAGATAAGCAATAGTGGCGAGCCGGGCGCCATCGATTGCAGGAATTCAACGGTTCCGGTGGTCTCACGCGTCATTTCCGCTGCGTAACCATCCATGAATACGCTGTAGCGATAAGGCTGTTGACCGGCGTCCGTTTTTCCTTCAAAAATACCCCAGTAAAAAGGATGGCTATACGTGTGACTCGCTAATCGAACCTGCGGCATGGCAGCCAATCGCTGAACTTTGGCGCGCTGCGCTTCAGTGCCCGCTTCCGCCTCGATCACACCCAATGTTACCGGCGTAGTATTTTTTTCTATCCAGGCCTGAAGCCGGTCGATGACTTCAACCCCCTCCTTGTCTCTGGCAAACAGCCGGTCGCCACGCACCTCGATAATGCCCAGCCTGCGTCCATTTTCCGTTGTCAAATCAAATACAGGCTGCACCGGCAGGCGCAATGCGGCCTGAAAAAAAGAAAAGGGGTCCAGCAACCATTCGTGCCGGCCCGACACGCTCTCGCTCATGACATGAGGATGCAATGCGTATCCGCCCCATGCGCCGACGGCAACCGGATGAAACAGGTTGATTTCGTCGCTCAGCGTCAACCATGCGTCCTTCTCATCGGCAACACGAATACCCGGCGTGCCGCTGCCCACAACGGGTGCTGCAAGTGGCCGGGCCAGACGCTCATTTACTCTGCCGAGCTTGAGTTTGCGTGTTGTGGGTTGCAGCTCTCCCTGATAATTGACTACCTGCTGGCAAGCAATACCCCCGGGTAAATGTCCCATGAACACGACCGGCAGCCCCGCATCGACCTCGGATTTCAAACGCGTACAGACACTCTCATAGCGGCCTTGGCTGTCTTCAGGCAGCCACGCGATAACACCGGCGTAGCGCCCAACCAGCGGCTCGATGGGCAAGGGGAGCTGATCAACGTACCAATAGTCCATAGCCAGGCCAAGATATTCCAGCGGCATCGCCGCATGCTTGAACAGCTCATGATCCATTTGTTGAGCGGGCGTGCCGTTTATGACAGCCAGCAATTTACGCGGGGCGAGACGCAGGCGGCCCTGGCCCAGCCAGGTCAGATCGCCGTTGGCAACCCAGGGCATGAAGCCGAGCTCGACAATCTGACGCGCTGTTTTTTCCGCTTCGGCCCAATTGCCCGGCTCGACATAATCCAACACGGTAATCGGGACGTTGAATTCATCCTGTGCACGCCTGAGCTGCTTAAGAAGCCATCCCCTGTTTTCTTCCTTGGTCGGCGCATGCTTGCCGGTAACCGGATCGAAACCGTGAAAAAGCGACTCGGCAACCATGCCATCAGCATATTGACTGGCGCGATCCAGCACCTCGAAACCGCGATTGAGAATGAGCTTGCAACCGGGAAAGCGGCGCTTCACCTCCGCAAGCAACGCAACCAGCCCCGTCTCCTGTTCTTCGCGTTGCTCGCCCGGCGCCGTTACAATCATATAGCTATCGACGGTGTCGAGGAAAAACGCACGGTAACCCTCACGCCACAAGCGGTCGAAATGGTGCTCCAGCAGATATTCGTGCCAGGCGGGATCATTCATGTTCATCACCAGGCTATTCCATGCCGGATTCACGCCAATCGACCATTTCGTTTTGATGCGCGGCATATCCTCGCTATTGCGCGCAATCTCGCCGAATGAGACATAGGCAAATATCAGGGAATCCAGGTTTAACAGCGCCGCTTTCTCATGCGGCAAAATCTGGCTTGGCTGGATGACGATCTGATCGAAATGACGCAAATCCTCCACCGGTGGACGGCTCCCGTAGTAGAACACAATGTCGCGCTGTTCCAGCGTACCGGCAAATGCACTCGACGTCATGAGCATCAATGGCAGCAGCAAGCGGCAAATGAAGATGCGGGGATGCGGCATTTCGCTTTTAAATATTTTCCGTTTAATTTCGGTAGCATCGAAGAGAGACGAGGGGGAAAAAATGAATGGCAACCTGCCCCTCCAGCTCATTTCTTCCGTCACTGAGCGTTAGCAAAAACGCGTTACGATATATTGGTTAGCGAACTCGTTGAAGTATTGATGGCGTTACCCTGGCTACCTATCAGAAACGCCTCACCGGCCTTATCGGGTAATGTCACCTGCGCAGCAGGGTGCCCTATCTTGCCGGTTCGTTGATAAAGAAAGACAATTACGATCCGCCGATGCACATCAATATCCCGGATGGAAAAAGCCATTATCACCGGTCCGCACGTCCATTTCATGACTGACGTGGAAGTTCATTGGATGGCAATGAATCAAATATTCTGCTTGCATGGCTCTCAGTTGCTCACTAAATAAGGTAGTGGCATGATCTCCAGCGGAGGACCGTCCGGAGACTTCCAGTGAATTTTACTGGCCTCGATACTGCTTGTCTGTATGACAGCTAACACATCGAATCCGCCCTCTGGCGCGGATGCTGCATTGACTATCATGCCGCTTGATTGCTCCCCCATATCAGTACTGAACAATTCGTCTCCGGCCACAACGGACGCAACGGACGTTGCGGGTACGGCGGACAATACTGGCGGCGGCTGGATGTTGGCAAGAAACATGCGGCGTTTGATTTTACCCAGGTACTGAGCACGGGCGACAATTTCCTGGCCAGGATAACAGCCTTTCTGGAAGCTCACCCCGCCGATTGCCTCCAGATTCACCATTTGCGGTACGAATTGTTCCTGGGTGGCAGCAGTAATCACGGGAATGCCGGCTTTTATTTCCAGCCAGTCCCAACAGGATGCTCCCACTGGCAAGGCATTTTTGCTCAAGCGCTCCCACGCCGCAGGCGCGTGCTCTGGAGTGATAATGAGTTCAAAACGGTCTTGCGCAAGACAGATCACGCTCCCCTGTTGACCATGAATCACATCAAGAGCGGAGCCGGGAACTGTACCCAGAATTTCCCGCACTAACGCTTCGGCATGACTTCCGGCCACGCCGAAGCGCACCAGCGCATCACTGCTGTCGGCCAGCTCGACTTTAGCACGCAGGACATACATGGACAGACGTTTTTGGATGGCGGCTCGCAATGCCGGCGGCAATTGCATGACATAGCCGCCGCTATCGTGCCACATCAGAAAACTTGCCAGCATCCTGCCTTTTGGGTTGCAATAGCTCCCATAGAGAGCAGCAGAACTGCCGGCGGAAGGGTTGATCGCTCTGACGTCGCAACTCAACTGCCCCTGGAGAAAAGACTGTGCGTCATCACCCGAAAAATGAATCAGGCCGAAGTGCGACAGGTCAGCCAGCACCGTACCAGACCGAATACTTCCTAGCTCGGCGGCGGCGTTACCGTAGTTAACGATACGGCCATCCTGAATGACTGCGTTGCGGCTTAGCAAATAGGATTGCCATGTGGGGTTCATGCAAAATAATCCTAAATCCGGCAGTTGGACGGGGCGGAGTGTGTGGTTTTGGGGTGCAGGGCAAGGCGTAACGACGCGGAATGGTCATTCCATTCCAAGGAGTT
>CAJDUY010000074.1_pt1 | contig 14008 bp, 15 predicted proteins | sample 7390911 | NCBI WGS metagenome assembly CAJDUY01 (sample SAMEA7055686, study PRJEB34461) | soil metagenome | biome: terrestrial ecosystem; feature: Peninsula; material: soil | place: Antarctica | collected 2016 | reverse complement strand
GTCATCATGCGCATGCGATCGGTGCAAAGTTTATGCATATCGGCGAGAACTTCGGTTATTCAGCCAATGTAGCCGGCGTCACCCTATGGAATTATTGGGGGGCCGAAGGAAAGCGCCATTCGCTTCCCCACCCCGCCCTGCGTGGCGCTTATCAGTTGAACAACGCAAGTGCCTGTCTCGCTGCGCTGGGTACCCTCAAGGATAGTCTGCCGATCACCATGAGCGACATACGTCAAGGCTTACTGGAAGCCAGATTGCCAGGCCGATTTCATGTATTGCCGGGACGGCCGGTGACAGTGCTGGATGTGGCGCATAATCCGGGTGCGGCACATGCGCTGGCTATCAACCTCGCCAGCATGGAGCCCGCTCAGAAAACTTATGCGGTATTCGCCATGCTCAAGGATAAGGATATGGTAGGCGTAGCGCGAGCACTTGCATCAAAAGTGGATATATGGCTGACCGCGGACATTGATGTGCCACGCGGTGCTACGGCAAATGAAGTGACACAGGCGCTGAAGGCAGCGGGAGTCACTGGAGCAGGGGAAACAATTCGTACTTTCCCCAATTCCGCTAAGGCCTATGCGTATGCCTGTGAGAGAGCGGCCGAAAATGATAGAATTTGTGTATTCGGCTCGTTTCATACCGTGGCCGAAGTGTTACGGTATCGAGACACGGTTGAGCACGCATAGCTATCACGAAATCCATGGCAAAGACCGTCAGCGAAGAAGAAATTCAACTTAGAAAACGCGCCAGAAGACGCCTGGTCGGCGCGGTTACCCTGGTGATTGCTGCAGTTGTAATTTTGCCGATGGTACTCGATAATAAGCCGGAGCAGCGAAGTCAAGAAATTGATATCCGCATTCCCTCGGAGGACTCCACGGATGAATTTATTCCCGGCATTGCTCCCCGAATAGAAGCACCAGTCATCGCTGTTCCCGAGGAATCTGCAACTGGAGCACAGCAGGAACAACAGAAAAAATCCGGGTCATCTGTAGAGACTGCCCAATCCGCTCATGAATCGGTAGAGAAGCCAATTATGGTTGGGAAGAGTCCCGATCCCAAGGCTGAATCCGGAGTTGCGAAAGTTACTGCGGGCGCGGATGCGTTTGTAGTGCAATTGGGCGCCTTTTCCGATCCCGTCAAGGCCAGGCAGCAACAGCAAAGTCTGATATCCACGGGTAAAAAGGCTTATACGGAAACGCTCAAGACCGACAAGGGTGAAATAACACGTGTGCGCGTCGGCCCGTTCCGCACCCGCGAGGAAGCGGAGAGCACGCGTGAACAACTGAAGAAGCTGGGACTGGATAGCGTAGTGACAGATAAATAGCGCCATGATGAGTTTGTGGGAGTCATTACGCGCAGGTCAAATAGGCAAATCACGCTTCTGTAATTTTGTTCTTGCTTACGAATGACTATTTTTGATTACGCCGTTCTTGCCATACTTGTTGTATCGGTTTTGCTGAGCGTGGTGCGCGGTGTAGTGCGTGAATTGTTGTCACTGGCGGGCTGGATCGTTGCATTCATGGTGGCGAACTCCTTCGCAGCGGGATTCGCGCCCATGCTGCCATCCAGCATCGTTGGCGGATCGCTACGCACGTTGCTGGCCTTCGGTACATTGTTTCTATCGGTGCTGCTGGCAATGGCCCTGATTACCATGTTGATATCAGCCCTGGTAAAAACCGTGGGGCTAGGATTTGCCGACAGGTTTTTTGGCTCGTTGTTCGGTTTCATACGTGGCTTTCTGGTAGTGTTGTTAATTGTATTGGCAGCAGGGTTGACTGCCTTGCCGCAAGAACCATTCTGGCGGAAAGCCTTGCTAAGCAAGCCGCTGGAAACAGCAGCGATAATGGTAACGCCATGGCTGCCGCAGGATCTGTCCAAGCGCATTAATTATGTGAAATTAAATCGAGAACAATAAACGGCGATTGTCAAAGTATAATAAGGGCGTCTAAAAATCCATATTTCACCGCAATACACCGTGGCTCACCGATTGCCAAATGAGAACCTTTTTGTTCGTGTACTGAGTGGACGGATGAGCTGTCCGGAGCGCTGAATTTTTAGTGATACCCATAAGTGTGAGAGAAATTCTTGGCACTTTTTTGTACAGCGTTAGTTGCACAAACTCCCGCCAACCAGTTGCTATACGACGGACTGCTGGTACTCCAGCATCGCGGGCAGGATGCGGCTGGTATCGTTACCGCCCAGGACAACACTTTTCACATGCACAAGGGTGCCGGTCTGGTAAGGGATGTGTTTCGCACTCGAAACATGCGTGCTCTTGTTGGCAATATGGGTATTGGTCATGTGAGATATCCCACTGCCGGTTCCGCCGAATCGTCGGCCGAGGCGCAGCCGTTTTATGTCAACTCTCCCTTCGGCATCGTACTTGCGCACAACGGCAATCTCACTAATGCCGCGCAACTCAATCAGGAATTATTTCGCGAAGATTTGCGGCACGTCAATACCAATTCTGATTCGGAAGTACTTCTTAATGTACTGGCTCACGAATTGCAGAGAGGTACAAAAAACTACCAGCTCGACCCGGCCGCCATCTTTGCCGCCGTGTCGGGCGTGCATCGGCGTTGTCGAGGTGCCTATGCAGTAGTGGCGATGATTGCAGGGTATGGGTTGGTGGCCTTTCGCGACCCTTATGGCATCCGTCCGCTAGTGTTTGGTTGTGCCGACACCGAGCATGGGATGGAATATCTGGTGGCGTCCGAGAGTGTGGCGCTGGATACGCTGGGCTTCAAGCTGATGCGTGATGTCGCGCCGGGAGAGGCAGTTTTCATTGATGAGGAAGGTAATTTTTACAGTAAACAATGTGCCGCCAATCCCTCGCATAATCCATGTATCTTCGAGTATGTTTATATGGCACGTCCGGATTCAGTGATGGATGGCGTTTCGGTTTACGAAACCCGGCTTAATATGGGCGAGAGCCTGGCCGATAAGATTACCAAAACGATGCGGCATCTGGATATTGATGTGGTAATTCCGATTCCTGATTCCAGCCGCCCCAGCGCCTTGCAGCTTGCCAATCGGCTGGGATTGAGCTTTCGTGAGGGTTTCGTCAAGAACCGCTATATTGGCCGAACCTTCATTATGCCGGGACAGCAGCAGCGGCGTAAATCAGTTCGTCAGAAACTCAATGCCATGAGTGTGGAATTTCGCGGTAAAAATGTATTGCTGGTGGACGATTCGATTGTACGCGGGACGACCAGCCGTGAAATCGTACAAATGGCGCAGGGGGCCGGTGCGCATAAGGTATATTTTGCTTCCGCCGCTCCGCCGGTAAGGTTTCCCAACGTCTATGGAATTGATATGCCAACGCGCCAGGAACTCATCGCCACCGGCCGCGATGATGACGAAATCTGCCGCGAAATTGGCGCAGACTATCTCGTTTACCAGGAACTCGATTCCCTCATAAAAGATGTATCCCGAGTCAATCCATCCATTACGCATTATGAAACATCTTGCTTTGATGGTAAATACATCACCGGTGATGTATCACCGGAATATCTGGCCATTATAGAGGCACAGCGTAATGGCGGCGCATCATTGTCGAAAGCCGGCTCCAGTACGCAACTGGATTTGAATCTGGTTCCGGCGGATTAACCTAAATCCGGCAGTTGCACGGGGCGGAGTGTATGGTTTTGGGGTGCAGGGCAAGGCGTAACGACGCGGAATGGTCATTCCATTCCAAGGAGTTACAACGCGGCCCTGTTCCGCAAAATCCGTGCAATCCGTCCCGTAGCGGACCCACCCAAAAGGTGAAGGTCAAGTGATGCAAAAAGTTTTTGTAGATCATGCTGTTAATCTAATAAATGAGCGGTCAACTGCCGGATTTAGGATTAAGGAATCCACGCATATTTTTCGGGCGGAACGATTTACTGGCAAACTCGGGGCGACTCGTTCAGGGTTCTTATTCTGAGCTCTTAAGGAGATTTGACAAAAGCAGTTACCAAGCGTAATTTAAGCAGTGCGCCGATTTGATATTCAGCTTGCGGGCGCGTTATAAATTCGGCTAAAGCGGGAAAACCCGTTTTGGCAAATGCTGAACGGGTTTTTTATTTGCAGGAGATATTTGCATGTCAGACAAATTTGAGCTGGAAACACTAGCGTTACATACGGGCATTCACCGCAGCCAATTCAATGAACACTCAGAGGCCTTATACCTGACTTCAAGTTTTGTATTTGACAGCGCTGCCCAAGCCGCGGCGCGCTTTTCCGGCGCGGAACCGGGAAACATATATTCGCGCTTTACCAACCCTACGGTTACGGCTTTCGAAGAGCGCCTTGCCGCCCTGGAAGGGGCGGAAACCTGTGTAGCCACTGCTTCCGGGATGTCGGCAATACTTGCCTGCGTGATGGGACTGCTTTCGGCTGGCGATCACGTCATTGCATCGCGTAGCCTGTTCGGCGCGACAGTGAATCTGTTCAATAATATCCTCAAGCGTTTCAAAATCGAAACCACTTTTGTATCCGCTACCGACATTGCGGCATGGGAGGCAGCGGTGAGACCCGAAACCAAGCTGCTGTTTATTGAAACACCTTCCAATCCGCTCACTGAAATTTCCGACATCGCTGCGCTTGCAGCCGTGGCAAAAAAAGCCGGTGCGTGGCTTGCAGTGGATAACTGCTTTTGTTCGCCTGCGCTGCAAAGACCGCTAGACCTGGGGGCCGATCTTGTGATTCACTCCGCCACCAAGTACCTTGAAGGTCAAGGCAGGGTACTGGGCGGTGCAGTGCTTGGAAAACGGGATCTGGTGATGGAGCAAGGCGTGTTCGGTTTTTTGCGCACCGCCGGACCGAGCTTGAGCCCATTCAATGCCTGGGTAATCCTGAAAGGTATGGAAACGCTTAAAATCCGCATGGAGGCTCACTCCGCGAATGCCCTGAAAATTGCTCGCTGGCTGGAAGCGCAGCCAGCCGTCGCAAGAGTGCATTACCCCGGCTTGCCGTCGCATCCCCAGCATGAGCTTGCCAAACGCCAACAAAAAACCGGCGGTGGCATTGTTTCATTTGAGATGAAGAATGGAAAAGACGCGGCTTGGCGAGTAGTGGATTCCGTCCGCCTGATTTCTATTACCGCTAACCTGGGCGATACCAAGAGTACGCTTACGCATCCCGCCACCACCACCCATGCCCGCATTAGCCAGGAAAGCCGGGATGCGGCGGGAATCACTGAAGGCCTGCTACGTATCGCAGTGGGACTGGAAGCAGTCGAAGATCTCAAGGCAGATCTGGCACGGGGGTTGACAGCATAATTATCCTAAATCCGGCAGTTGGACGGGCAAGGCGTAACGACGCGGAATGGTCATTCCATTCCAAGGAGTTACAACGCGGCCATGTACCGCAAAATCTGCGCAATCCGTCCCGTAGCGGACCCAGCCAAAAGGTGAAGGTCAAGTGATGCAAAAAATCTTTGTAGATCATTCTGTTAATCTAATAAATGAGCGGTCAACTGCCGGATTTAGGATTATTGTAATGCGTCAGACGCCGCCTATCGTGGAAACAGCGATTGTCAGCCTTTGCGTCGTGCCGCTTCGTAAAGCGGAGTAACAATTGGCAGCAACGATTCAATCTGTTGAACGCGGGTTGAGTCTGCCGGATGGCTGCTCAGGAATTCTGGTGGCTGACCGCCACTATTGGCTCTCATCATCTTTTGCCACAATGTAATGCCGGCACGTGGATTGTAACCTGCGCGAGCGGTCAGTTCCAGGCCGATACGATCGGCCTCAGCTTCATCGGTACGGCTGAAACGAGTTGCTATCAGCGCTTCGTAACCGATACCGGCAAGTTGGGTTGCATTCTGGCTAAGACCAAGCACCGCGGATCCGATCCCCATTGCGGCTTGCGCGGCGATTGCTTGTGATACCTGCTCACGCGAGTGCTCGCGTAGTGCATGAGCGATTTCATGCCCCATCACAACCGCGATTTCCTCATCAGTAAGTTGTAATTGATTGATCAGTCCGGAGTAAAACATGATTTTGCCGCCCGGCATGCAGAATGCGTTGAGCTCGTTGCTTTCAATGATATTGACTTCCCACTTCCAGCCGGGCGCATCGCGGCGGAATGTGGCGGTCTGCGGTTCGATCCGGCGGGCTATTGCCTGTACCCGCTGTAGCATCTTCTGATCTTGGTTCAGGGCACCTTGCTGTGTCGCATCCGACTTAAGCTTGGTATAGCCTTGAGCAGCTGTTTGTTCCAGTTGCTCCGAGGAGATAAGCATGAATTGAGATCGGTTTGCACCAACCGCTCCCCCTGCAGTGGTGGTTGCGCATCCGCCGAGCGTAATTAACGAAATACTGGTAAATATGGCTGCTAGGATTCGAAAAGCGGACATGATTTCCTTATGAAGAAGATATCGTCGTTCAATAATCCTAAATCCGGCAGTTGGACGGGGCGGAGTGTGTGGTTTTTGGAGTGCAGGGCAAGGCGCAACGACGCGGAATGGCCATTCCATTCCAAGGAGTTGCAACGCTGCCCTGCGCCCCAAAAACTATGCAATCTGCCCTGTAGCGGGCTCACCCAGAAGGTGAGGGTCAAATAGCACAAAATATTTTTATTTGTCATCGCGACAACCTGATAAATAAGCGATCAACTGCCGGATTTAGGATAATAGGCTGTTCCAGTCGATGCCATCCTTGCGATATACATGCTTCACGTCAACCTTGCCCCCGTCCGGCGGCGCAGCCTGCAGCGCAAGTCTCTCTTTGGCCAATGGTTGAACAAAGCTGATGCTATCTTACTTGCCGAAAAATTTACTTTCCAGTTACTACGTTCGCCGAGTTTTAATCCGAAACCCCCGAATTCCGGGCTCCGATCATTAAACTACTTCCGCTTTCTGCACTACTACGTCTTCCAGTGGTACGTTCTGGTGGCCGCCTCGATCACCGGTTTTCACTTTCTTGATCCGGTCTACCACATCCTCGCCTTCCACGACCTTGCCAAACACGCAATAGCCGAAACCCTGGGAGGTCGATGCAGTGTAATTGAGGAAATTATTGTCAGCGATATTGATAAAAAATTGTGAGGAGGCGGAGTGTACGTCGGATGTGCGCGCCATCGCGACGGTATATTTATCGTTCTTGATGCCGTTGGCGGCCTCGTTTTGAACCGGGGCCCGCGTCTTTTTCTGACTCATGCCCGGCTCGAATCCGCCTCCCTGGATCATGAAGCCGTCAATTACGCGATGGAATACGGTATTGTCGTAATGTCCGCTATTCACATAGTCAATAAAATTCTGAACAGTTAATGGCGCTTTTTCACTGTCGAGTTCGAGAGTGATGACGCCGTGATTGGTATGCAGTTTAATCATGTTTGTCCTTATTTGTCAGGGAATGGTGGCAGCGACAGCGGAGTCCGTCGTGAGGAGTTTGATTTCTTCAATTATTACCGTTTGCTTGGGTACATCGCTTGGAAAAGGCCCACTTGAGCCTGTGGGCATAGCGGCAATTTTATTGACCACTTCCATTCCCTGGATTACTTTTCCAAATACGGTATAGCCGTAGCCTTGTTGAGTCGGGGCGGTATAGTTGAGAAACGCGTTATTGGCTACATTAATAAAGAATTGAGCAGTAGCGGAGTGCGGATCCGAGGTGCGGGCCATCGCCACTGTTCCGATCTCATTCTTGAGGCCATTAGCCGCTTCGTTCTCAATAGGCGGCCTCGCCGGTTTCTGCTTGAGCGTCTTGTCGAATCCGCCACCCTGAATCATGAATCCCGGAATGACACGGTGGAAAATAGTACCTTTATAGTGACCATCCATTACGTAGCTCAAAAAATTTTCCACAGTCTTGGGCGCTTTACCGGGATAAAGTTCCAGTATTATATTACCCGAATTGGTCTTGATTTCAACCTGAAGATTGGCAGCATTGGCCGAATGAGCAGCAATGCTAAAAAGGAGCGAGAGAGCAGTGAGAAGCCTGATGATATGCATGGGTTTCCTGTAAAATAGAGTTAATTGACTGATTTTTCGTGATTATGCCGCATTTTCGTAAATAATTTTCCATCGCCCATTCTTATTCTCCCTCATCCAGTATTGGCGTTTTTTCATTTTGTTTGAAAGATTGTTGCTGGAATATTCCTGATCAAAATTGACCACTACCAGATCGTCTCTGCCCGGGTAAAGATACATACCAACGTTGCTGATGCCCACCTTGATCCAGCTTTTTGAAGCTTGCACCTGGCGTTTGTGTTTTACCCATTCGGCCAGGTTCTGATCGCCGCTGGAGAAATCATGTCCGTAGTTCCTGATATAGGCATCGACTTTTCCACTTTCCCAGTCGCGCCGCCAGCTTTCCAGATGTTGCGTCAGTTTTTCACGCAGGACGGCTGCATTACCAGGCATTGTCCATTCCATTTCGTCGCTGATGATGACGGGTGTAATGCCGACTTGCAGTGTCGCTCCTACGGCATCCATATCCTGATTGGCCAGCACTACGCAACCGTCGCTGGCACGGGGAGGGCGGCTGTAGGTATTAGAGGGTGTACCATGCAGCCAGATACCAAAACCATTACGTCCATGCCGTTTATCCCATTCGTTGGGATAATTGATGGGGAATGCACCGCTGCCATAAAAATCCGTGAGTTTTTGGCGCGGCAGGCTGGCGGTAACAAAGTACACGCCGACAGGGGTTTTCTTGTCACCTTCCTTCAATTTCTGTGATCCATTCTTGCCGCTGCTGATGTAATAATCGGCAAGATAGCGGGCTTCGCCATCGACGTTCTGGTACAGATAAAGCCGGGATTTGCGCGTATCAGCGATAATTGCATATTTCTGTTCCGGCTGCATCCGCAGCAGATATTTTGGCGTCATATTACGGAGAGCCGGTCCCTGATGACGCTGCACTCTTGCTCGTGCTTCCTCGCGCAGATCGGCAATATCCTGTTGCGGGATTCCCGCAGTATCGCCCATGTCGCTGATAGGGCGGACGCGAGCCAGCAACAGGTCGCCTTTAATCAGATGTGCGAGCCGGAAGTTGGGATTAGTCTTGAGCAACTGCTCGATTCCGCTCAAGGCCGAATCCATGCGGCTCTCTGCAATTTGCTGAAGACTTTTGACGAGCACCGATTCCGGTCCGGTCATGGGGAGTTCGGTCAAAATCGAGTTATCACCCGCCAGCGCGCCGCTGGCCGCGAGGCATAATCCGGCTATTGCAGCTGTAGTAAGCGCAGTAGTAATTGATAGACTGCGCTTTGGAAGGATCGGATTGATGGATGATTTCATCGTCCCACCTGCTCTTGTTTTATCAACCAGCTTCCCTCCATCTTGATCATCTCGATGGTTTTGGTGGTAGTACTTTTAATCGTATCGGAATGATATGATTGCCTGAAGCTCACCCTGGCATGCCTCGCATCGGTAAAGCTGATTTTTGGGTGGATAATTTCGACATGGATGGATTTTGGCTTGCTAATACGCTCACGGCGGTTTTTTTCCCATGATGAGCGTGATGTGCCGCGGGGGGTATGGAAATCGCTTGTATAAAATGCAAGGTATGCGGCGACATCCTTTTCCGTCCATGCCCTGGCCCAGGCGTTTATCACTTTCAGAATTTCATTGGAGTCGTTGTCCGAGATCACGGCTTTTTCCGGCGCCGGTTTTTCAGCAATGGGGGATTTCTCCGGCATGGGTTTCCCGGCGCCTTTTTCCGGTGCTTTCTGCGCGATTTTTTCCGGGCTCTGGGCCACTAAATCGCCTGGGGGTTTAGTGGATACGTTCTGAATTTCTTTGGATCTGCCGGAAAACAAGTCCTTGATCATCGCAAGCTTGGTCTGCGCAGCGGCGTTACCCTTGTCCAGTTGAAAAGCCTTGCCATATGCCTGACTTGCCATCTTGGCATAAATATCGCCCAGATTTTCGTGCGCAGTGGAATAGCTGGGGTGCGTGCGTATCGCTGCTTCCAGCGCACTCTTGGCCTTGTCATACTGACCCTGGCTGGCGTAGAGCACGGCAAGATTGTTATAGGGTTCTGGCAGATCCGGGTAATCTTCCGATAATGAAGAAAATACCTTGGTGGCATCAGCAATCTTGTTTTGCTCGGTAAGGATCAGTCCTTTCTGGAAGCGCATTTGGGGGTCTTTGGGCTTGGTGGCAAGATAAGCTTCCGCTTGTTCCAGCGCTTTGGCCAGACTTCCCTGTTTGTAAAGTTTGGCAACTTCCTCGTTTTCATCGGCATATGCGGCGAAACTCGCCAGAAGCAAAGTGGCGGCACAAGCTGCCATGGACGCATTTACCCGGTGAAAATTTAACGTTTTCATTATGCTATACTGCTCCGGTTTTTTGTTGAGCTAGCCCAGAATATTCTAGCTTCTGCCAAGAGGCCTGCCGATTCTACCAAGAAGCCCGTCTATTTCACAATCTCGCCAGATGCTCAAGATCCATAATTCACTTGCCAGGGATAAGCAGGATTTCATTCCCCTGACGCCCGGTAAAGCCAGAATATATGTCTGTGGCATGACAGTCTACGATTATTGCCATCTCGGCCACGCGCGTATGATGGTGGTATTCGATATGGTGGTGCGCTGGTTACGGGCGAGCGGTCTTGATGTCACGTATGTGCGCAATATCACTGATGTCGACGACAAAATTATCAAGCGTGCGCAGGAAAACAATGAGTCTATCGAAACGCTGACCACCCGTTTTATCCAGGCGATGGAGGAAGACGCTGCCGCGCTCGGCGTCATGCCGCCTTCTTGCGAGCCGCGAGCTACCCGGCATGTGGAAAAAATGGTCGCCATGATCCGCACCCTGGTGGATAAGGATCTTGCCTACGCCGCGGCCAACGGCGACGTATATTATGCCGTGCACAAATTTCCGGATTATGGAAAACTTTCCGGAAAATCGCTCGACGATCTGCGAGCGGGGGAACGTGTGGTCATTGATCCGCACAAAACAGATCCGCTGGATTTCGTGTTATGGAAGGCTGCGAAGCCCGGCGAACCGCAGTGGGATTCGCCGTGGGGCATGGGACGTCCCGGCTGGCATATCGAATGCTCGGCGATGAGCGAGCATTATCTGGGCGAGCATTTCGATATACATGGCGGCGGACAGGACTTGCAGTTTCCCCACCATGAAAATGAGATAGCACAAAGCGAAGGCGCGCATGATCATCCTTTCGTCAACTACTGGATGCACAATGGTTTCGTGCGTGTCGATGATGAGAAGATGTCCAAGTCGCTGGGTAATTTTTTCACCGTGCGCGAAATACTCAATCGCTATCAACCGGAAGTGGTACGTTTCTTCATCCTGCGCGCGCATTATCGCAGCCCGCTAAACTATTCCGACCAGCATCTGGAAGACGCCAAACGTGCGCTCGACCGGCTTTACACAGCACTGAAAGGAAGTGAAGTAAACGAGATTGCCACGGCGATAGAATGGAGTGAGCCCCATGCACGGCGTTTCAGGGACGCGATGAACGACGACTTTAATACTTCCGACGCTATCGCCGTGTTGTTTGATCTTGCCAATGAAGCCAACAAAACCGGATCATCAACGGACATGGCATTGATGAAAGCGCTGGGTAGCGTATTAGGGTTGCTGCAACAGGATTCACAGCAATATCTCCAGGATAGTGCGACCGTGGGAGATTCCGTGTTTACCCCGGAGCGTGTTGAGCAAATGATTCAACACCGCCTCCTTGCCCGTGCAAACAAAGATTATAGTGAAGCTGACCGCATCCGCAAGGAACTGCTGGATGCTGGAATTATTCTGGAAGACGGCCCGCAAGGTACCACTTGGCGGCGAGGATGATTTTTCCACCCGCAGTACTATAATAAAACTTGTGCCGCTTTGCATGGCAATGCACGACAACAACGGAATTCGCCTGTCGAGCCTGGAGAAAGGGCAAGTTGGACAGAATAAACGAGCCCGGCGGGGATTGATAATTCCACTCCCACGGTCACTTCTCGCGAGGAAAATGAAAAATGGAACTGAATGTTAAAAGAACCGATCTCTCTGAAAACAGCACGATTGGCGAGCTGTCCGTGGATGGTCAGTTTGAATGCTACACACTGGAAGATACGGTGAGGCCGGTCAAGATCAAAGGAGTGACAGCCATTCCTGCGGGGCGCTATGAAGTCATTATCAACTACTCGCAGCGATTTAATCGTCAGCTTCCATTGCTACTGAATGTGCCTGACTTCGAGGGGGTCCGGATACATCCCGGAAATACAGCCGCGGATACGGAGGGGTGTATTCTGGTAGGCCAGACAAAAAGTGAGGGATTTGTGGGGCAAAGCAGACTGGCTTTTGAACAGCTTTTCAATAAATTGCAGGCTGCTTCCGTGACCGGCAAGATATTCATTGAAATAGCGTAGCGTTTGCTGATGGGATACCCTATGGCAATGTTGAGCCTCTTGAAGCTAACGTTGCTCACCGGTTTGGCTTTTGCGTTGCTTCTCGTACTCCTCGTGCCCTTGGGCGCGCTTGCGCAAACGGGAGCGATTCCATTCGTACACGAGAGAATATCCATGCTGCCTTCCGGCAAGCAGGTTGCCGTTACGTTTCGGGAGCGCCCATGCAAGAATGGCGAGTGCGGCGAAGCCGACGCAGGCATGTGGGGCATGGACGGGGGCATTCCACGGTTCGTCACCGAGGCTTTTCTTGTCTCCATTGATGGTAAAAAATTTATCGTTCCCGAAAAGTTCTATAAGGATTTTACCAATACTTATCAACTGAAGATTTTTGAGCAAACAGGACGTGTAGTTATTGAACTCAAAGGCGGAGATGCCGCAGGCGCTTACACGGCGCGCTTCACGCTTGGCGGTATGTGTGGATTCGAGCGAAAAATCTGCGGTGAGGCGTGCAGGGAAATCTGGGAACGGACTACCTGGTACAATTCATTCGCCTACGAAGCAGTCGCGGGATGCGAGAGTGGAATTCAATGAGTCCCACCCTACGAGGAAGAATGCATGATTTCTGTGTCCGAAGCGCTTTCGCGCGCCTTTCGTGATTTGTTCCGGTTTCAGGTCTTATGGATCGTTATCTGGCCCATCCTGGCGGCCGCTCTGCTATGGCTGATCCTGGGCGTCGCTTTCTGGGGTACTTTCTCTGGATGGATCGCAAGCGGTCTCACGGCAATTGGCATTCAAACCTGGCTCGAAGGTGTCGAGCCGAGATGGATTGCGTACGGAATCCAGGGCGTGGCGCACCTGATTCTTTTTATGCCGCTGGTTTTTGTTACTGCGCTAGTGATTACCGCCTTGTTTGCCATGCCTGCCCTGGTTCATCTGGTAGCCGATCGCGATTATCCGCAACTTAAACGCGAGAATGGCGGCGGCCTTGCCGGCAGTCTGCTCAATGCCTCAGTCGCTATCGGAGTCTTTATCGCCATATGGGTGCTCACCCTTCCCTTGTGGTTGGTTGGTGCCGGGGTAGTCATCCCATTTGTTGCCGCGGCGTATCTGAACCAGCGCCTGTTTCGATACGACGCGCTGGCGGAGCATGCCAGCCGCGAAGAAATGCGTGCCATATTTTCCGCTCACCAGCCATCGCTGTGGGGCTTGGGGCTGCTGACCGGTTTGGTGCAATTTATACCGTTCTTTAATCTGTTCGCGCCGGTGCTCGCCGCGCTGGCCTTCATCCATTATGGCCTGGCACGGTTGGTACAACTGCGCCACCTGCCGTAATTGCGTTAAAAGTGACTGGATTGCAGCCGTGCAGCATTGCATCGTTAGGTATAAACCTAAATCCGGCAGTTGACCGCTCATTTCTTAGATTAACAGCATGATTTACAGAAACTTTTTGCATCACTTGACCTTCACCTTTTGGGTGGGTCCGCTACGGGGCGGATTGCGCGGATTTTGCGCCACAGGGCTGCGTTGTAACTCCTTGGAATGGGGCGCCCTGGAGCGTCGCACGAGGGGCCCCGCGAAGCGGGGATCGGGCAGCGTAGGGGATGCCTCGGCTGCGTTTCAAGGCGCCCGCATCCCGCTGCGGGGTCACACCTTCCTGCGGAAGGCACTGCTCCACCCTGCGCGGTCGCACCATTCCGCGTCGTTACGCCTT
>CAJDUY010000075.1_pt1 | contig 14043 bp, 17 predicted proteins | sample 7390911 | NCBI WGS metagenome assembly CAJDUY01 (sample SAMEA7055686, study PRJEB34461) | soil metagenome | biome: terrestrial ecosystem; feature: Peninsula; material: soil | place: Antarctica | collected 2016 | reverse complement strand
GAATAAAGATGAGTTCATCGGTCGATACCGTTTCCATTTCCCATCCCGCAATGGGAAGCACGGATAGATCGGGCTTCATTAATGCTCTTTCTATTAATTTCGTAGAAAATATATTTTAGCATAGGATTCCTGTTTGTCTATTGTGTGGCAACGCGACGCAGAGTAATTGATTGTGGTTGACATCGGGATTGATATTGGACAAGTGCCGGAATCGGGCTTGATGCTACCGATGGTTGCGGGTAAGGTGGAGTCTCTTTTTTTTGAGAGGTGGAGCCATTTTATGACAATCACGCTTAATCACACTATTGTGCCGTCGTACGACAAGGTCGAATCCGCCAGATTTTATTCGAGGGTATTCGGTTTCGATTACATAGGTGAGTTTTCTCATTTTATCGTGGTAAAAGTGAACGATACGCTTTCTCTGGATTTCGATACGAGAGAAAAATTCGAATCTCATCACTACGCGTTTAAAGTTTCCGAGGAGGAGTTCGACGAGATATTCGAGCGCTTGAAAACCGAGAACATCAAATATGGCGGTGGCCCCTTCGATTCCGAAAACATGAGTATCAATCATAACGACGGCGGGCGAGGCGTCTACTTCCGCGATCCCGGCGGGCATCTCCTGGAGATGCTGACGGTTGATTACAAGATGCCCTGACCGGCTATATTTATGGCTGGGCAGACGCGGCGAGGTAATCGTTCATCCCATACCGGTCAGGTTGACAGGGTCAAGGCAAAGAAACGGGGGTTAGGTTTGCTCTCGCCGGGCGAAGCGGGTGATCATTCCGGCATGGGGTTCAAGAGCCATATCTCATAGGCTATCTTGCCGCTGCAAAGTCTTTTTTACTTCTTATTTTCGTTCCGAGGTCTACCTCATCCATAAAACCACTTTAAAAAAATGGTTTTATGTGCTATAAAGAATCATGGCCACCAGCAGAAGCAGGTTTTCACCAGTTGGGGCGCTGTGGACATCATGAAGGGCTCCAACAGGGGTGACGCTGGTTACCGTGTTACCTCTGTTACGCATAAATTAAGGAGACCCAAATGAAAACCCCAAATTCGTTGCTTTTATCCATGATAGCTGCCGTTGGTCTGTCTTTTTCCGCTGCACCCATTGCACTGGCCGGGGAACCCAATACGGTGCTTTTTGAAAAAAATAAAAACACGCACACCGAATCTCGCCATGGCGACAAGAGTCATCCTTCGCAGGCAAAGCCACACCGTGATTGCGCACCTGGCGCAAATCAGGATCGGGAATGCGCGCATGAAACGACTCACGAGAAAGACGATCACCATATTGTGCTTACGCATTGATACCTGCTTCATCGCGGCGCTTGTATCTATTTTTCTGCTTGCACCCATGCACCGGATCTCCGGTGCATGGGTGCTTTCTGAGGGTTTCCGAGAATCTCCGTGACAGAAATTCCCTGCAGCCGTAAACGGGAATGATCTTGCGTGGCAGTCTGCCCCGCCAGGTTCGTGGCGAAATAAATCCCATCGTGTCATCGTCCTGCTTATTCCATCCAGAAAACATATCGTTACGCTCCCGCCGGTAAGGTCATGGATCTGTCCAAAGGTACGCCAGGGCTTTTTACCTGTTGCTGAGCTTGCACATAATCCTTTAGAATTCGTTTAGCCGATCAAGTATTGTCCCACGCAGATTTACTGCAGCACGTCGGCACATGCATCGCACGTCATAAAATCATGCCGACGGGTGCATTGATGATATCGGTCTCGGATAATTGTTGCGCTTCAACAATCCTTTCAGGGAAGGCTCCTGATAATGAAAAACGGACTACATCTGGTAGGCATGCTCGTTATCACGGCGTTCGTCGGATGCAGTAGCGTACCCGAGAGAAATGCGCCCAAGGTCGTGTACGTGCCTGGTGCGAAGGTGGACCTGAACAATTCCGAGCTGGTGAAGGACACGTTGTATGCGCAGTACAGCCAATGGAAAAATACAAAATACCGGATCGGCGGCTTGAGCAGAGACGGTATCGATTGCTCCGGTTTCGTTTACATGACATTCAAAGCAAAGCTGGGCATGGTGTTGCCGAGATCGACAGAATTTCAGGTGGAATTGGGCGAGAGTATCAATAGAGGTCTGTTGCGGGCAGGCGACCTGGTTTTTTTCAAGACCGGCAGAACCGACCGGCACGTAGGCATTTACCTCGAGGATGATACGTTCCTGCATGCTTCGACCAGCCAAGGCGTCATTATCTCCAGGCTGGACGAAAGTTACTGGAAATCCGCGTACTGGAAGGCGAGGCGGCTGAATATCTGAGGCGGGCGGGTGACGGGTAAATCCGGCGCAACCCTGCCTGCGATCAGCTTACTTCGAAAAGGATGACTGCCAGTGCCGTCGCGCCATAATTGGCATAGCTGAACGCTCCAATCATGGTCACCGTGCCTGTTGCGGCGAGCATAAGCCCATGTTGCAGCCCAGCAGCTTCCAGCTCGCTATTTTCATTATGCCCCCGCCACCCGCGACGCCGGAAACACCCTTCAACTCTTCGGCAATCCGGGAGGGCCATGCACCCAGCATCTTTTTAGTGCCATGTGACCTCGGTCGAGGGAGGGTCGAGGGTGAGTTGATTGTACGATGTGGTGGGGCTCGGGTTGCACCTGTGATCATGAGCCGTTTTAATTTTATCACGGAAACAACGAATTATGCCGGGGAGTGAAAATCCGGTTCCGTTTCCGATGATATGCGCAATTATTGAATACACGGATAATGGCAGATTGCAGACGCAGGTGAATGGGCATATGAACAAAGGATAGCTGGAATAAAATGAACCCTCATGTTCAAATTGAATCCATATTATAGATGTTGCGGAATCTTACACTTCGCTTTCACCATTCTATTTGATGAGTTATAACAATATATTTTAATTATATTAAGTGTGATCGGTTAGGAATGGCATGTAAGTTGCTTGAGTTGAGAGGAATGTGTTGCCGGATCAGAATGGTAAAGCTTCATGTCAACTGACTGATTGCAGGAGAAATCATAACAATGCGGATGCGATATATCGTCACTATAATCGGAGCTAATCTACTCATGTTGGCGGGATGCCAGAACACGCCTCCTGCGCTACCCATCCCCCAGACTTCAGTGGCCCCTCAGAAAGCCGAAGTGGGAGAAATCACCAGGAAGGCGGCAAAGGAGTACTCGGTCTGCGTCTGGTCGAATGCCGAGAACATGAGATTGGGCTCGCCTGATGTGCGCCTTATCGTGGAAACGGCGACCAGCACATGCAAGATGAGAATTCACAGGTTGCAATTGGCGCTGGTTATCGATAAAACCGAATCGATTTTCGCGAAGTCGTACCTGGATACCATAATAGAGAATGCGAAAACCGAAGCGATGGTGCTCGTACTCAAAGGCAACGCGAAAGATGCACGCATCAGGGCTGTAAAACAGGAATAGGCGCCCTGCCGCGGCTGTGTTGCGGTATCTCAGTGCATGGCGCCGGGGCGGCTATTCGCTGCTTCCGGTTTCTCGTTCCGGTCGCGCGGTTTGACGGTAAGAACCGGGCAGGATGCGTGTCTGACAACATATTCCGCAATACTTCCCAAGGTGAGATGGTTCCATCCGGTATAGCCATGCGTGCCGAGAATGAGCAAATCGGCATGGTGTTCGGCTGCTACCCTGACAATTTCTTTGCCAGTGGGCCCTTCGGCAAAAATGGTTTCAACTTGCATATCTAGCGACTCCGCCAACCCTTCAAGGGTTTCTTTTCCTTTCTGGCGGGTTTTTTCAATGCTCGCATCGACCCATTGCTCGAATCCAGGCGTGAAATAGTACGGTGAGGGAACTGTCCATCCGCTTGGCTCGAACACATGCAGGAGCTTGAGCTCCGCCTTGAGTGTCCGTGCCATCCAGACGGCATAGTTGGCGGCGTCCTGGGAAGCCTCCGAGAAATCGGTAGCCAGGATGATCTTGTGGACGAGTGACGTCATGGGCTGCTCCTTATTCAAAAAACTTTCGTGCCAGGCATGCGATAACGAAGGCGCCGTATGGCATGTCGCTCACTTACATAATGTCCATGAAACCATACAGAGGCGTTTTATCGGTCCACGACGAATTTCAGGACGTTTCCGTTGATGCAATAGCGCTTCTGGCTGGGCGGAGGGCCGTCGTTAAACAAATGGCCGAGGTGAATGCCGGAGCTTGCACTGCGCACCTCGATCCGTCCCATGCCGTGCGAGTTGTCTTCGTGCAGGGTCACGGCGCCTTCCGCGGGATCGAAAAAACTGGGCCACCCCGTACCGCTTTCAAATTTGGCATTGCTGTAAAAAAGCGTCGCGCCGGTGACAGGGTCGACAAATCTTCCGGGGCGCTTTTCGTCCAGGTTGGACGCGGTAAAAGGAGGCTCGGTGCCTTGCTGGAAGGCGATCTTCTGCTGTTCGGGCGACAGCAGCTGAAAGCCCAGCCATTTCCAGAAATTGGACTTCTCGCCGTCGTATCCCGTGTAACGGGCGGCCTCCTTGCCATTCCTGAACAGCACGATAGTGGGCGCCGCGAACAAGGGTTTCTCCAATGTCCAGCCACTGGGGGGATTTGAGTTCAATGTCCGGAAAATCGGTACTTCCGCCTGCCAGTGGCTCATGATGTCGTTTTCAAAGCGTTCGCAAGAATCGCAATGCTCGGTTTCGAACGCCACCAGTTGCTGGTCAAAGCTGAGCTCGCTGCCCTTAAGAGGCTGCGCCGCCATGCCGGCGTTTGCCGAGACCGCAGAGGTTCCGGTAGGCGAAGATGACTTATCTTCCTGGGCCCGCCCAGGCCGCAATAGCCGCCGGGGTTCTTTTTCAGATAGTTCTGATGATATTCCTCGGCCGTGATGTAGTTCCTGAGCGGCAAAATTTCGGTGGTAATCCTGCCATAACCCGCGGCTTCGAGTGCTTTCTGGTAAGTGGCCGCCGTCGCCAGGCCAACAGCCTTCTGGCTTTCGTCATGGTAGTATATGGCGCTTCGGTAATTGCTGCCGACATCGTTTCCCTGGCGGTCGCCCTGGGTGGGATTATGGTTCTCCCAAAACTTGCCTAATACCGTTTCCAGCGTTACTTTCGCTGGATTGAAGGTTATCTTGACCACTTCCGCATGATTGCGCGCGGTGGTTTTGCCGGCACGAAGCGCGCTCTCGTGATTCAGGATGTCCTGGTAGCCGGCGCCGCGAAGATCGCCGCCCGCGTAGCCGCTTTCCACGTCGACAACGCCGGGAATTTCTCCTATGCGCTTTTCCGCGCCCCAGAAGCAACCCATCCCCAGGACGATTAAATCCGTTGATCCCGTTTCCTTGAGGGGAGCCGGTGTTTTCTCCATCGCATATGCTCCCATAATATTGCCCAAGGTACCTCCATTAATGCGGACTCCGATATCACGCTCTTGGGCGACCTCGTTTCGCAATACCGCTAATACCTTGTTTTTTTTGAAATCCGAGCCATGACACCTCATGTTACTTGCTTTTTCCCGCATTCACCATGGGTCAGCCCGTATCCGCTGGGCAAGGTGTTTTTGAGAGAGCGTCGTACCGAAGGCCAACCAAACGATATGATTCGCTGCGCCGTATTTCCGGCCGATTTCGGTCAAATGAATGGCGCGGCATTCGCTTCCCCATTCAACCTCCAATGAGTTGGAAACCTGAAATGAAAATAAATTCCACCTCGGTTTATCGGATTCGATAGAAAAAGTCCAGATCCCCGCTTTTATACGTTCCGCAAACGGCCTGCGCCGCGGTCGAACGGATAGACCAAAACAGGCGGTAGGCTTTCAGTCCCAATAAGTGTTCAGAAAATATTCGCCGATGATATTATTCGGAAAGACGGCCTACGAGCCGGTTGAAGTTTTGCTGCCGGTCATATTGAGAAAGCAGCTGCTATTTGCTTCTATCTCACGATATCCGGCGGCATCTGTCTGCATAAATCCACCTGTTGATGGGTATTGGCTGGCGCTGTCCGCGACCAGAAAGGATTAATTCAAAGTATCATGTCACTCGTCTGGATTGTCATGCTGCCGTTTGCCGGCGGTCTCTGCGTCGCTTTCCTGCCTTCCCACGCGCGCAATACCGCTGGCTGGCTGGCTGGCGCGGTGACGTTGGTTTGTACCATTCTGACATTTCAGCATTATTCGCAAATCGCTGATGGCGTGGTGGCGCGTGCCGTGGTTCAATGGGCGCCAGGGCTCGGCCTGAATTTCACCCTGCGCATGGATGGATTTGCCTGGCTTTTTGCCATGCTGGTGGCGGTAATGGGCGTGCTGGTCGTGCTGTATGCGCGCTATTACATGGCGGCACAGGATCCGGTGCCGCGTTTTTTCGCATTCCTGCTGGCCTTCATGGGCTCCATGCTCGGCGTGGTGCTTTCGGGCAACCTGATTCAACTGGTGGTGTTCTGGGAACTGACCAGTCTGACGTCGTTCATGCTTATCGGCTACTGGTATCACCGTCTCGACGCGCGCCGCGGTGCGCGCATGGCGCTGACTGTCACCGCAGCAGGCGGTCTTTGCCTGCTTGCAGGGGTGCTGATGCTGGGGCGTATTGTTGGCAGTTACGATATGGATGCCGTGCTGGTTTCGGGTGATCTTGTCCGGGCGCATGAGTGGTATCTGCCGACGCTTATCCTGATTGCGCTGGGAGCGCTGACCAAGAGTGCACAATTTCCGTTTCATTTCTGGCTGCCGCACGCCATGGCGGCGCCGACGCCCGTATCGGTTTACCTGCATTCGGCCACCATGGTCAAGGCAGGGGTGTTTCTACTGGTGCGGTTCTGGCCCGTGCTGGCCGGCACCGACGCGTGGTTCTGGATTATCGGCAGCGCGGGTCTTTGCTCGCTGGTGCTGGGTGCCTACGCAGCTATCTTCCAGCGTGACATGAAAGGCGTGCTGGCTTATTCGACGATCAGCCATCTGGGGCTGATCACACTGCTGCTCGGACTGAACAGTTCGCTCGCACTGATCGCCGCTATCTTTCATATTGTGAACCACGCAACGTTCAAGGCGTCGCTATTCATGGCGGCCGGCATGGTCGACCACGAGACTGGCACGCGCGATCTGTCGCGGTTGAGCGGCCTGCATCGCGCCATGCCCATTACCGCCACGCTGGCCGTGGTGGGAGCGGCGGCGATGGCGGGCGTGCCCCTGCTCAACGGTTTCCTTTCGAAAGAAATGTTTTTTGCCGAGACGGTATTCATCAGCGGCAATCTGATCACGCGCATCGGCCTGCCGGCGATGGCCGTGATATGGGGAATGTTCAGCGTGGCATATTCCCTGCGTTTTATCATGCAGGTATTTTTCGGGCCGCCCGCCACGGATTTGCCCAGGAGCCCGCACGAGCCGCCCCGGTGGATGCTGTTTCCCAGTGCGCTGCTGGTGATGGCCTGCCTGCTGATCGGCATGTTTCCGGCAAGTACCATTGGTCCATACCTGGACGTGGCATCGCGGTCCGTGCTAAGCGAGGATATGCCTTTCCACAACCTGGCGGTATGGCATGGCGTGAACCTGCCGCTGATCATGAGCCTGACGGCGATGGTGGGGGGAATCATTCTGTATCGGGCGCTTGGAAAATACCAGCAGGGCACATCGGCAGTGCCGTTGATCGAACGTTTCGACGGCAAGCTCATTTTCGAGTTCCTCATGGAAAGGCTCGATGCGCTGGCAAGGATGCTGACGCGCTGGCTGTCGACTGAGCGCCTGCAAGTGCAATTACTGCTTCTGATCTGCGCAGCTTTCGCGAGCGCATTGATTCCGTTATTGCAAGGGGGGCTGCCGGCAAGCAATCTGGAAGTCGCGGCGGCGCATCCCGCGTTCGCGCTGATGTGGCTGGCCGGCGCGGCCTGTGCGATCGGCGCCGCCCTGCAGGCCAAGTACCACCGCCTCGCGGCATTGAGCCTGGCCGGCGGCGCGGGGCTGGCGACCTGCATGACATTCGTCTGGTTTTCGGCACCCGATCTGGCGCTGACGCAACTCGTCGTGGAGGTGGTAACCGTTGTCCTGCTCCTGCTGGGCTTGCGCTGGCTTCCGCCGCGCCATAAATCAGTCGATGAGGGCTCGCGCTCGCTTGGGGCGCGCGTACGCGCCCGAACCCGGCGGCTGCGGGATCTCGGGCTGGCAAGCGTTGCCGGTGCCGGCATGGCAGTGTTGAGCTTTACGGTGATGACGCGGCAAGCGGGAGAAGGCATTTCCCCGTTCTTCATCGAGAATTCACTGCTGCTGGCAGGTGGGGCCAACATTATCAATGTGATCCTGGTCGATTTCCGCGGTTTTGATACGCTGGGCGAGATCACGGTGGTGGGTATCGTGGCGCTGACCGTGTTCGCGCTGTTGCGGCGGTTCCGCCCCGCGCCCGAAAGCATGGCGCTGCCCATCAAACAGCAGGAGCAGGATGTGCAAACCGGCGGATTGCCGCCCGGCCCGCACGCCCTATTGCCGGAAGGTCCTATGGCGCTGCCGGGGGTGATCGTGCAACTGCTCCTGCCAATTTCCGGCATGGTGGCGGTCTTTTTTCTGCTGCGCGGCCATAACGAGCCGGGCGGCGGCTTCGTGGCCGGACTGATCGTAGCGACCGCGGTCATCCTGCAATACCTGGTGGGGGGCACGGCCTGGGCGGAATCGCGCACCCGCATCCACCCGCAGTACTGGATCGGGCTGGGGCTATTGTGCGCGGCGGGGGCGGGCCTGCCGGCATGGCTGGTGCCGCGCCCCTTCCTGTCGGCGCTGGCTTGGGATGCGACGCTGCCGATGATCGGTGAGGTGCATCTTTCCACTGTGCTGCTGTTTGATGTGGGGGTCTTTCTGCTGGTGATTGGTGCCACTGTGCTGATCCTGGTGGCGCTGGCGCATCAGTCGCGGCGCGGACATCGCAAGCCTGCCCCCGTTCATGCGGAACCCGAGGGAAGCTGGCCTGGGGCAGTGATGGCGGACGTGCTAGTAGCGGGGCCGGCAACCGCGCCATCCGGCGCGACGGAAGCTGATACGGCGATCGACGTTGCGGCCCCGGCTGCGGCACATCCCCCGGCGTATACGCGCAAGGAGGATTGATGGAGATCATCTACGCGCTGGCCATTGGCGTACTGACCGCATCGGGTGTGTGGCTGCTGCTGCGGCCGCGTACCTTTCAGGTCATCATGGGGCTCTCTTTGCTGTCGTATGCGGTTAACCTGTTCATCTTCGGAATGGGGCGGCTCACCGTGGGGCTCGTTCCCATCATCGATGCCTTCAGGCAAACCGACGCGTCTCTTTACGACGACCCGGTGCCGCAGGCGCTGGTGCTCACGGCCATCGTCATCGGTTTTGCCACCACCGCGCTGTTTCTCGTCGTGCTGCTAGCTTCCCGAGGCGTAACCGGCACCGACCATGTCGATGGCGAAGAGTCCGAACCATGATCAACTTCAACTGGCTGCAGCACCTTCCCGTCCTTCCCATCGTCATCCCGCTGGTGGCAGGCGCGGCAATGCTCCTGTTCGCTGAAGCCCGGCGCACGGAACGCACAATTATTGCCCTCTGCGCCACGCTGGCGAACCTGGCGGTGGCGGTTGCGCTCGCCTGTGTGGCAAACCGCGGGATGCCGGAGATATGGCCGGACGGAATCGCGGTCTACCTGCTAGGCGGCTGGCAGGCGCCATTCGGCATTGTGCTCGTGGTTGACCGGCTGTCGGCGGTGATGCTGATGCTGAACGCGGTGCTGGCCCTGGCATCGCTGGTGTATGCGCTGGCGCGCTGGAAGAAGATGGGGCCACATTTTCAATCGCTGTTCCAGTTCCTGGTCATGGGAATTAACGGTGCCTTCCTGACGGGCGACCTGTTCAATCTGTTTGTCTTCGTGGAGGTGCTGCTGGCCGCATCCTATGGCCTCGCGCTGCATGGGCTGGGCACGCCCCGCGTCAAGGCGGGGCTGCATTATATTGCCGTCAACCTGGCGGGATCGTTCGTTTTCCTGATCGGGGTTTCGCTGATCTACGGCGTAAGCGGAACGCTGAATATGGCGGATCTCGCCGCTCGTGTTCCGGCGCTGAGCGATGGCGACCGTATTCTGTTCGAAACGGGCGCGGCGATCCTGGGGGTGGCGTTCCTGCTCAAGGCGGGCGCGTGGCCCCTGAATTTCTGGCTGCCCTCGACTTACAGCGCCGCCGCACCGCCGGTTGCCGCCATATTTTCGATCATGACCAAGGTAGGGATTTACGCGCTGCTGCGGCTGGGGTCGCTGCTTTCCGCTTCATCCGTTACGGGCGCTCCGGCGCCATTCAGCGACGGATGGCTGTTTGGTATTGGTCTGGCCACGCTTGCGCTGGGTGCCGCCGGCATGCTCGCCGCGCAGCAGCCGCAGCGGCTGGCCGCGTATTGTGTCATCGCTTCGTCCGGCACGCTGCTGGCGGCGCTGGGGCTGGGCGGGGCGGGAATGAAAAGTGCGGCCCTGTTTTACCTGGTCAGCTCGGTCCTCGCTACCGGCGCTTTTTTCATGCTGAGCGAGATGATCGAGCGTACCCAGCGGTTCGGCGAAAACGTCCTGGCCTTGACGTTCGAGACATTCGGCCTCGACGAGCCGCTCGATCCCAGCCGCCCCGATGACGTAGTCGGGATCGTCATCCCGGCGGCCATGGCCTTCCTGGGTCTGAGTTTCGCCGGATGCGCATTGCTGGTGACTGGGTTGCCGCCGTTATCGGGCTTCGTCGCCAAGTTCCTGATCCTTTCGGCCGCGCTCGACACGGCACCCCTCGAGACGGTGTCGCTATCGGTATGGGTGCTATGGATAGCCGTGCTGGGGTCAAGCCTGATCGGCGTTATCGCGCTGAGCAAAATGGGCGTGCGCCTGTTCTGGAGCTCGGACGAGATCGTGACGCCGCAACTGCACCTGATCGAAGCGGCGCCCGTTGCCGTGCTGCTGCTGCTGACGGTGGCGCTGGCGGCGGGAGCCGGGCCGGCAACGGAGTATCTGGGTCTTGCCGGGAATTCGCTGTCCTCGCCGCAGGGGTATATCGACGCTGTGATGGGAAACAGGGTTCCGCCGCTGTCTTTCCCCGAACTTCGGGGAATTGAGGGGACGGATGGAATTGAGTTCATCGAGGGGATCGGCATCATTGAGGAAATCACGCGATGAAGCGCTGGCCATCCCTGACGCTATTTACGGTTGGCCTGTTTGCCTTATGGCTCCTGCTCAACGATACGCTGGCCCCTGGCCAGTTGGTGCTGGGCGTGGTACTGACAATCGGCGTCGCGCTTTCGACTGCGAAAATGCGGCCGCTGCGTGCCCGGCCCCATCACATGCTGACCGCGATCAGGCTGTTTTTTGTCGTGCTGTGGGATATTGTCCGTTCCAATATCGCGGCAGCGGGCGTTATCCTCGGGTCGGCAAAGCGACGCTCCAATTCGGGTTTCATGAAGATTCCCATCGATCTGCGCGACCCGTACGGGCTTGCGGCGATGGCCTGTATAATCACTTCCACACCCGGCACGGTCTGGGCTGGGCTTTCGCCGGATGGATGCACGCTTACGCTCCATGTGCTGGATCTGCAGGATGAGGAAACCTGGATCCGCACGATCAAGAATCGTTACGAGCGCCCGCTTATGGAGATTTTCGAATGACTGCACTGCTGCCCTGGGCTTTATCCTTCGCGCTGATAGCCTTCGCGCTCGCCATGCTCTGCGCGGCAATCCGCCTGCTGCGGGGCCCGGCTGCCGAAGACCGCGTGCTGGCGCTCGACACACTCTATGTGAATAGCATGATGACGGTATTGACGCTGGGCATCCAGTTCGGTTCCAGGATCTATTTCGATATCGCCCTGCTGATTGCATTGTTTGGTTTTGTCGGCTCGGCCGCGATGGCAAAATTCCTGCTGCGGGGGGAGGTGATCGAGCCATGACAATCACCGATATTCCGCTGTGGGCCGATCTGCTGGCTTCGCTGCTTCTTATATCGGGAGGCATTCTGACGCTGATCGGATCGTCGGGCCTGCTGAGGCTGCCGGATTTGTACGCCCGCCTGCATGGGCCGACGATGGGCAATTCCCTGGGCCTGGGCTGCGTGTTGCTGGCGTCGATACTGATTGCTTCCGCACAGGCGCACCGGTTCGTATTCCAGGAGGTGCTAATCGCGCTGTTCGTGATGGCAACCTCGCCCGTGACGGCAATGCTGCTTATGCGGGCAGGGATGTACCGAAGGCGCGCGGATGGGAGCAAAAAATCGCCGCCTCCGCCGGATGGGGACGCCGGATCGAACTGAAGTCCAACTGAAGTCTGGAAGAGAGGAAGAGAATGTCTATCAAGACAATTTATGTGCAGCCGGGTGGCGGATTTGATCGCGTAGTCCTGGGCACCTGCGATTCATCAACGCCGAAAGCCGGCGATATTACGGTCAGAATCCGGGCGAGCTCGCTTAATTACCATGATTATGCAGTGGTAAGCGGAATGTGGGCTCCGGCCGTGACGCGTATTCCCATGTCGGATGGAGCGGGAGAGGTCATCGCCGTGGGTGAAGGCGTGAGGGAATTCTCGGCAGGAGACCATGCCGTCAGCACTTTCTTTCCCACCTGGCTGGAAGGCAAATGCGAGGTTGACGATATGGGAACGGTCCCAGGTGACGGCATTGATGGATTCGCACGCGAGCAGGTAACCATGCCAGCGACCGCATTTACCCGCGCGCCGAAGGGGTATAGCCACGCGGAAGCGGCCACGCTTACCTGTGCGGGATTGACAGCCTGGCGCGCATTGATGGTGGATGGTGCATTGAAGCCCGGCGAAACCGTGCTGGTTCAGGGAACAGGCGGAGTTTCAATATTCGCCCTGCAATTTGCCAAGATGGCGGGAGCGACGGTAATCGCCACATCTTCCAGCGACGAGAAACTCGACCGGCTGAAAACGCTGGGTGCGGACCATCTCATCAACTACCGGAAAGACGAAAACTGGGGTGATTCGGTGCGGCGGCTGACAACTGGGCGTGGAGTCGATCATGTCATCGAAGTAGGGGGACCATCGACGCTGGCGCAGTCCATGGTGGCGGCACGTATTGGCGGACACATCGCATTAATCGGCATTCTTTCCGGTGGGACAGCAACGCTGCCATTGCTTTCGGCATTGACACGGCAATTGCGTCTCCAGGGATTGGTCGTTGGCAGCCGTCGACACCAGATGGAAATGATTCGAGCTATCGATGCCACGGGGTTGCGGCCCGTAATCGACCGTCATTTTCCGCTGGAGGATATCGTCGAGGCTTTTCGATATCAGGAAAGCAACAGGCACTTCGGCAAGATATGCCTCGATATTTGAACGGCGGCAAAAAAGCAGCGCTCCGGCAGGGTAAACCAGAGCCGGGTTACGCTGCGCTAACCCGGCCTGCTTCGACTTGTTATTCAGAAAAATCTTTTCTTACCGGGTAACCCTATGCTTCTGTCCACTACTAAGTCCACTACTACGTCATCCATTATGCAGCGCCTTTCCTTCGAACTCGCTGCCAACCCCGCACAGGTTGCCGCCGCCATTTCCTTGCTGGATGAGGGTGCGACGGTTCCATTCATCGCACGCTACCGCAAGGAAGCCACGGGCGGGCTGGATGACATCCAGTTGCGCCTGCTGGAAGAACGGCTGTCCTACCTGCGAGAATTGGAGGACAGGCGCGCCGTGATCATTGCCTCCATCGAAGAGCAGGGCAAGATGACGCCGCCCCTGCTGGCTTCGATCAATCAGGCGGAAGACAAGACGCGGCTGGAAGATCTGTACCTGCCCTTCAGGAAGAAACGCCGCACAAAGGCGCAAATCGCGCTGGAAACGGGACTGGAACCTCTGGCGGATGCGCTGCTGGCTAACCCGGATCTGCAACCCGAGGAAGAGGCCGCCAAATACCTGAAGCCCGTTTTCACTACTGATCAGGGCGAAAACCCCGGCGTGGAAGATGCCAAGGCGGCGCTTGAGGGCGCGCGTCAAATACTGATGGAGCGCTTTGCCGAAGATGCGGCGCTGCTTCAATGGCTGCGGGAATACCTGCTGGCGCATGGCGTGGTGGAGTCGAGGATCATCAAGGGCAAAGAGGAGGCGGGCGCCAAGTTTTCCGACTATTT
>CAJDUY010000051.1_pt1 | contig 14064 bp, 12 predicted proteins | sample 7390911 | NCBI WGS metagenome assembly CAJDUY01 (sample SAMEA7055686, study PRJEB34461) | soil metagenome | biome: terrestrial ecosystem; feature: Peninsula; material: soil | place: Antarctica | collected 2016 | reverse complement strand
GGAGCATTTTAAGCCATTTTGACCTCCGGGTAGCGGTAACGCTGTTGTGACGCTGCTGAGGCTCGTTTAAAAATTGTCGCGACTTTTGCAAGAGGCTCAACATTTCCACACACTTTGTGCCACATCAAGATGTGATGATTTTACAAAATCCTGAGAATTTCGGCGCTGTTGTATGCAATAAACCTTAAATACCGCCCAACAGTCAGGTATGAATTTTCCGTCGCATTGGCTGAGAAGCGGAGGAACGAGGACAGACCACGGTTTCTCCATGTGGAAATAATTTACTTCGTCCTGACTCCCGCGTTTAGCGCGGCGCCACTACTCTCCGACCCCACCGGTTTCCTATGGCCGACGCGACTTTTAAAGATGACCGATGGCCGACCGGAATAACCTTTGCAACAAAAAACCATGGTCTGTCCCCAATTCTTTGTTGTGGGGATAGCTCAGGGTCTGTCCCCATTTTTACGTACAGATCTTGAAATACTCATACGCCTTATGCTATCTGATTACTCCAAGTCAGTTCGACGAAAGGAACACTAACACGATGGCGACAAAATACATTCCGGCAACGGCGGTGGTCTCACCGAAAAAGCATTGGTCACTGATCGCAGTTCTTGAAGACAAAGGCCCTGGCGATTGCGCTTTGGCATTGGGACGATGGGACAACGAGCCGTGTCTAGCAATGCGTTGGAACGGGGACAACGACGATAACTCGGTCGGTAACCCTCAATCGCGCGGCTTGCCGAATTGGTTTGTTGTTCCGTCTAGCTACGTTGAGGCAATTCTCAACACTCTTCCGGGCGACAAGCTTACGCTGGCGCGGAACTTTTTTCCTAAGCCCGCACGGTCAGCGGCATGAGGGGCGGCTCGCTCAAGCAGCAAAAGAGGTTAAGGATTCATGTCCAGCAATGCTTCAACCAACAGAGAATTCGCGGAATATCTGGCGACCACGTTCAAGGAAGTTGATTGGCCCATCCCTCCATACTTGCCGCTCGGAGATTTTCTCAGCCCGCTTGCTAAGGCCGTGAGGGATGCTCCGCAGAGCACGAAGATTGCGATTATGCGTGAGAATCTCGCGGGCGCTTACTCTGCAGATTACTTGGCGGGTATGTTCCTCGACCGCTACAGCAAAATCCCGCATGCGCGTGACTTCGCGTGTCAGATTGACGAATCCATCCGCGCCTACTTTTGCGGTTACAGGTTCAACTCCGTTATCGGCCTGCTTCCTGTGATCGAGGGCATCATCCGGAAGATCGCAACCCGGCAGAATCGAGATGTGGGACAAGGAACGAGGAAGCTAATAGACGAGCTGCAGGCGCTCGTTGATCGCGAGGAACAGTCGCCTGACTGTTATGGCGAACGGCTCATTGTGCTTGAGGCGTTTCGCGACTTTGTGCGCGACAGGCTACTGCAGAATACCGACGGCTATGTCGGCCTCAATGAATTCAACCGGCATGGAATACTGCACGGCATTTTTGAGAATTTTGGGCAGGAGATCAATTTCCTTCGCCTGATTACACTACTTGATCTGCTGTGTTTTTCCATTGGTCTCATCGAGGGCGACGTGTCGATGTTTGCGCCCCCGCCGACTCAGGAGTCATCAAAGCTCGCCGCCGTTTATATGAAACTGCGCGGGTTCCACAGCGCGATCACTGCATAGGTGGTTAAATTCCAACAAAGGTACGTAAACTCTCACAGAAATGTCGCCTCCCTTGGTCAGACCGAATAAAAATGAGGACAGACCACGGTTTTCTCCATCTGAAAATCATTTACTTCGCTCTAACGCCCGCATTTAGCGCGGCGCCACTACTCTCCGACGCCATCGTTTTCCTATGGCCGACGCGATTTTTAAAGAAGACAATCGCCGACCGGAGTAACCTTTGCAACAAAAAACCGTGGTCTATTCCCAATTCTGCGTGCGCGTCTATCACAGCAAGCCAGTGAAGGCTTGGGTGGCTCAGCACCAGGACAAGATTGAATTATTCTATCTGCCAAGCTACAACCCGGAATTAAACCCGGAAGAGCGGCTCAATGGCAATCTCAAGCATGCCATTCGATCAAAAGTGCCAGCACGAACCAGGGCAAAACTGAAGACTGCGGCAACCTAACACATGCTGAAGCTTGCGCAATCACCCGAACGGGTCAAGGCATTCTTCCAGGATTCACATGTGAAATATGCCACGTGAAAGCTCCAAACTTCACTTGGCCAGATCAATAGTAATGGAAAGATTGTAGATCCTTATGCCTTTACATTATTGATAACATATTTTATCAATAATAACGTACGCACGCGTCGGTAACCAGAACATGCCTTGGCGCCTTGGACGCAGGCGCCATTATCTCTCCCGGTTAATCTTGACCGGAGTTATGGGTTGATGTCGCGCGGCGAGATTCCCTCGATTCTTTGTGCCAGCGTGGCGGCCGATAACTCGCCAATACGTCGATCAATCAGCACACCCTTTGCATCAAAGAACAAAGTTGTTGGCAGTCCTTTAGAATTGGTCTGGCTGCTGAGTTCGAGGCGGGAATCGAGCAATACGTTATCAAGGCTGAGCCCTTCCCGATCCAGAAACTTCTGAATCACATCGGCCGATTCGCCCTGATTGGCAAAGACGAAGACTACATCCGGATTGTTCTTTTGGGCATCCCGCAGTACCGGCATTTCCCGCATACAAGGCGGACACCACGTTGCCCACAGGTTGACCACCATCGGTTTGCCGACCAGTGAGCCAAACTGGACTGAACTATCATCAAGGCGGACCAGCTCAGCTTGGGGTATCTGCGCTGGAACGGCAAAGACTGCCGCTGTCACCGCCGCACCAACCGCCCAGGCGGCACCTCCGGACAATGCCGATAGCAGCAGAGTGCGTCGCACTTTTCGCATGCGCCACGCGTACCAGGCGATGCCCGTCGCTGCAGCCAGAATACCTGCTGCCGGTGAGAACCCGCCATCGAGGATATTCAGAATGCTCCATGGCGCGCTCATGTACATATCGAAATAGGCGATCACGAAGACAAGCCTCGCCGCTATCAGGGAGGCAATGAAAACTCGCCAAAGAAGCGGCTCGACATCAACGTTAAGCGGTCGTCCTATCCGTTTGGCAACGAACGAGCCAATCACCATTGCACCCAGCAGCAGTAAGAAATTGATGTGAAACGCAACCAGTCCAATGTTTAGTGAACCCATCAAATTCCTCGGTTAATGAAAACGGGGTGCCAAAGCGCATTTAATCACGGGTTCACAATTCCTCGCCAAGTGCGACGCGCAGCAGAGATGCAGCGCTAAACAGCTGTGGAAAATAAAAATTAGTAATTGTGATGCGGAAATTGTGTCGGGGTGTGATCCCAAAATAAGGGGGTCGTTGGCCAAACCCCTTGACAAGCAAGATCACGCGGGGCGGCCTCTTATCAACGCCGGATTTCTACGTTGGTGTATACTGGCGATGAAGACGAGTTCTTCCTCTGCAATATACCTGTCAGATCTTACAGCTATCTTAGTCCATTTGTTAATGCTCTAATTGTATTTCTGAGCAGCTCTCCACTTTCGGGCTCTACTATTTTGCGTTGGGTCATCGTTCTTCCATATGGATGGCAGTCTCCTGCCTATGACCATTTACACCGAATTATGTACCCCTCCAGCCATAAGTTTTTTGCGTCTCCACCCTGTTAGGTATGGGTGTTTTCGCTGCAACCACAAATAACCCAGTCTGCACCGTACTGTACAATTGGAGCCATTATGGCAAGTCGCACTTCTCGCTTTTACGCTTCCATCAAGATCTTCAGCACGATAGTTCTCTTATTAATAGTACTGGCAATTATTTATGCCGCTGCGCTTTCACTCAAAAACTGGCCCGGTATTAATGTTTAGGTTTGCAGTTACAACTCACGCAGTGCAATAACTCGTCCAATCGCTTGGGAGACACGGAGAATGACTAAACGACAGGGACGACTTTTTTTCATCGTTTGCACTTTTCTTTCGGCGGCGGCGTTTATCGGCCTGACTATTGACAGTCATACTCGTTTTGCTGCGCTCACCAATGAGGACAAGCTCACACCTGAGGTCATCAGTGGAAAAGACGTTTGGCACAAGCATAATTGCATTAACTGTCATACCCTTCTGGGCGAAGGGGCCTATTACGCGCCGGACCTGACCAAGATCACGCAACAACGCGGCACACCCTATCTCACTGCTTTCCTTAAGAATCCATCGCAGTTTTACTCAGAAGAACAACACCGGCGCCTGATGCCGAACCCAAATCTGAACGACGCTGAAATCAGCGATGTTATTGCGTTTCTGGATTGGGTTAGTCATATAGATAATCAAGGCTGGCCCCCACGCCCGATCATTGTTTCCGGCACAACAATTCCTGGCACGGATGTCGGGCAGCCAGCAACCCAGGCATCGGTATCCTCGGATCCTGTCGCCCGGGGAGAAGCACTGTTCCGTTCTTCGCCCCCGGCATGTAACGCTTGCCACTCGGTTGCCCCAGGCGCGAACCTGGCAGGTCCGACGCTGGCAGGGCTCGGTGCTCGTGCCGCTGCAATTATTGTGTCCTCCGGCTACAGGGGGTCTGCCAAGACACCTGCCGATTATATTCGCGAATCCATTACTCATCCAAGCGCATACCTGGTCCCGGGACCGATGTATTCCGCGAATAACCAATCATTCATGCCAGACAATTTTGCGACCGATCTGGATCCACAACAGGTCGATAATCTCGTTGCTTACCTGGAAACATTGAAATAGGAGGCACCATGCGCTACCGCTCACAGTCCGTTGCATATTGGTATTTCGCCGTCGCCATGTGCCTGTTCGGCTTGCAACTGGTATTCGGGCTCTTGAGCGCGACCAAATATCTCGGGCCGGACCCGCTTCTGGATTTTCTCCCTTTCGACAAGACCAAGGCCATCCATACCAATCTGTTAATCGTGTGGGTACTGACCGGTTTCATGGGTGCAACCTACTATGTGGTGCCGGAAGAATCGCGCGGTGAAATCTATAGCGTCAAGCTGGCATATGCTCAACTGGTCGCGTGGACGCTAATGGGAGTGACCGCGATCGTGGGCTATATGTTCGGCTGGACCTCAGGTAATAAAATGCTGGAACAGCCTTTCCCGCTGAAAATCGTGATTGTCGTCGTAATGCTGATGTTTTTATATAACGTTTTGATGACAATCAAACGAGCCGGGCGCTGGACGGTGACCGAGGGTGTGCTTGTGGCCGGCCTTGTGTTGGCGGCATTGTTATATCTGCCTGCCCTCCTTGAATACGACAATTACACGATAAGCATCTTCTATCGGTGGTGGACTATCCATCTCTGGGTAGAAGGCGTGTGGGAAATGATACAGGGCGGCCTGCTGGCCTATCTTCTCATTCGCTTGTCCGGTGCCGACAGGGAAGTCATGGAGAAATGGCTGTACGTCATCGTCGGTCTGGTTTTCCTGGCCGGCATACTGGGTACTGCTCACCACTACTACTGGGTTGGAGTTCCGCATTATTGGCTCCCTATCGGTGGTTTCTTCAGTGCACTCGAACCGCTGGCTTTACTGGGGATGGCGATATACGCCTATTCTGCGATGCGCCGTTCAGGGCTTTCTCATCCCAACTCGCTGGCAGTGCACTGGACAATAGGTAGCGCGATATTTACGGTATTTGGCGCCGGCTTGCTTGGCTTTGCGCACACCTGGCCCAGCGTGAACAAATGGACGCACGGCACGCTCATAACGGCCATGCACGGCCATGGCGCTTTTTACGGCGCCTATGCCATGATTGTCATGGCGATAATCAGCTATGCCTTGCCACATCTTACTGTCAATCGCAAGGTAGAAGGTACAAGCATTGGTTACTGGGCATTCTGGATGCAGGTAGTGGGAATGTTCGGCATGACGCTTTCCTTCGGGACTGCGGGCATCGGTCAAGTATATCTGGAGCGGATTTTAGGCCTCGGCTATCTTGATACACAGCTCAAGCTTCAGGTGCACTTCTTGATGCTGCTTGCGACCGCATCCATATTTTCTATCGGTGCCGGACTTTTTATATGGAATTTTTTTCGGACTCCGCCCAAATCGGCCATTGATGCCCTGGTGCCAGCACAAGAGCCGATCGCTTCCGCCCTGAATAATGGAGGGATCGTCAATCAAAAGCAGTGATTCCGAACATAAACACCAAGGTGTCCGATACTTTAACAACGAGGCACCTTATTACCTAGCTTTCGGCCATGAAATCGAGGTGTTTACGCAATGTCATCAGCGAAACCTGGCGGTAATGCTGAAGGGACCTACCGGCTGTGGCAAAACACGTTTCATCGAACACATGGCATGGCGCCTCAAGCGGCCTCTGGTAACAGTATCCTGTCATGACGATTTAACAGCGGCCGATCTGGTGGGGCGTTTTTTAATACGCGATAACGCCACCGTATGGCAGGATGGTCCGCTTACCCGCGCAGCCCGCATGGGAGCAATCTGTTATCTTGATGAGGTTGTCGAAGCCCGCCAGGACGCGGTCGTTGTGATCCATTCTCTAACTGACTACCGCCGCATGCTGCCCATCGATAAAACGGGTGAAATAGTTGAAGCTGAGATCGGTTTTCAGCTTGTGATTTCATACAATCCCGGTTATCAGAATGTGTCCAAGGAACTGAAGCCGAGCACGCGCCAACGATTTGTTGCGCTGGATTTCGACTTTCCTTCATCTGAGCGCGAGGTCGAAATCATAATCCACGAAAGCGGTGCAGAGTGCGCAATAGTGCATGATCTCGTAGCACTGGCTGGCCGCATCCGCAGTCTCGCCGATCGCGGCTTGGCAGAAGTGCCCAGTCCGCGCTTGCTGGTTGCGACTGCGCGCCTGATTGCCAGCGGTATCCCACCGCGATTGGCCTGTCGTGTTGGGCTCGTATCCCCGCTATCCGACGATCCCAACCTGGTGGCTGCGATGTACGACCTGGTCGACGCGGTGCTCGTAGACTAAGACACATTCCTCGACCGCCCACCCTCCACTATTCCCCATGGCAGAGCCCGAAGAGATCGTCATTGATGCTGCCCGCCATGCGACCGTGTTTGTATCGCGATTGTGGCGCCGGTCCGACAGGAGTAAAGACAATTCATGCACTCTGCCTGCACACAAACAGCGACTTGAGCTATTGCTCGCGGCCGTGCATGGCCACGACATACCGGTACGCGTGGCGCAGCTGCCCGCACCCATGTCGGCACTGTCACGCCTTTTCGGGAAAACCCCTCGTCATTTGATTGAACAGCACGCACTGCCTGCCAATGATGGCGCACAAATATTTCTGCCGTCTCGGCTTGCGTCAGGCACTCCGCTGCAGTTGTTTCGCATTCTTGCTTTGCAGCAGGCAGGCCGCGCAAAGCGCCGGGCTGCTTTCACCTATCTGCCGGCAGATACGCTGATACAGGATCTGTTTTATTTGAGTGAAGCGGTAGCGGTCGATCATACGCTCGCGGTTGAATTCCCCGGGTTCATACCCGGCCTTCTGGCATTGCGTCGCGATACCTTATCCGGACGGCCGCCACCCGTGCTATTGAATCCGCCTGAGCGCGCAATTGAAGATTTTTATGACCGCGTACTTCATGCCCATCCGGCATTGGCTCCTTTCCCGATGATCGTTGCAGCCGCTGCGGACGATTCGCTTATCTGGGCAGCTGAAATGGCCCGATGGATATCGTCGGAGTGCGTGACGCCAAAAATTCGCTATCGCGGCATCTGCAAGGATCTCTGGCTGGGCAGGACGCTTCCTGTGGCCACAGCGCATCAGATGCAGCCCAACGCCGAAGCGGCTAAAGATGTGTTGAATGTGCCGCCGAGAAACCAGCGCACTGCACAGCTATCACGCCGCCCCGAAGTACGGAAGCGAAAAGAGGATGAAGATGACGCGGCGCAAGGCATGTGGATGTTGCAAATGGATGATCCGCAGCAGCATGTGGAAGACCCGGCGGGGTTGCAGCGTCCTACCGACCGGGATGATAACGCAGACGCGGGAGATATTGCCGATTCGTTATCCGAGTTGCCCGAAGCGTGTCTCATCTCCACTCCGAAACCGGCGATGGAAGTGTTGCTATCCGATGACCCGCCCGCCAATCCGCGTGCAATGCTGCCCTCGGTCTCCGCAGGCGCTACTGCGGAAATCTCCTATCCCGAATGGGATTTTCGCATTGCAGCTTACCGCGAACCGGGCGTAGTTGTGCGGATAAGAACATCACCGTTGGGCGATCCCCAATGGGCCGAATCCGTTCTTGCCGGGCGCCATGCTTTGTTGCGCCAGGTCCAGCGCCGCTTCGAAGGAATGCGCCCGCGCCGCACGATGCAAGACCGCCAGTCAGATGGGAATGACATTGATATTAGTGCTTACGTTAACGCTTTTGCCGAGCAGCACATGGGGTTGCCGCTGGAAGACCGTTTGTACCGGTCAGTAAGACCTGCGCGGCGCGATATTGCCATCGCATTGCTGATTGATATCAGCGGATCGACAGACGGATGGATTTCTGATGACCTGCGCATCATCGACGTCGAAAAAGAGGCGCTACTGCTGGTTTACCGTGCGCTGGTGGCGTTGGGTGACCCATTTTGCATTCACGCGTTTTCGGGCGAAAGCGCACAAAACGTGACACTGTGGCCAGTGAAGGGTTTTGACGAAAGTGATGGTAATCTTATACAGCGCCGCATCGCCGCGCTGGAACCCCAATACTACACTCGCGCGGGTGCAGCTATTCGCCATACGACGAGCTTACTCGCGGCCCGCCCTTCCCAGCATCGGCTGCTCATTTTGTTGTCGGACGGTAAACCGAACGATGTCGACCAGTACGAAGGCCGCTACGGCGTGGAAGACATGCGTCAAGCCATTGCTGAAGCCACACAGCAGTCCGTTCATCCGTTTTGCCTTACCGTTGACCGGCAGGCGCCCCAGTATCTCGCCGGTATATTCGGTCCGGGACGCTATGCTGTGCTGCAGCATCCCCAACTTCTGCCTATCGTACTTGTGGATGTGCTCAGAAAATTGATAAAGATGTAATTGAGATGATTCGTACATCGTCAGAGCAGCCTGGCCGTCGCCCTGCGCGAACTCGGCTCCCGGCCATGAGTTTATCCCTATCTGCTGCGTAACCTTGTCATCAATCGAGCCAACCGGTCTGGGCACTGGACACGACCTACCTTCCAATGGCTAAAAGGTTTGTCTATCTTACCGCTGAAGCTTATGCCGTGATGCTGCCGACGGTTGAACTGGCAGCGTGAGAATCAGCAGAGATTCGACTTAAAAAACTCGGGTCGCTGTGCAAACGAGTGGGGCCAATTCTCACCGGATCGCGGGGTGATGGCGAGATGTTTTGTGAGTGGATCTTCCTATCTCGAGCCAGACCGATAGTCAGGCCTGTTGGCGTCGAAGCAGAGGTGCAAGGGTTCCCAAAACATCCACATCCTTCAGCACTCGTGAAGGATGTGTGGTGCAAATCGGATTTCGCTTGTTGGCCAGATACGATTATTCATGACGCGTCCCACAATTTTGGGGGTTTGGGCGAAACATCCGGACCAGGACTGACCTCAACCCTGACTGCAGACCAGCCAATTCCTTAAAAACCCGCTCAGTAGTTACTCGGACACCTTATCACGGATATAGATGGCTCAACCGCAAGAGTCCTCCTGAAAACGACCCATGATCTCTTCCAGTTGAACCCGATTTCTAATCAACGCATCGACGCAATCCGGATCGAGCTTGCTTCCGGCAAGCGTACTTAATTCCTTGAAAGCCTCATCGATGGTCCATGCCTCTTTATAGGGACGGTGACTGGTAAGCGCGTCAAACACATCCGCCACCGCGACGATCCGGGACTCAACCGGGACACTGTCGCCGCGCAACCCGTGCGGATAGCCTTGCCCGTCCAAGGTCTCATGATGATATTCAGCAATATTACGCAATATATCAAGATACTCGAAGGATCCCAGCCGAAAATCCCGGAGCATGGCATCGATGAGCTCGCGCCCCTTTTGAGGATGGGTCCTCATGAGCTGTTTCTCGGCGGCATCAAGCTGTCCGGTTTTGAGCAGTATGCTGTCCGGAATGCCAATCTTCCCGATATCATGCAAAGGCGCAAATAAAAACACGTGCTCGACATACTCGTCATCGAAACCGTACCTGGGCGCCAGTTCCCTGGCTATGATTCTCGCATAGCGGGACATTCGATCCAGATGCGCGCCCGTCTCGGTATCACGCAAATTTGCGAAATCGCGCGCCGCGTGGACCGTCGAAACCAGCGTGCGGATAGAAGCGAGCTCACCGTCCACCACCAGGGAAATCAGGTGGGCAAATACGTCGAGAAAGTGCAAAACCTCCTCGTCGAAAACATTTTTCTGGTAAGAATTGAAAAACACGAATCCGGAAAATTCACCGTTGAAATACAATGGCAATGTGTAACTCGCGCCATAGCCCTCAGCCGCGATGCGCTGTGTATGCTCATGCTCGCCTTTGGCGAATACTGCAAGATCGTTTATGACGCGCGGCTTGCCGCTCGCCACTATTTCCTGCAATGACTTTGCCTGGGTGAGCTTGGCCTGATACTGCACAAGCGGCTCGACCCCGCCACTGCTATGAGCAAAAGTCTTGAGATCATCCGTTAGGGGATCATAGAGCGCAACTGACACGCGGTCTATAAAACTGAAGCGCTTGCTCAATACATCATGCAGGCTTTTCAGTTTTTTCGAGAGTGGAGCGTAACGGTTGAGAACGTCCAGAGTGTCGCGATAATCCGTCATATGGCAAAAACTCGGCGAACAGCAAATAGTCTAAAAATCATAGCACATAATAGACGAGGAGATTTCCGAAACCCGGGTGGCCTCCGCATGCTGGGAGATCAAAATCCGACTCAAGCCGCACTGGACGAGGCTTTACGCAAAATCCTATGGGACATTTCTATCGTTTGTTTAATTGTACCCAAATTTTGAATCTAACGGCAGTTGCTGACACGACTGCTTATGCTATCCCCAGTAGGGCGGACGTGCGTAGTGTTCGTATATGCGTTTTTCCTGTTCGCGATCAGGCGGCGCGTCGGAGTCGTACGCCGGAGCGTTCTTGATTGCTTCGCGGCTGAGATGGACCGACACAGTCGCTTCCAGCCAGCTGATGTCGCTGATCCACTGAGGGGCGACGAGCACTTGGTGACCCAGCCACCAGTCGCTGGTGTTCACGACGAAGTAGCGAATGGTCCAAGTCTCGTCGTCAACGAGCATCCCGTCGACGTGACCGATCTCGCCGTCGGTCGCGCGGATGTGATATCGAATCATTGCGCACGCGCTGCGCAGATGGGGATCGTCGCCACGTTGCCGGTGAGCCTGTGCCTGCGTCTCGGCGAGTGCGGACTCCCGCTGTCGCTGTGCTGCGCTGGGAGATTTGGCACCGTGGTAATCCGCGAGCATCATCTCCGGTCGCATGCTGTCACCCCAGATCCCAAGCCCACCCCAGTAATACGGGAAGCCGTAGTACGCGTAGTTCTCGACTTCATGCTGTCGCGAGATCGGTTTCTGGCTGTCGACATCGGGGCTCGTCCTGACCTGCTCGCGCGTAACCGAGACAGGCAGGAGTCGGCGGACCCAGTCGGGCACGCCGATCGCCACTGGGGAGATCAGCACTTTGCGGCCTTTGAGCCACGCGCCCGTTTCGACCACGAGAAAGCGGATCGTCCAAGCCTCGTCATCGAAATAGAAATCCTTGACGTGGCCGATCAAGCCGTCGGTAGCCTCGGCGGCAACGCCTTCGAGATCCTTGATGCTTCGCAACATGATTGTGACTCCTGTGGTGTGTCTGAATACGAGATTGCTCGCCATGGGCGCAGGTGTCTGTCTGCTGCCGCACACAGGATTTGAATTTGAATGCCGGCGGCAAGCGCACCCGAAGGATGGTTGCGGGCCAGGATCCGGGCGGGCGCGGATGCACGATGCCGAACCACTGAACATTATGAGACTATTGATCACTTTCACCAACATCCTGGCCTCGCTGATCGGCGAGCAATCAACTATCTTTATTTAGGTTTGGCTTGGCGCACTGATACCTCGAATACTCTGGCAAGGAGTTCAGAAATAAGTAGGAACGAGGACAGACCACGGTTTTTTGCCGCAAAGGTTACACGGGCCGACGATCACTCTTCTTTAAAAGTCGCGTCGGCCACAGGAAAACGGTGGGATCGCAGAATAGTGGTGGCGCGCTAAATGCAGGAGTCAGGACGAAGTACATTATTTCCACCTGGAGAAAACCGTGGTCTGTCCCCATTTTTATGGAGAAAACCGTGGTCTGTCCCAATTCGGTGTTGACCTTTGCTACACAAAAATTTTTGGGTGTTATGCGCCCAGATACCTTGCATGAAACCGCAGGTGCTGCTCGATGAAGCTGGCGATGAAAAAATAGCTGTGGTCGTACCCCTCATGGCGGTTAAGGACCAGCGGATAAGCACTGGATATAGCAGCGGTTGCGAGCGCGTCCGGTTGGAGTTGTTCCAGCAGGAACTCATCAGCGTCACCCTGATCGACAAGTGCCGGCACGAACTGGCTGGCACCGCGCATCAACATGCTGGCATCGTAGTCGGCCCAACTGTCCGTATTTTTCCCCAGATAGGTGGACAGCGCCTTCCTGCCCCACGGCGAATTGACCGGGTTGCTGATGGGGCTGAAGGCCGATACTGATTGAAAACGCTCCGGATTGCGCAGTGCCAATACCAGCGCGCCGTGGCCGCCCATGGAGTGACCGGCAATTGAGCGCAAGTTGCTGACCGGGAACGTGGACTCAATCAGTTGCGGCAATTCTTGCAGCACGTAGTCGTACATCCGGTAGTGCTGGCTCCACGGGCTTTGCGTGGCATTCACGTAGAAGCCTGCGCCTTTGCCGAGGTCATAACCGTCGGCATCCGCCACCGCGTCGCCCCGTGGGCTGGTGTCCGGGGCCACGATGGCAATACCCAGTTCGGCCGCGATGCGCTGGGCACCGGCCTTGTGCATGAAGTTCTCGTCGGTGCACGTCAGGCCCGACAACCAGTACAGCACCGACACTTTCTGCCCGCTAGAGGCTTGGGGCGGCAAGTAGATTGCAAAGCGCATGTTCTATCGTCATGAATTCATCCTGGTGATGGACGCAGTCACCCGCTTACGGGTGGCTGCGCCGTTTTACTTGTCGAAATGGATCACGCTACGAATGCTCTTGCCTGCATGCATCAACTCGAATGCTTCGTTAATCCGATCCAGTCCCATCGTGTGCGTGATGAAGTCGTCGAGCTTAAACTCACCCTGCATGTATCGGTCGACGATGCCTGGCAGTTCCGAACGGCCCTTGACACCACCAAAGGCGGAACCGCGCCAGACGCGGCCAGTGACCAACTGGAACGGACGGGTCGAGATCTCTTGGCCGGCACCGGCTACGCCGATGATGACTGATTCTCCCCAGCCTTTGTGGCAACACTCGAGCGCCGAACGCATCACGTTGACGTTGCCGATACATTCGAACGAGTAGTCGACGCCGCCACCGGTCAACTCGACGATCACATCCTGGATCGGTTTGTCGTAGTTCTTCGGGTTGATGCAATCGGTAGCGCCGAGCTTGCGCGCCAGTTCGAACTTGCTCTCGTTGATATCAATCGCGATGATGCGGCTGGCCTTGGCCATGGTTGCGCCTATGATGGCCGACAGGCCTATGCCTCCAATGCCGAAAATGGCCACGGTGGCGGCTTCCTCGACCTTGGCAGTGTTCATTACCGCACCCATGCCGGTGGTGACGCCACAACCCAGCAGGCAAACCTCTTCCAGTGGCGCATCCTTGTTGATCTTGGCCAGCGAGATCTCCGGCAGCACCGTGTATTCGGAGAACGTCGAGCAACCCATGTAGTGGAAAATCGGCTTGCCGTCCTTGAAGAAACGCGTGGTGCCGTCCGGCATCAGACCCTTGCCTTGTGTCTCACGTATTTTCTGGCACAGGTTGGTCTTGCCTGACTTGCAGAATTTGCACTCGCCACACTCCGGTGTGTACAGCGGAATCACATGGTCGCCCACCTTCACGCTGGTGACGCCTTCGCCGA
>CAJDUY010000030.1_pt1 | contig 14146 bp, 11 predicted proteins | sample 7390911 | NCBI WGS metagenome assembly CAJDUY01 (sample SAMEA7055686, study PRJEB34461) | soil metagenome | biome: terrestrial ecosystem; feature: Peninsula; material: soil | place: Antarctica | collected 2016 | reverse complement strand
ATCTCTACCAAGAGACAGGAGATTCACGATGAAAGAATATCAGAGCCTGAGTCATACGAGATGGGATTGCAAGTATCACATTGTGTTCATACCGAAGCGGCGCAAGAAGAAAGTGTTTGGCGTACTGCGACGGCAACTCGGGGAGATTTTTCACGAGTTGGCGTTGCACAAGGAGTCAAGGATCGTGGAAGGACACATGATGGGGGATCACGTTCACATGTGCCTGAGCATTCCGCCGAAGTATGCGGTTTCAAATGTGGTGGGATATTTAAAAGGGAAGAGTGCGATCCAGGTTGCACGGAAGTTTGGGGGAATATTGTTCGAGCCTACATCCGCAACCAGGAAGAAGAGGACGAGCGGTACGACCAAATGAAGCTCGTCATGGGATAGCCGCCTTTGGCGGCTCATGGGTCTATGGGCGCCTTTGAGGCGCTCACCATCTCAAGCCACCGGCTTTGCCGGTGGTATTTGACTTTTAAATTTACTTTTTATCAAAAAATCATTTTTTGCAACAGAGCCTCCCAAAGAGCCTGTTCATTCTGCGCTACATCGACGAACCGGAGCTGCGCATGTCGATCGAAAAAATACTCAACGGTATCGAGCAGATGCATCGCTTCACCCATGCTGTGTCCGTTGGCAGCCCACGGGAGTTTTTCAACGCCGAAAAGGAGGATCAACAGCTCGCCGAAGCCTGCAAGCGCCTCATCAAGAATTGCATTGTCTGCTGGAATTACCTGTATCTGTCGCAGCAGTTCGCCGGGCAGCTGGACAACAGCATCCAGAGCAAGATCATTGCCCTGGCATTCTCAATGGCAGCGGAAATCGAACGAGACCTAATTTCGCAACGGACTAAGGAAGCACTGCGCTTCAAGAAGGAACAGGGGGTCACCCTCGGTCGACCTAAAGGGCCTGGCAAGAGCAAGCTGGATATCTTTCGACCGGAAATCGAAAGTTTATTGACGAACGGATCAACCCAGAACGGAAGCAAACCTTCACAACTGGCTCAAGAAGCGCGGGCTGAAGACAGCCAAAAGCCATGCTCCTTAGAGATTAAAACTATTTAATCTTTTTTCGAGGAATCGGACAATAATAGCCAATTTGCTCCAATAGACATCCAGCTTCGGCATTGTCCCTCTTGGCACTTTCGATGTACTGTCCTGGTTCGGAATGAGGTCTCCAACAACGCCTGATGAGTGTAAAAACAAAAACCGCAACGTCCCGGCCACGCAAGCAGCGGCAGCCTTTCCCGATCGTTGGCATTGGCGCCTCGGCAGGCGGCCTGGAGGCGTTTACGCAGCTCTTGAAACACTTCCCCGCCGATACGGGCATGGGCCTGGTGCTGGTGCAGCATCTCGACCCGAACCACGAGAGCGAGCTGACACGAATCTTGGCGAGATGCACAACCATGCCTACGCAGGAAGCCACGCACAAGTTGCGAGTCGAGCCGAATCACGTTTATGTGATTCCGCCCAACGTGAACATGACCATCGTCAACGGTGTACTGAATCTCGAGGCGCGCTCGGAGGAACGCAGACCGCAACACGCCATCGATTTATTTTTTGAATCGCTGGCAGCGGACCAGCATGAGCGGGCCATCGGCGTGATTCTTTCGGGCACGGCTACCGACGGCACGCTTGGGTTGGAAGCCATCAAGGCGGAAGGCGGGATTACATTCGCGCAGGATGGATCGGCCAAGTACGATTCGATGCCGCGCAGCGCCGCTGCGGCGGGCTGCGTGGATTTCGTTCTTTCGCCAGAGGATATCGCCCAGGAACTGGTGCGGATTGCGAAGCATCCGTATGTTATCGGTTCGCCGGGCGAAGCCGGCGCTGTCGAGGCCCCGGAAGAGGCGCCACGAGACGCAGGCGATCGCGAGCGGGAGACTTCCACCGCGCATCAGGACGATACCACTGCCTTGCCCTCGGGCGGACATGGCACGCCTGACAATGGTGCCGAACGAGTTCGCGACCAGGCAGCCCAAGGCGATCAGCCACTGCAAGACGACGGCTTAAAGAAAACCCTTCTGCTCTTGCACAATCATTACGGTGTGGATTTCTCGCTCTACAAGTCCGCCACTATTCAACGGCGTATCGCCCGCAGGATGATGCTTGGTGGACACAGCCGCCTCGCGGACTATGCGAAGTTCCTGAAGGGCAACACCGGCGAGCTCGACACGCTTTTTTCCGACGTGTTGATCTCGGTGACCAGTTTCTTTCGCAATCCGGAAGCCTTCGACGTTTTAAAGCGCATTGTTTTTCCCAAGCTTCTCGAGCAACGGCGTGATGATGCGGTGCGCATCTGGGTGCTGGGTTGCTCCACCGGCCAGGAAGCCTATTCCATCGGCATGGTATTTTCCGAATTCGCTGACGAGATGCCGCGTGCGCCAAAGCTTCAAATCTTCGCCACCGACCTGAACAACGCGCTGCTCGACAAGGCCCGTGCGGGCCTGTATGCCAAGACTCTCACCGCCGATATTTCGCCGGAGCGGTTGCGGCGCTTTTTCGTCGAGGAGAAGGGCGGCTACCGCGTCATCAAGTCATTGCGCGAAAACGTCGTCTTTGCCCGGCAAAATCTCATCAAAGATCCGCCGTTCTCGCGCATCGATCTGGTCTGCTGCCGCAATCTCCTGATCTATCTCGAACCGGTTTTGCAGAAAAAAGCGCTGCCCGCGTTTCATTACGCGCTCAAGCCTGGAGGATTTCTGTTTCTCGGCGCATCTGAATCGCTGGGACAGTTCACCAATCTGTTCGAGCCGGTGGACAAGAAGCAAAAGATCTTCTCGAAAAAAGTTGTGGCAACGTCTGGACTTCTTCTTCCGGCGATACGGGCGCAACCGGGAGAGAAGCAGGCACGCGTGGTCACCTTTCCGCCCGTGCTGGCAACAGGAGTGAGCACCGAGTTGAGCGCGCAGCGCGAGGCTGACCGGCTCATGGTCAACGAATTTGCGCCACCTGGCGTGATCATCAACGCGGAACTGCAGATCATCCAATTCCGCGGACCCACCAGCGCGTACCTCACCCCGCCGCACGGTAAGGCGAGCTTCGATGTGCTGAAGATGGCGCGCGAAGGGCTTATGCTGCCGTTGCGTGCCGCGATCAACAAAGCGAAAAAGGAAGGCAAGGCAGCGCGCAAGGACAATGTACGCGTGCTTGAAGATGGCAACGTCCGGCTAGTCAACATTCAGGTCATTCCGCTCGAGAAGGTCAAGGAGCGGTGCCATTTGATCCTGTTCGAACGAGTCCCGCATTCTGCCGCGCAGAATAGCGAAACGAGGAGCGCGCATCAAAGCCGTCGCGGTTTGGGGGAGAGAACAGGCCCGCCCGCTTCCGGTGAGGAGGATCGCGCCAAGGTCGAGCGTCCCGACATGAGAGCCATGCGCCTGCATCTGGCTGAATCCGAGCGAGAACTTGCCGACACCCGCGATTATCTCCAGACCATCCAGGAAGAGCACGACGCGGCCAAAGAAGAACTCCAGGCGGCCAACGAAGAGGGTCAGTCGGCCAATGAGGAGTTGCAAAGCATCAATGAAGAACTGGAGACATCGAAAGAAGAGCTTGAGTCCACCAACGAAGAGTTGGTCACCGTCAACGAGGAGATGACCAATCGCAACGTCGAGTTGAGCCGTCTCAACGCCGACCTCAATAATCTGAATGCGAGCATCCATACGGCCATTCTCGTGCTTGGGCGCGACCTGACGATTCGCCGTTTCACACCGCTGGCGGAAAAGGTGTTCAATTTGCTCGCCACCGATGTAGGACGGGGGTTGAGCAGCATTCGGCACAATCTGGTGATGCCAGCCGGACCCGGCGATTCCCATGCGCGGCCTCTCGATCTCGAGAATCTGATCCGGGATGTCATCGACACCGTCAGCGTGCAGGAGTGCGAGGTGCAGGACCGTCAGGGCCACTGGTTCTCGCTGCGCGCGCGCCCTTACCTGACACTCGACAACAAGATAGATGGCGCGGTGGTCGCGCTGGTGGACATCGATGCGCTCAAACACAACGAGAGGGAAATCGAAGCGGCGCGCAACGCCGCCGAAGCGATCATCCGCACGACGCGCGATCCGCTGGTGGTGTTGCACGGCGATTTGCGGGTCAAAACGGCCAATGCGGCGTTCTACAGGACATTCAAGCTTGATCCGCACGTAATCGAGGGGCACAAGATATACAATCTGGGCGACGGCCAGTGGAACATCCCCGAGCTGCGCACGCTGCTCGAAGACGTACTGCCTCGCAACCATTTCTTCGACGACTTCGAGCTGATCCGCGCATTTCCAGGCCTTGGACTGCGCACCTTGCTCCTTAACGGCCGCAGCGTGGATAGCGAAGCCGGTGTGCCGGATTTGATCCTCCTCGCCATTGAGGACATTACCGAACATAAGGCAGCCGAGGAAACCGTGCGCCAGGCCGGTGAGCGTTTCCGCTTGCTGGCCCAGACGGTGCCGCAGAAAATCTTTACCACCGAGCCAAGCGGCGAGGCCGGCTATTTCAATCCGCAGTGGATGGAGTACACCGGCCTGTCGTTCGAACAGATCAAGGGATGGGGCTGGGAGCAGTTCATCCATCCCGACGACTTGACGGAGACCGTCCGCATGTGGAAGCACTGCATCACGTCCGGCGAACCGTTTCATTTCGAGCATCGCTTCCGCCGTGCCGATGGCCTGTACCGCTGGCACATCAGCCAGGTTGTGGCATTGAACGACGGCGAAGGCAAAGCCGTGATGTGGGTCGGTTCAAGCGCCGACATTCACGATGGCAAGGAGGCCGAGCAGCGCAAGGACGAGTTCCTGGCACTGCTCGCACACGAACTGCGCAATCCTCTCGCCCCGATAGGCAATGCCTTGCATATCCTTCGGCAAACGGGTGGAGCCGGCGAAACCGCCAGGCCGGCGATCGATATGATGCAGCGTCAAGTCGGACAGATGGTGCGGCTGGTGGATGACCTGCTCGACGTGAGCCGGATAAGCCAGGGGAAAATTGAATTGCAGCGGGTCCGGATCGAGTTGGGGCCGATTCTGAGTCATGCGGTGGAAGCCGCCCAACCCCACTGCATAACGATGAAACAAGAACTTACGATCACGATGCCGCCACAGCCGATCTATCTCAACGCCGACCCGGCGCGACTGACGCAGATTATCGGCAACCTGCTCAACAACGCCTGCAAATACTCCGACCAGGGAGGTCGCATTGAGCTGATCGTGGAGACAGACAAGGTACAGGTTGTCATTCGGGTGCAGGACAACGGCATAGGCATTGCCGCCGATCAACTTCCGCGTATCTTCGAAATGTTCAGGCAGGTCGATACCTCGCTGGACCGCGCGCAAGGAGGGCTGGGTATCGGCTTGACGCTCGTGAAAAGACTGGTGGAGATGCACGGCGGTTCAATCGAAGCTCACAGCGACGGGCTGGCCAGGGGCGCCGAGTTTGTAGTGCGTCTGCCTGTGTTGGCAGGAGCGCCGAACATATCCCAGGCGCAATCGAACGCATCACTCTCGCCAACGGTCAGGCGCCGCGTGCTGGTCGTTGACGACAATCTTGACTCGGCGAGCAGCATGTCGATGTTGCTGGAAATGAGCGGCCATGAAGTCCATACCGCCCATGATGGCATCGCTGCGGTAGAGGCCGCAGCGGAGTGGCAACCCGATGTGATCCTGCTCGACATCGGGCTACCAAAAATAGACGGCTTAGAAGCAGCCCGGCGTATAAGACGTGAGCAGAAGCGCGTGGGGCTGCCGCTGCTGATTGCGCTGACCGGGTGGGGTCAGGACGAAGACCGGCGCCTATCGCAAGAGGCCGGGTTCGACTTCCATCTGGTCAAGCCTGTCGATCTTTTAGTGTTGAAGACGCTGCTGGATTCACTGCTTGTGCCATGAGCGATGAGGGTTTGAATATGAGAATGGGGGTTTAGGGCGCAATGGAACGTAAAACCCGGTTAAGCATCTGCGTCGTTGGGGTTGCGCAATGGCCGCAGCTCGCCTCGAGTAACTGCTTCGGGCACTGCGAAGGAGTAGCGCCCCAACAGATTTATGTGCCACTCATGAACGAAGGGCGACAACCGCACAACATCCTCATCCCGTACCAGGTAGCTTTCCTGCCTTAGCTGCGCGAGCGCCGCGCGGGCCACCCAGATTGTGAAAAACGAGAGATAGAGAACCAGCTACAGGCCTTACCAGTGCTGGTTACAATTGAATTTCTGTGAGAGTTTTTCTCCGTTTGTGTAAACGCACCCTGAAAGAGATACAAGAGCAGACAGTTTTGGGATGCGTGTGCTACCCCACAAGCGGAAAATCCTATGCAACTTTACTGTCGTTTGTTTAAACACACCCAGAGATTAGGGGAGGTTGCGGGGAGATTCTTGCGGGGTGGTTAAAAGGCTTGTGCCGTCAGGGAGTCAGGGGTTAAGCGCGTTGCGGCCGCTAGGCACTTGCGGGATCACAGGCCATGACAGGCAAAGCGTACCGCCCGGTTGGTTGGGCGGCTGGCGTGGCCTGTGACAGCAACAAGCGGTTAGACAATATTTTCGCGAGCGCGAAAATCTACTCTGGCTTGGGTGTAATATTTTCAGCAGCGTTATTTTCGTTGGTAGGCATGCCCAGGGGGACAAGCAGATGCTTCCCGTTATTATTCGGGGCGGGGCGGTTCACTTGCGGGCTCACGCGCCACCATTTGAACGCGTCTGTCGAAAGAGATCTTGTCTGGGCAATAAATGCCGCTTCTTCTGCGGTTGTTTTCATGTCCATCCAGCGCATGGCATCATCCGGCGCCAACACAACCGGCTTGCGATCGTGAATGTCAACCATGCCGCCTCCGCTGTCTTCAGTGACGATGACAAATCCAACTTCAACGGCCTGTTGGGTGTACGGCTTGAAGTTGGCCAGGCCTGCCATGAATAGGGGCGCATCAATTTTGCGCGTGATGTACCAGGACTGCTTTTTGCCGTCTTCGACCGTCCACTCATACCATCCCCCTGCGGGAACGATTACCCTCCCCTCCCGGAACATATGCCGGAAATAACGCCCGGTCAGCGCTTTTCCCACGCGCGCATTAATCCACGGTCTTTTATTGGTTGCGGCCTGATTAGGCATGCGATAGCCCCAGGTGATGTAATCGGAATCAATTGTTCCGCTCAGCATGTGAAAAACAAGCGGCGGCCTGCCCGGAATCAAATTGTACTGAGGGACGGAATCTCCCCCTGCCCATTTAGCCCCGCCAGTGTCCACGCCCAAGGCTTTGGCGTAATACTTGCGTGTATCGGATTGTTCAAAGCGTCCGTACATATAAAAATCCTCCGGCCTTAAAATAGCCCTGCGGCTGGGAGTTGCTAAGCAACGCCATTAAGCTGATCCGCTTTTTTTAAACGCTCCGGATATAGAAGCAGCTTTATGCTATCGACTTCTTATGTGGCCCACCACACGGATTAAAAAAATTCCTGTCCCCAAAATACTTCTGACCCTGCGCAAAGAAGAGCCAAGCGTTGTGCAGATCTATCTTCCAGGGTTTTTGATCGCATCAAGGGACATGAAGGCAACATGAACTCAAACCAAACAGCCATCGAGCATGGAAGAGACCCGTGCTTTGGGAATAAGAAAACCGCGCGGGAATCCGGAGAGCAATAGTCAATCCCCCAACGTGGATCACGAGACTTGCAAGCAGAACGATAGCGAAGAGGATGCCTCATGGCGAGGGCGCTCCGAAACGATGCGCGAAGCTGAAAAACCATTGCATGGGCTTCCCATAATATTTCTTGGGAAATCAGTATGACGAAACCGCAGAAAATGCTTGAGCAGCATCAGGAGTCGTGGACAGGGCGAGGGATGCCAGAGCCCGGTGCGACGTGGAGGATACGCGCGTGAACGAATCTGACAATACCCGTGACGAAGCAAACGAGACCCGGCGTTACAACACCATCTTGGGCACGTCCGGCGGGGCCAGCGATGAACCACACTATAGCATCGGACCGCTTGTGACCGAGGCTGACATCATCGCCTTTGCCCGGGACGAATGCAGAAGAAGCGGTGAGTCGCTCGTAGAGCTGGCAGGGATAGGATGGGAAAAATCAGAAGAGGGTGATGTGGTTGCAGCCAGGGATTGGGAACCCGGAGAGGAATTTTACACGGCGATAGCAAAGCTGAATGATGAGGGTCGCTTATTCGAGATCTACGACTGTGAATCAGAAGTGGATGCGTTCCTTGACCGCGCCGCGCAATTAGGAATAGGAACCGAAGCATCGGGCAAACGAGGAAAGAGATGATGAAGTGTTACGGTTGCGGCGTTTACGCAATCCCGCAAGAGCCTCTCGCAGCTTTGATCTGGGCAGCAGCCAAAGGCAGGCTGCCATGGCTTCTGGCCTATTCCGGATGGGCCGATCTGCTTTGGAGCCTGAGAATGACCCGTTCGGTTGCGCTCGTGCTTTTCTTAACCTACGGCTTTCTACTCTTGAAACCTGATCGAGCCAACGGAGATCGCTGTGCATATACTGATTGTTGAAGATGATCCTGCAATCGCCGCTAACCTCTACGATTTTCTCGAGGCGCGGGGTCATAGCATGGATGCCGCCGGCAATGGCATTATGGGCCTGCATCTTGCGGTAACACAGAAATTCGACGGCATTCTGCTGGATCTTGGCTTGCCGGGCCTGGATGGCATCAGTTTGTGCCGTAAGTTGCGCAACGAAGCGCAGATTGATACGCCCATACTGATGCTGACGGCCAAAGACACGCTAGACGATAAACTTAAAGGATTCGAGAGCGGGGCGGACGACTACCTGGTCAAGCCCTTTGCGCTGAAAGAAGTTGAAGCTCGTCTGGTTGCCATGCACAAGCGCCGCGTGGGCAAAGTTACCGGGCGCATGCTAGAGACCGGTGACTTGTCTTTTGATCCGAAAACACTCTCTGTCCGGTTTGGCCGGACCAGGGTAAAACTGTCACCAAAATGCATTGAGCTATTGGCTCTTATGATGAGCGAGCCCGGGCGGGTATTCAGCCGCGGAGAATTGGAAGCGGCAGGTTGGGGGGGGACGATGGGTACCAGCGATACCTTGCGTACTCATATGCACGAACTTCGCCACGCGTTAAGACGAGCCGGAAAATATGACCCCATCGAGACCATGCACGGCATGGGTTACCGCCTGGTTTATCATGTCCCGAGTTAAGCTACCGCGCCGGTTTCTACCTTTTCGAGAGGCGGGACATTTAATAGTCATAGCATGGATCGGCACCGGTTTACTTTCAGCACACGCTCTTTTATCACTGCAGAGGATTCATTCGTTGGCTCCAAACCTCATTCCGGGGCTTTCAGCAATGGATTTCCATAAAATGAAGTTTCATCTTTCCGGAGAATAGCCAATGGATATCGATAAGCTCAAGTCAGTAGCCAAAGTCCTGGTCGAAAAACATAAAGGTATTCTGGCAGCAGACGAAAGTAACCCAACGATCAAGAAGCGTTTTGATACGATCAGGCTTGAATCCACCGAGGAAAACCGCCGCCGCTATCGCGAACTGCTTTTTACCACGGAGGGTATCGAACGTTATATTAGCGGGGTCATCCTCTTTGACGAAACATTGCGCCAGAGATCCGCTGACGGAGTTCCTTTTGCAGAATTGCTATCCAATCGTGGGATTATTCCTGGCATAAAAGTAGACAAGGGCGCAAAGCCACTGGCGCTGTATCCGTCCGAAAAAATCACGGAAGGCCTGGATGGCTTACGCGAACGGCTTGCCGAATACAAGCAGCTAGGGGCCAAATTCGCAAAGTGGCGAGCTGTCATCCAGATTGATGAGCATGATATTCCGACAACGTATGCAATGCGCGCCAATGCCCATGCGCTCGCGCGTTATGCCGCGCTCTGCCAGGAAGCCGATATCGTACCGATCGTGGAACCGGAAGTATTGATGGACGGGGCTCATGACATTGATCAATGCGAAGCGGTCACCTCTCAGGTGATTGAGCGCCTGTTCACGGAGCTTGATGCTCAGCGTGTAGTATTCGAGGGAATGTTACTCAAGCCGAATATGGTAATTGCCGGGATGCAATGTACGCATCAGGCCAGTACACAACAGGTTGCTGCGGCTACCATCCGTTGCTTAAGCCGTTATGTGCCGTCTGCGGTTCCAGGGATAGTGTTCCTGTCTGGTGGCCAGAGGGCAGAAGACGCAACGGATCATTTGAACGCCATCAATAACACAGACAGCCAACATCCATGGCAGCTTGGTTTTTCCTACGCACGCGCGCTGCAAGCACCGGTCCTTGCTGCTTGGGAGGGACAGGAAAGTAATAAGGCGGCAGCGCAACGAATATTCTTCAAACGGTGCCAGTTAAACGGTCTGGCCAGAGAAGGGAAATACTCTCATGCAATGGAAGAGGAAGCGGCAAATCATTAGCACATAAAGCGTCCTGGCTACCCATGAGCAACAACAAAATTCAATCCAACTCGGAATATCAGGTGGAGTGGAAGCTGTTCTACGAGTGACTTCAGATTGTCAATGCACCGTTAGTGCGCCGGGAGACCGGAAAAGAGTAAAGGGTGAAAGTCCCATATAAAGAATCTAAACTCAAACAAGCAGAATATTTGGATGAGGTTACATCTCTGAATGACGTAGCTTGAAGAGCCTTACATCAAATTCCGATACCTAACAGGAAGCTAAATAATGCTACTTTATGATGCACTGAGCCCGGGTCCGCGCACGGTGAGAATGTTTTTGCTTGAGAAAAATCTGGCTATTCCAACCCGGCAAATCGATGTCTTTGCGGGTGAAAACCGGCAACATCCCTTCCGTGACTCCAATCTCTGTAGCCGTATAGCATTAATAACAAGGATGAACCCTATGAACAGCAGTGGTACACCTAAAAAATGGCCAGTCATCTTTAATTCTCTTTAGGTTGAATTGTTATTACTGCTCTCGTTATTTCGTCGACCCGGCAGTGTCTGGGGTCTGGTCAAACTCGTTTTTAGAGTTCTCGTCCACTGCCGGTAATCAGCCGGGAACCCCGTTCGGAGGTAAAGTAAGCCCATAACCAGCCTAGCGTCACAATTACCCTATTGCGAAAACCGATCAGGAAGAAAATGTGAATGACGCCCCAGAGCAGCCAAGCTACCAGGCCAGTTAACCGGATCCAGCCGAAATCCAGCACGGCAGATTTATGACCAATAGTCGCCAGATCACCCTCATGGTGATAATGAAAAGCGGTGGATTGAGCGTCATCTCTATCATGATTACCCTCTGCATCGTTTATCTGGCGCAACAGAAGTTCTGCCACATATTTGCCTTCCTGTTTGGCGGCAGGCGCAATGCCGGGCACGAGTTTGCCGTCAGGCCCAGCTACCGCCGCCGTATCACCGATGACGAAGATCGCCGGATCATCAGGCAGTGACAGATCGCTTCCGACAGGTACGCGCCCGGCATAATCTGATTCAACGCCAAGCCACTGAGCGGCGGGTGAAGCGGTGACTCCGGCAGCCCACATCAACGTACGGGCCTCGATCCGATGCCCGGCCACGACAATGCCATCGGCATCACATTGTTCGACTTTGGCGCTGGTAAGTACTTCGACGCCCAGTTGTTCCAGCGAGCATCGCGCTTCGGCTGCTAATGATGGGATAAAAGTGGGAAGGATTTGAGGGGCCGCCTCAACTAGAACAATGCGCGCGGTCAGCCCGTGTATCGTGCGAAAAGATTGTGCTAATTCGATTTTTGCCAGCTCGGCAATGTCACCGGCTAGTTCCACACCGGTCGGGCCGGCCCCGATAACGACAAAACTGAGCAAACGCCGACGTTCATCGTCATCCTCAACTGTCTCAGCACGCTCGAATGCGTCAAGGAGCCGGTGTCGCAGAACCAGGGCATCCTCGACTTCCTTTAGTCCCGGGGCGAACTGCTTCCAGCCGTCATGACCGAAATATGCCGGCTCGGCGCCGGTAGCGATGATGAGAAAATCGAACCCAATAAGGCGCTCGCCCTCCCTCAAACTCAAACGCACCGTGCGGGCTTGGCGGTCGATCGCATCGACACAACCAAGAACAACATTGGTGTTCGTCTGGTGGCGTAGAATTCTGCGAATTGGCATGGCAATATCCGATGGCGACAGAGAAGCAGTCGCAACCTGATACAACAGTGGCTGGAACAGATGAAAATTACGTTGATCAATAAGCGTTACGGTGGCGTGTACGTCCCGCAGCGACTGGGCGCATGTCAGGCCGCCGAAACCGGCGCCTATTATAACGATACGTGGCAGTTCAGTATCGTCACTTTGTTTGCATTCCTTCTCCATATATCTAGTATTCGCAATGTCAGGCGCTTCGAATCGGAGTAATTATTTTGTATGCATTTTAATGATCCCGCCGCTCACAAGTCCGCCCTCGGAGTTTCAGCGTACGTGGTTACCGACTCTGAATGGATGGCTCATGTTCATGATCTCCGCTAACGACGCAGCGTTGGTCGCGCTGCCTCGACCGTCAACAGCAGTGATCGCGCGAGCAGTGCCCTGGCGCGCGCGACCACGTTGTCGACCGTGAAGCCGTATTCGCGCAGCAGAACGCCGACCGGGGCTGAGACACCGAAGCGTTCGACGCCGAGCATGTCGCCGTGGGCGCCGACGTAGCGGCACCAACCCTGGGACACGCCCAGCTCGACCGCCAATCGCGCCACTACGTTCGGCGGCAGCACCTCATCGCGATAAGCCGACGGCTGGGCATCGAACAATTCCCAGCTCGGCATTGACACGCAGCGCACGGCGATGTTTTCGCTTTGCAAACGCTCGGCGGCGGCGAGGATCAGACCGACCTCAGAGCCAGTGGCGATGAGGATCAGCGCAGGTTTGCAGTCTTTCGCATCGCTCAGCACATACGCGCCACGGCACAGGGCATCGGCACTGGCATAGCGAGAGCGGTCGAGCGTGGAGATATCCTGCCGGGTCAGCGCCAGCAGCACCGGGCGGCCGCGAGTTTCCACGGCCACCTTCCACGCCACCGAGGTCTCGTTGGCATCGGAAGGGCGAATGACGGTGAGGTTGGGGATTGCGCGCAGGTTGGCCAACTGTTCTACCGGCTGGTGGGTGGGGCCGTCCTCGCCGAGCGCAATGCTGTCGTGGGTGAACACGTACACCACATGCATGCCCATCAACGCGGCAAGGCGGATCGCCGGACGCATATAGTCAGAGAAGATCAGGAAGGTGGCGGCGTACGGGATGAACCCGCCATGCGCGGCCAATCCATTAACGATGGCACCCATCGCATGTTCGCGAACGCCGAAGTGCAGGTTGCGGCCAGCAAAACTCCAGCCGCCGCCCTCTGACCCTTCGGTGTCTTCCTCGGATGTCATTATCGGGTTGAAGTCGCCCAGCCCCTTCAGCGCGGTGTGAGTGGACGTATCCAGATCGGCCGAGCCGCCGACAAACGCTGGTAGCTTCGATGCCAGCGCGTTCATGACCTTGCCTCCAGCGACGCGGGTTGACATACCCTTGGCGTCGGCTGGAAAGATCGGGATGTCCGCATCCCAACCCGATGGTAGCTCACCGCGCAGTCGGCTTTGCAACCCTTTTGCCAGTTCGGGGAACGCTGTGGTATAGGCACCCAGCTGTCGATTCCATTCGGCCTCCGCCTTGGCGCCATGGTCTAGCGCCTCGCGAAAATGTGATAGCGCCGGCTCGGGCACCAGAAACGGCGGATCAAGCGGCCAGCCAAGATTCTCCTTGGTTTTTTTTACATCCTCGATGCCGAGTGGCGAGCCGTGTGCCTTATAGCTATCCTGCTCGGGCGAGCCGAAGCCCAAATGCGTGCGTACTAGGATCAGCGATGGCCGCAAAGTGTCGGCGCGAGCGTCGTTCAGCGCAGTACTGATCGCGGCCACGTTATTGCCGTCGATCACTCTGATGGTCTGCCAGCCATAGGCTTCGAAACGTTTGACGCAGTCCTCGGAAAACGTGATGTCGGTACCGGCCGAAAGCGTAACGTGGTTATCGTCGTACAGGCAGATCAGCTTGCCCAGCTTGAGGTGCCCGGCCAGCGAGGCGGCCTCGGAGGCAACACCTTCCATCAGATCGCCGTCGCTGATGATGGCCCAGGTATGATGATCGATCAGCGTGTGGCCATCGCGGTTGTAGCGCGCGGCCAGATTCGCTTCGCCGATCGCCATGCCGACCGCATTGGCGAA
>CAJDUY010000038.1_pt1 | contig 14383 bp, 10 predicted proteins | sample 7390911 | NCBI WGS metagenome assembly CAJDUY01 (sample SAMEA7055686, study PRJEB34461) | soil metagenome | biome: terrestrial ecosystem; feature: Peninsula; material: soil | place: Antarctica | collected 2016 | reverse complement strand
GCACCACGTGGTTATATAAACGGCAGTACGCCAGCATAATCCAGCAGGCTACTGAATATGGCAGCTCCATGGTTCGTTTCATGGCGGCGGAAAGCGCCGAGAGAGTATTCAATGAAGACTGGATTTTTCTTGAAGTATTCATTCAGGATGCAATGACCGGGCAACGATTTGGTTACCTAAGTCTCGTGGATAGTCGTGACATAGTCAGAGGAAGCAGCATTGTTGACAAGATCGGCAAGCCCTATCAGAAAATAGTCAATGGTGAGCAAATCGGCAAGATTGGCGATGTTTCCATACAGCGCTACGATGTCGCGCAATCTTCTTCCATGATCGACTTTGAGGCACCGATCATATTTCGTGAGAAAGATATAGGCCGTATTCATCTGGGTGTGCAATGGGATCCGCTTGAGCAACTGAGCAAGCAGATCGTTTTTACGATGCTGTTGCTCATGGTGGTAACTGTCGCGGCCGCATCGGTCGTGGCTTATGTGCTTGCGAGCGAGATTTCCAACCCTCTTAGGACATTACGAAAGTCGTTCGAAGAAATCAAAAAAGGGAATCTGGGCTACCGCATTGTCCAGACAAGAAAAGATGAATTCGGAGAGGTCTTCCAGTCTTTTGATGAGATGGCCGAAGCATTACAAAAAAACAATGAAAATATAGCTGACGCGCATGCGCAAAAAAATAATGATAAGAATAAGGAAACCCGTGACCCTGCCTAAATACTGCTTGATATTTCTTTCGCTGATAATTTTGACTGGATGTGCTGGCATGCCGGCTGAGCCTGGCGGCAAATCCGGCGTCATCCGTGGAGAGGAGTATATTGTACACCCCGCCGTATCGGGTGATACGTGGGCTTCGCTAGCCGATACCTACCTAGGGGATAGGGTCAGCAAATTGTTATTCCCCTCGTTCATCCCAATCCAATTGGCGTTTATTCATCCGGGTATCAAACGGTGATGATTCTTTGTTATCACAGGTTTGGACCCAATAAATCAAAGATGGTGATTACCCCGGAGAATTTCGATGCGCAGATGGCATATCTAAAAAAACATGGCTATCGGGTGATACCGCTTTCCAGTATTCATTCCTTTTTGAAAGGAGAAGCCGCGCTTCCTCAGCGGGCGGTGATAATAACCATTGATGACGGCTATCGATCTTCGCACGACATTGCCTATCCTATTCTCAAGAAATATAATTTGCCGGCCACCATGTTTATCTACTCGGATTTTACAGGCTCTAAAGATGCATTAGACGCGATTCAAATGAAGGAAATGATCAAATCCGGTCTAGTTGATATTCAGCCCCATTCAAAAACACATACTTCCATGGCAAAGCGGCTGGCTAATGAGAGCAACGAGGCTTACCGGAAAAGAATCGATGAAGAAATCCGAGTTCCCGGCTTGCAAATCAGGAAAGGGCTGGGGTTGCCTCTCCATACCTTTGCGTACCCTTACGGCGAATCCAATGAACTTATGATTTCGCAACTCAAGAACGCGGGTTATAGCGCCGGTGTTACCGTAATCGCGGGCGGCAACCCTGCTTTTGCCTATCCGTTCAAACTTAGAAGAACGATGATTTATGGTGATCGGGATATGGAGACTTTCAGCAGGAATCTGCGGGTATTTACCACGGAAAATTTAAAATGACTGGTTCCCCGTTATATCGCTTGATCGTTACGCTGTGCATTGTAGCGATGAGTGGTTGCGCTCAATCGCCAGACAGGATTTCTCCTGAGCCCATTTCAACAAACGCCAGCAGGGAGAAATTGGCACTGGACTTGAAAGGCAGGGGAGAGTTGGCTGATGCGCTTATTCAATGGAAGATTCTTTCCACCATCGAACCTGCCAATTCGTATTATGCAACGCAGATCGATGCCACAAAACAGCTTATTGATAAAAAATCAAAACACTTCATTCTTGATGGTGTTGCAAATTTGCGCCAGGGAGGCCGGGAAGCCGCAAGGCTGTCCTTTTTGAAGGCGCTTGCGTTGAATCCAAAAAATAGTGAGGCTTTCAATTACCTGCGGCAACTGACAATGCAGTATCCTGCGATTATTGCACAAAATAACGGCAAGCCGGATGGCATGTGTTGCATGAACTATAGTGCCAATGTGGAAGTAAAAGAATAGCGCACCGGTATTGGTCATGGCCTGACGTGTCTTGCGTGTGGGTTTTGAACGGTTACGCTATTCCCATTTCACATAAGTCCCGCTTATTTATGCTGCCGCCCAAGCTGCTCGCGATCAAGAATTGCCTTTATTTCGTTGCGATTAGACTTTGCCAGCTCATGATAAGGGTCAATTTCCAATAATTTATCCAGACTGTTAAGTGCTTCGGTATAGTCCTGGCGTCTGCGGGCGCGAGCATAATCCTTGTAGTAATCTTCCACCATCTCAGGTTTCAGCTTCGCCAGGGCAGCCTTCGCCCGGGCATGGTCTGGCATGAGTTTTAATGTTTTGGCGAATGCCTTTCGCAAACGCTCGTTACCAGGATAGGCGGTCAACGCCCTGGATAAAAGTTTATCCGCTTCTGCGAATTCGCCAGAGTCGGTCAATTTCTTTGCGTAAGCTATATAAACTGTAAGCAAAAAGTCGCTTGACTCTGCGTTAGCGCCCCCCTCGGACTGGATGCGCTCCAACACGTTAATCGAATCCGCGAATCGTCCATCGTTATACAGTTTTTTGGCCTCGGATAATCTCAGATTGGATACGTCCGGCGTTGCAGGCTGCTCAGCAATCATTGCAGGGGCTGCTTTGCCTGGTGGAGGTTTTTTCCCGGGAATATTGATGATTCTCCCCGCTTCCAGATTATCGGAAAGAACGATGTCATTGTATCTCGCGAGTATGTAAAACTTGAAGTGATCGCCAAGAAAGCGCCTCGCAATCAATGAAAGCGTATCGCCTTGCTGTACCTTATAGGGAAACTTTTCTTTGCCCAGCATTTCCGCCGGATTGGCATCGATTTGCTGTAATAAGCTGGCGGCATTTTTATGGCCCGGTTCCAGCACAAGCACTTGTTGCAATAAAGGTCTGGCTTTTTGCCCATCGCCGTGCTGAAGCGCGTCCACGCCGGCTTTGAACAATTCCTTAGCGGTTCCTTGGGGCACAACGGCTACGGGAACTGGCACAGGCTCGGATTCTACCGGAATGACTGCCGGTCTCGGCGGCTGCATCAAAGTACAGCCACTCAAACCAGCAATCAGCAAAATACAACAATAAATGCCTAAACGTTTCATACTGACCTTTTCCATGCTCATTCTGTTATGAGCCTTTTCCTCATTTCGAATTATAGAGCTTAAAGCGTGCCTATATGCTTTGCTCATTGTCTGGCATAGCGAGTTTATTGCTGGCCGGTTTTTAATGTGTCCATCAAGCGCTCCTTGAAAGGATCGTCCAGATTCGCAATATCGCCTCCATTGACAAGTTCTTCGAAGGCATCCTTGCCGGATAACTCAGTGCTTTCAATTACCAAAGCATCCGGAGAAAGACTGGTGGAGATCGATGACGTAATATAAGTGATGGGCAATGTACCAAAACCCGGTAATTGGCCTGACGCAATCGGGAAGTGCAAGGTATTCAGCATTCGGGTGAGACCCGGTTGTTTCAAGATGACGACATTCATCGCAAGGTAATGCAGCACAAATTGTTGCAGTTCGTCATCGTTCCGATTGCGGTTTGTGAGTAGATCTCTCAGTCGCCGTGTGGAGTAACCCGTATAGGTGATTATCGACTTGAATGGACAGGTTACGGTGATAGCTTTGCTCTCCTGATCCGTGTTGGCGATATGAATATATTCCCATGGCGTCAGCTCGAGCGACGAGGTCATTTGCATAAGCGGTGAATTCAATTCTTTGGGCAAATAAAACGGAGCGGCAGTTGCAATGGTTTCATACTGACTTTGCAGTTCCTTGAAAGCCTGTGCGGCACCTTTGACCACCTCCTTTCCACTGCCCTGAATATATTCTCCGAACACGTTACGCTGGCGAAACAGAGGAGCCAGCGTTTCCATATACTCCCTCATCTGGCTATTAATAATCTCGCCAGTCGTACGGGTCAGTTTTCTGAGGGTGAGGAGCTTCTGGGTTGTATACGCTTCTTCCACTTCTTCCATTTGAGGCTCCCATGATAAGGTGTTCGATTATTCTAAAGAGATATCCGGAACTGTTTCAACAAGCTGTCGATAATATCGCAATGGTCTACTCAGGATGGATAATAAGCTGATTAGCCGATGTTTTCCAGTATTAAGAGCTTATCAGGGGCTGATCCGGATATCTGATCAAGCCGCCATGAGACTAGGATTTTGCGAATATTCATCATGCCGTGCGTAAATGAGATCGAAAAGCCGCTTCACGCTTGGCCATGCAGTTTAAGGGATCATCAAGCTGCAACGCTATTCACAACTCGGGTGAGGTTGAGGTAAAAGTACCTCATGATGGGATCGCCGTTCCATGAAAATGTTTTTTTTTACCAGTATCGACTGGCCGGTAAGGCATGATACCGGCCAACATTATTTTTGCCACAATAAGTGACGGTTCTGGCTGGAATCCAACGCGCGAAGTGAAACTCCCACCTGGCACCCTGGATGTGCTTAGAGGTTGCGGGCTTGTCGATTGTGCAGGAGAATGGTGGTCATGATAATTTGCATTCGAGTCACCAGTTATAATGGTGCCCCGCCAGCACAACCGCTCTTTGCCGAGTTTAATGAACTGGGCGGCAAGATCGGCCGGGCGGAGGGCAATGCGCTGGTGCTGCATGACCCCATGCGGGTAATTTCCAGAACGCATGCTTCCGTTGAGTTCCGTAACGGACGTTACTTCGTCCGCAACCTCGGCACTGCAATACCGGTTTACGTAAATGGCCAGCCGCTAGGCAATGGCAGGGATGCGGCAGTTGCCCCTGGCGACGAGATTCGTATCGGCGGATACACGATGAACGTGGAAAAGTCGGACAAACCTGCTTCGGTGTCTGGCAGCAGTATCCTGTCAGCCCTGCCAAAGGATGACCCTTTGGCGCTGTTCGGGGGGCAGGCCGGCATTAATCCGTTCGATGATCCACTGACTCCGTTCCCGGGATCGCAGCCGCCAAATGCGTCATCATTGAAAGCGAAGGAGCGCTATGCGAGGCCCCCTTGCGATCCTCATGCTACCCAGGCGGCCACAACACCTTCCGGCGCTATACCCCCGGATTTTGATCCGTTTGCCGAGATCGTGCCGCCAGTGTCACAGCAGGCCCTGTCCACGCCGTACGCCCCTGCGGCAGACGACATACTGGGTCTTGGATTTGGTTTTTCGGCATCAAACCAGAGCATAAACGATCTGTTCGGTCTGAATGCTGATGGTGGCTCGGATCCATTTGCCCCCGGTACTCCGCTAGCGCCGCCAATGAATGGCCCCGATACGGCGAGCGTCGATCCCTTGGTCGCGATGGGTGATGTGCCGGCAAAGAAACCATCTCATGGCCTTGCGCAGCGTGATGACGTTCCTTCATTGCACGAGTCGTTTCGTCTCCCGGAGCCAAAAATGGACACCGTTATGCGGGCGGTATTGCCGGCGGCATCGCACAGTGGCAGTGACGATGTCTCATCCTTCGAGCCTTATGGCATGGTGCTTTCGTGGGAAAACAAGGTGTCAGCTCAAGATACCGAAATAAAAAGCGTGATTGTGCCGTCACCCAAGCCCGAACGGCGGATGGCGGGGCGCCGTCTGGTTGATCAAGGGAAGGTGGTTCCTGGGAATGTTATTGCTGTGACGACAGACGGCGCCCCTATAGACGATCGTGCTGAAGTTTTGGTCGATGTTCCACCTGACCGGAACACCGCCGGCCACGATGAATTGCTGCGCGCGTTTCTCGCGGGTGCCGGGGTACCTGACATTGTCACGCGAATGGAGTTGAACCCGCAGTTCATGCACGTACTCGGGCAGCTATTGCGTGAATCGACACAAGGTACGCTGGACCTGCTCCTTGCCAGGACGCTGACCAAGCGCGAGGTGAGAGCGGATCTTACCATCATTGCTCCAAGAGAAAATAATCCCCTGAAATTTTCTCCGAGTGCGGAGGTTGCGCTGGCTCATCTGCTTGCTCCGCAAGGGCGCGGTTTTATGACGCCGCTGCAAGCGATGAAGGATGCTCATACGGATTTGCGCTCTCACCAATTTGGTTTCATGGCGGGGATGCGAGCTGCCCTTGCCGGAGTGCTGAAGCGTTTTCAGCCCGAGGAACTGGAGCGGCGGCTTACACAAAAATCGATGATTGACGCCATTTTGCCAAGTAAACGTAAAGCCAGGCTGTGGGATATGTTTGCTGAACATTACAAAGACATTTCGCATGAAGCAGAGGAAGATTTTCATGCTCTATTTGGCAAGGAATTCTTGCGGGCATATGAGGCGCAGATTGCCAGGCTTGAGCAGGACGACAGGAATATGAAGAATTGAATATCGCTCAATATTCTGGTGACCGGGTATACCATGCAGCTTGAAATAATCGTAATGTCGAAAGCCGGAGGACGCGCGGTAAATGAAGATGCGTGCGGGTTCTGGACGACTCCGGAGGCTTGTTTCTGTGCGTTGTCCGATGGACTGGGTGGGCATTATGGTGGCGATGTAGCTTCGAAACTCGCGGTGCAACATGCTCTCGACAGGTTTCGTGAAGCTCCGGAATGCAGTACACGTGCGGTTGAGGGATCATTGCAGGCTGCCAATTTTGCGATTATGAATGAGCAGCAGCGTGACGTACGGCTTAAGCACATGCGCGCCACGGCTGTTATTCTCTCGATCGACACCAAAAATTGCGTGGCGATTTGGGGACATATCGGAGATTCGCGCTTATATTGTTTTCGGCAAGGCCGGATCGTAAAGCAAACGCGTGATCACAGCGTTTTACAGAGCATGGTCGATGCTGGCTATTTGCAACCCAAAGAACTGCGTACTTCACCGAATCGCAGCAAATTGCTCGCCGCGCTGGGCAATGAAGAGCAGTTCAATGCAGATATCCTGTCTGCCGCATTTCCGCTACTGCCTGGCGATGTTTTTCTGCTGTGCACCGACGGGCTCTGGGAGTATGTGGAAGAGGAAGATATGGAGCGAACGCTCGGCGCAGCGATCTCTGCATCGGATTGGTTGAAGGCGCTGGAGCGTCAGGTGCTCGCGCTTGGACACAAGGGGCAGGACAATTATTCTGCAATTGCGGTATGGTGTAGTGATCCCGATGTAACACCGCAGTTTGGTAGTCAGCATGACTTGCCAAGTCACGATGAGTCTAGGGCCTGTTAACACTTCTTTCGCACCCGCGACGGCGACGGATTTCGTCCAGCACGAGGCATGAGCTGCGCGGCGGAGTGGGCCTCCGTAAGCGGCGAGTAACGAAGGGCTGGATGAAATCCGTCCCGTCCCTTCGGGTTGCACACGAAAAACGCGGATGCCGCGTTGCAAAGCTTGGCCATAGGCCCACTATGGCCCGCGCTTCGCGCCTTGCCTCCGCGTTTTTCGTGCAGCAACGCGGGTGCGAAATAAGTGTTAACAGGCCCTAGCACGGCACGGCCATCGACACTTGGCGGCTGAGCTGGATTTATGCGGTTTGTATATTTTAGGACTTTACCGTCACAATGGGGAAATCATTGGCATTTTTATAAGGGGCGGTGTCTTCGAGCATGGCAGAAAAATAATTTTCAGGGGGAAGCCCGGTGAAACAACGCAATTGTGTCGGCCCCGCTTTTGGTGAGACAGCCCACCAAAAACTTTTGCCCGACCCGGTGATATAAAGAAGATCCTCTGCAGTCGCATCGAACAGATCAGCCAGAGAGTGAGCTGTTGGCAATGCAAGCGCTTTGGGAGTGCCGGTCTCTGCCCCTGCCTGCCACCAGGCAGCGAGTTCCTGCGCATTGCTACGGTTTCCGCCTGGTTCCGGCGCGGGAAATGGGCTTTCAGCCAGACTCCGATCGAGCTCCTCAGGCAGTACATTGATGTCAAGCGTGGCTAGCGCGAGCCGCTCAAGGTCAGCAAACCAGGACTGTGCGGAAAAGATTGTCAACATTGCGCCGGGCCGGGGTTCGACACGTAACGCAATAGTCAGTGGGAAATAACGCCCCACCTTATCAACGCTCGGCATAAGAACGCCTGCCCATAGGCTGGGCTCACCTGAGCAGGCACCAGGCATGACGACGAAACGCCAGATGGGCCCGGTGAGATAGAGGTTGAGCCAGCGCTCGCGCAATTGTGCACGGCTCGCCGCCATGCCATGCTGCAACCAGAGATCCCACGCCTTGATGAAGCTGGCTGGCAGCCGGCGCGAGGCAAAGTCACCCAGAGATGGAATCTTTCCATACCAGCCGGCGACGAGTGACTCGTCACGATCCACTAGAGACGCCCGGGACAGTTGAATTGCTTAAGTTCACGTAAGCGGAAAGGGTTCTGTACACTGCTGGTGACGACCTCGAATTGCGCTTTTCGTCCATCGATATTGAACGTAACGACAAATTTCTCCGGTTGTGCAGTCGGATTGATCTGCACGTCGTCGAGCATGCGGAATAGTGCCCACGGACCCTCAAATACCTGGCCCGATGCGCCGGTTGCGCTGGCTGGAGAAACTTGTAAACGTACCTGCGAGCTACCTCGCGGACCGGGCCATTGCAGGATCATCGGGACTTGGGGACCGTGGCTGTATTTAACCAGCTGTCCATCGACATCGAGAATGAACTGCGTGATCGATGCATCCATCCCAACAGGCTTGAAAGTGAGATTCATTCCTGCTATACGACCTCCGCCACGAAAAAATACATCACGGATTATCTGAGCACGATGGAACTCTTGCAACGCCCCTGAGGTGCGGTTTATATTGGCATCCCCAACGTTGCGGAAGCGCCATGGCTGTGTTGAGGTATCGACATATTGAGCCAGATTTTTCTGGAAAAATTCATCCAGCAGGCCTCCGGGAGCAAACAGCCGCGCAAAATCGTCTTGTGTTACATCACGCGCACTCTTCTTCTCGAATGGATATCTCCCGGTAATCGCTTTATTGCAGAATTCGCTGATTGTCGCTTTGAGCGATTGATCCAGGTTTGCCCGTGTTGCTCCGAGTGCCTGACTGATACCGCCCGTCGAGAGGGAAATAAGCATCGAACGAATCGGTTCCGGCATACGGCCGGCATCTGCCTTGATCTTATTAGGTACATCGCTGGGAGGCGGTGCACCACCCCCTTTTAGCGCCGCGTCAGTTGCGGTGAGCAAGGTATACAGCTCATTGATTTGAGCGGGTATTGCGTCGATCGGTGCTGGTTGACCGGGGGCAGCGGAGCGCACCAGCTTGCGGAGTTCCTTGAAGCGGTCATCGACGAGTCTCTCCGGTTGCGACTCAATTACTATTGCGGGTATTTTTTCCCGGGTTTTTCCAAAAAATCTCTCCAGCTTATCCCGATAGATTTTTACCTCATCTTCTCCCTTGTCCATAAGAGTTTTGTCATCTTCATTGACATCAACGAGCGTCACCTCTTTCACGATGGCCCGCGTTAGCGATATCAGAGGTGAATCGGTGGCGGAAAGCAGCCGGGCGATCTGGATACTTTTTTCCAGGGTATCGGCACGGATCAACCTGATATCGTCAATGAATGCTGACCATATCGCCGCATAATCTTCAAGATACAAACGGCGTACTTCATCGAGCAGTTGCGCTTCGGCCTCGGGGTTGATCCATCGGTTGCGATTTTTTTCATTGAGACCGAGCACCCACACTTCCTCATCCGCAAGTTGCCGGGTTACTTCCTTGGCAGCGTGGGAAAAAGACTTGTGGTAGCCGTTGTAGCTGAAGAGGCCCGGCACACCCTGGGTAAGGGATCGTCCACTTGCCCGAGTGAAAACCAGTGGAGCAGAGGGACCGGCAGCCCTCACGATTGTGAATTCGGGTATTTCGGACCCTACGCCTTGCTGTTTCAGCCGGTTATAGCTGCGTTGCGCGATCGGCGTCTGTGCGACGGTATACCTTACATTCGCAATCAATTGTGCGTTGACAGGAATGGGTGACGATAACTGACCGCGAGATAAAAGATTATCCAGGTGAGTTTCGAGTTCCTTGCGCTGCTCAATGGGAAAATCCCGCGGAAGATTCATTTCCCAATCCGCGGTGATAAAAGCCTTAAGCGCAACGGGATCGAAGTGCTTGGCATCATTCAACATGATATAGGTTTTGAGCCCTTCATATAAAAGCTCCCGGTTTGCCTGACTGCCGCTGTTAAGCAGGCGTTCGATACGTAGCACAAGCTGGGGCAGAAACGCGTCCTGCAGCAATCGCTGGTAGGTGGCATTCGACGCGGCTGTCAGCTTTTCACCCTGGTATAAGCCAAAACCCATGGATAAGGGTACCGTTTCATTCTTGCCCGCGGTGGCCCTGGTGAGTTCCTGCACCGATTTAAGGATGGGCAGCAAACTGACTATATCCATGCCTTGCAGGACGGGCAGGTCCTCGACCTGTTTAAAAATCGCAGGTATTTTTACGCCTACCTGGTCAACATAAGTTTTGTTGCGTGAATAACTGACGGCCCATGCCGCGATAAAGCTGAAGGTAATCAGAGTGGTGAGGATAAATATCCCCCATTGCAACGCATTCCGCTGGCGCTCCCATCGAAGATTGGTACCGGCGAGTCCCGCCTCGGGGAAGATCACCTCTTTCATTAGGCGTGTAAGGAAGAAACTTTTACCGCTCGGTTTGTTAGGTGCAAGTAGCTTCCGGTCGAGGTGCAGCGCACGGGCAAGTGTGCCCATTACACGATCGATCGGGTTACCTTCCTGGGTTCCACTGGTGAAGTAGAAGCCTCTCAATAGCGGCTGTTGTTCAAAACGCGAAGGAGAGAACACCTGGTTGAGAAATTCGCCCAGAACTTCTTTAAGACTGCTGAATTGCTGGGGAAAAGCATAAAGCAATGCACGCTTTTGTATATCCCGTTCCTGCTGCAAACGATCGATCAGCCGTTCATCCAGGCGCCGTTCCAATGCAGAAAATTCCACATTGAAGTTTGTGAGCGGTAGGGAATCCTGTGTTTCAGTGAGGGGAAATGTTGTGCCCCAAACCTGGGCCCGGTCCTCCTTGCCATATTCGCTAAAGAATTCCATGAAGCCTGCCAGCAGGTCGGCTTTGGTGACGAGCACATAAAGTGGAAAACGGATGTTAAGTTCTCCGTGCAGTTCCTGGATGCGCTTGCGGATCGCGTTCGCTTGTGTTTCCCGCTGAGCCGCATTCTGCTGCAACAGATCCGTTACGCTGATTGTAACGATGACTCCATTAATGGGCCGGCGTGGACGGTATTTTTTTAAAAGTTGCAGAAATCCTGTCCAGGCCGCACTATCGGCTTCCCGGTTGCTCTCCTGAGTGGTATAACGGCCGGCGGTATCAAGCAACACTGCCTCGTTGGTGAACCACCAATCGCAATTGCGTGTACCGCCAATACCGCGAATGACTTCCTGACCGAAGCGTTCGGCAAACGGAAACTGGAGCCCCGAGTTAACGAGAGCGGTCGTTTTCCCGGATCCTGGGGGGCCGATGAAGATATACCAGGGAAGCTCGTAAACGTACTGCCGATGGGTAAGGAAGGCGAACAGGGATTTTTTGGTTTGGCTACCGAGATTGGCCTCTTTCAGCACCGCCACGGCTTCTTCGAAACGCTTGCGCAAAACCGCTACTTCTTCAGCACCTGCGCTGTCACCCGGTTGTGGTTGCGCGGGTTCGTGCCGCAGGAGACCATCCATGAGCAGTGCGTTCAGATTTCGTGCCTTGAATGACTTCCAAAGCAGTTTGCCTATATAGAAACCAATGAAAAGGGCAATAATAACGAGCCGTACCGTATCGGATTCCAGCGGGCGATATTCTGCGACCGCGATCATCGGCCCAACGTACCAGATCAGCAGGCTGATGGCGGCCAGACCGAGGATTGCCATGGTCCATTGATTGAATAAAAATCCGGATAACCTTTTCATCCCCTTTACCTTTATTTTGGAAGCGCGGTTTTGCGCAAAGGGTTATTTGGCGGTACAAGGACATACAGGGTGATTTCTACCCGGCGATTGCGCGCGCGATCTGCGGGTGTGCTATTTGAAGCGATAGGTTCAGCATCGGCACGTCCTTCCGCGGTTAGGCGGCTCGCAAGGGTTCCCCTTTCGGTGAGAATCTGCATCACTGAGTGGGCACGTTCTTGCGACAGGTGCCAATTGGAAGGAAATCGCATGGATCGTATAGGTTGATCATCGGTATGACCCGTGATTTTCACTTGTCCTGGTACGGCGTTCAGCGCGTTCGCAATTCGAGTCAGGATGGGTAGAAAGCTTTCCGAAATCGTGGCGCTGCCTGGCGCGAATAACCCATCTCCCCGAAGAGTGATTATGTTGCGTCCATCCTCGTCGCGTACAGACACCAAGCCTTCCTGGATCTCTTTGGCAAGAAATTCCGCGAGCCGGGGTTCCGTCACCGGTAATGGTTCAGGCTTGGGTATAGGGGTATTGACGCGGATTGATTGTATCTGGGTAAAGATCGGGTCGGATGCATTATTGAGCTGAAAACTGAAGCTCAAATAAGCCGTTAACATAATTAGCCCACATAAGGCGGCTAGAACCCATACGGGCAGAAGTGTGAGAATTTTTGCACGTTTGATAATGGCAGCTTGCCAATGGGGTGACAGATCACGCTCATACTCGCCCTGCTCTTTACTCAATAATTGTGCAAGCCGTTCGCGTAATGCGTCGAGATGGGCTTTCCCATTTTCGATAACGCGATAACGCCCTTCGAAACCCAAGGTAAGACATATGTACATAAATTCCAGAAGATCACCATTGGCTTTGGGATTTTCAGCCAGTTTCGAAAGTAATTGAAAGAATTTCTCGCCCCCCCACGCCTCGCTGTGGAACATGACAAGCAGGCTGTGTTTGGCCCAAGTGCCGCTGCCCCATGGGGTGGACGCCGCGGTTTCATCCAGAAGTGTACAAAGGGCATAGCGGGCAGCGATAATTTTTTCGGGTGCGATCCCTGCTGCCTTGGCGCGACTTTCAAATATTTTTATGTTCTGTGCAATGTAATCCCGTAGACCGGATGGATCGGGATGTTGCAATGTGGTGCGCAACTGCAACACGATGTTCAGCAAGGGGTTTGCTGCCGCAATTAACGGATTCATGCCTGCAGCAATCGCCGCTGTGCTTTCGGGCATTGCATTTGTGAAAGAAGTATTGGCAGGCTGCTGTGCTGGAGGTGCGCCCCTTCCTCCGGGCGAAGGCATTATTACCGTTTTGTCCGGGTCGGGAAATGCGAACGGGTCATCTTGACTCATGATACGGTTCCGTTTTAAGTTCGCTCATGCACAGCAATAAAATTGGTGGAAGCCGTCAAAATTGACGGCTTTTATCCTCTTATGGCCCAGAATTCAAGTTCAAGGCCCGGAAAGTCCCCTGCTATATGCATAGCCAGTCCACCGGAGCGTTCAAGTTGCTTCCACATTTCACTTCCGCGGTCGAGCTCGAAATAATTGAAACCCGCATGGAAAGGTATTTGCCGCGGTGCAACGGGTAACGAATTTAACGGGACGCCAGGCAAAGCTGAATTGACCAAATTACGGATGTGTTCAACAGAGCCGATCTTTACCTGTGCAGGAAAATGCAGCCGCAAAGTTTCCGCTGGCAGTTGCGCATTCACTGCGAGGATGAATTGGGCGGTCTTGAGCAATTCCAGGTCATGAATTTTTGCAAGCCGGTAGCCCTGAGTGCGGTCCTGCAATTCAATGGAAACCGCATTCTGGTCCAATATCGTTTTCAAGAAACTGCGTAAATCAGCCATGAGCGGGGTAAAACATTGAATCAGCGCATCATGCTGGTATTCCGGATATACAGGTGGCCGGCGATCGCTATTGCTAAACGTTGCCAGATCGCCCGCAAGACCAAGACACATACTAAACAGCCGTTCGGGGTGTAACAGCGAGTGGGCAGCGAGGTGGGCAATGAGCGGCTCGTAGCGGTTAACCGTCTGCAGCAGAAGAAAATCAGCGACCTCCGCGACTCCTCCGCGGCCTGGCTGAGCAACCCGCGCGGCGAGCGTCTCCCCCCGCTGGTGGAGCAGGCCGTGCAATTCACTTACGTACCCAGACAGGATAATGTCGCTGTTCACGTGCAGCATGGGTGGGATAAACCCTTTCTGCAGAACTAACTGGTTATCGGCCCGGCGTTCCATAACTTGTACGACACCAAGGGTTGTATAAGCGTCTGTTACGTCACGCTTGTGCATAAGCCGTAGGCGAAGTTGCCCCACTTGCAGGAATGCGCTGTTATCAGAGTTCGCATTGGAATCGCTGACCTCTCGTTCTTCTACTCGAAAACGTGTCAGGTTGCCGTCGTGGTCGCCGGAAGAATCAGCTTCGTTCGT
>CAJDUY010000049.1_pt1 | contig 14419 bp, 8 predicted proteins | sample 7390911 | NCBI WGS metagenome assembly CAJDUY01 (sample SAMEA7055686, study PRJEB34461) | soil metagenome | biome: terrestrial ecosystem; feature: Peninsula; material: soil | place: Antarctica | collected 2016 | reverse complement strand
CGCTTTCTCCTCCAATTCTTTTTTGGCTTGCTTGAGCTCGTGCTCGGCACGCTCGCGTGCCCGGAGTATGGTACTGGCGGTTTGCAAGGCGACAGAGCGTAGCAATATCTCCTCGTTCTCTTCTATCATCGCTATCCCTTTCACTGGTTCGTCATGAAATAGTAACAAACACCAGGCCTCAGCAGCATTTTTTTTAAAAAAACTATTCAGGCCAATGAAATACCGGCGCGTACGTTTAACCTAAATCCGCCAATTGGACCGGGTGGAGTGTATCCTTTTTGGGGTGTAGGGCAAGGCGCAGCGACGCGGAATGGTCATTCCATTCCAAGGAGTTGTAACGCTGCCCTACACCGCAAAAATCGTGCAATCTGCCCTGTAGCGGGCCCACCCAAAAAGTGAGGTCAAATAGCACAAAATATTTTTATTTATTTATCATAGCTATAACCTGATAAATGAGCGGTCAACTGCCGGATTTAGGTTTAACCATTGAGCAGGCGCCCGGCGACAACTCGTAACCAATAATCTTACGACCGGGCACCCGATTATTGCTGCTGAATCGCGCTTGAGCGGTTCGTGCTGGAGAGGAAACCTCGGAAGCGCATAACGTCATATTGCAACACACCTGCAAATTTGCGCCGTGCAAAATTGTGTTAATCTGCAACAAGGAATGAGAACGGTTCCGGTTTGAGGAAATATCATTTCCGATGCCGCAACGAGGCCGGGAGTCCAGACCAGAAACGTGACCAGAAAACGCAGGAGCGAACCTTTATGAATCAGCCGGAAATACCAATCGTCCCGGACTGGCTGCGCGGCAGTGAGATGGGCGAGTTTATTTATGCCCATGATTGGACTGAATCAGGCCTGGGCCCAATCCAGACATGGGCGCCAAGTCTCCAGCTCGCGATCAATACCGTATTGTTGCTGCCATCCGCAGCTTTGTTGCTGTGGGGGCCTGAATTCATACAGATTTACAACGACTGTTATCGCGATCTGATGGGTGCCAAGCACCCTGACGGCCTCGGCCAGCCGGCACATAAGTGCTGGCCGGAGGTATGGAGTTTCTTCGCGCCAATCTGCGCAAGCGTGTTCCAACGGCGCGAATCGTTTATTTTCGACGATAAGCGGCTGATGATCAATCGCAATGGGAGTCTTGAAGAAACTTTCTTCAAACTTACTTTCAGTCCCGTGCCGGGCGGCATTTCCGATCACGGGGAAATCGGATCGGGCATGCCGGGCGGAGTGCTCGTGACAGCATACGAGACGACTGAATTGATCCGGGCGCGCGCTCGCGAGGCGGAACGCATCCGTCTCAAGGAGACGACGCAGGCGAAGCGGATTCGGCTGCTGGAAGAAGTCTTTCGTAATGCGCCTTCTTTTCTGCATGTGCTTCACGGGCCGGAATTCGTATTTGAGCTCGCCAACGACGCGTACTACCAACTGGTCGGCCACCGCGAGCTGATTGGGCGTCCGGCGTTCGAAGCGCTCCCGGAGGCGGCAGAAGATGGCTACCAGCAACGGCTCAGCCAGGTAATGGCTACGGGCGAGCCATTCATGGGATTCGAACTGCCGGTGACACTCATCCGCACGCCTGGCGCCCCATCCGAAGAGCGCCTTATCGATCTCATCTACCTGCCTTTGTTCGAAGAGGACGGCACTTGCCGGCACGTCCTGGGTCATGGTGTCGACGTTACCACACACGTGCAAATGCGCAAAAAAACCGAGGAGGCGTTGCGCGCGAGCGAAGCACGGTTTCGCGCCATGGCGGAGGCGTCCCCCGCCCTGACGTGGCAGGTGGATGCGAGCGGGAACGCGGTTTATCTCAATCAGCGGTTCATGGATCTGATCGGGTTGACGCTGGAAGAGCTAATGTCCGCCGGATGGCGCTCGATTATTCATCCGGACGACGCACCGGCCTACGTGGCAGCATTCGAGCAGGCGTTGCGGGATCGTTCGCGTTTTCAGCAGCGGGTGCGGGTCAAGACCGCAGCAGGGGAATGGTGCTGGCTTAAATCGTACGCGCTGCCGTGGTTCACCGCTGACGGCGAATATGCGGGTCATGCCGGCATATCGATCGATATTACCGGCGCGGTCAATGCTGAAACAGCTCTGCTGGAAGCCGACCGGCGAAAAAATGAGTTTCTGGCTACGCTGGCGCACGAGCTTCGTAATCCGCTTGCGCCAATTTCCAATGCGCTGGCGCTTATCGCGCGCCCGGACGGCGCTACAGCCATTCCTCGTGTACTACCTGTCATAAAACGGCAAGTTGAGTATATGGCTCGTCTGGTGGATGATCTGCTGGAAATATCGCGCATTACCAGCGGAAAGATCGAATTGCGGCAGGAGCCGGCGGATCTGGCCGTTGTACTACGCAACGCCGTCGACGCGAGCATGTCGCTGATCGACGAGAAAGGGCATAAATTGAGTGTATCTATTCCTGAAGCGCCTTTGATTGTCTATGCCGACGCTGTTCGCCTGGAGCAAGTATTTAGCAATCTTCTCAACAATGCTGCGCGATATACCAAAAGAGGTGGAAATATCTGGCTGACAGCCCGCCAGGAAGGCAAGAGCGTGGTGGTATCCGTGCGTGACAACGGTATTGGCATCTTGCCCGGCATGCTGCCCCGTTTGTTCAACATGTTTTCCCAGGAACGCCGCAACGGTATCGGGACACAGGAGGGCCTGGGTATCGGGCTCAACCTGGTGGCCCGTCTCCTGCAAATGCATGGAGGCAGCGTTGAAGCCCTGAGCAAGGGGAGCGATGAAGGCAGTGAATTTATCGTGCGTCTGCCATTGTCTGAAATTCCTGCCCGAGGAAGCACTTGTGAGCCGGAGCGAGTGGTTTTTTCGCCATCGGGCTTGCGAATATTGGTGGTCGACGACAATCATGACGCGGCTGAAGTCCTTTGTATGTTGCTTGAGTCAATGGGGTTTAACGCCAAAGCCGTTAACAGCGGACCGGCGGCCCTTGGGACGCTCCCTGCCTACCAGCCAAATGTGATCCTGCTGGATATCGGTATGCCGGGCATGAACGGTTACGAAGTCGCGCGGCGTATCCGTGAGCAGCCGCAATTTGACGGCGTCAAGCTGGTGGCCCTGACTGGCTGGGGTCAGGAAGAGGACCGCCGGCTCTCGAAGAACGCTGGCTTCGATCACCATCTCACGAAGCCGGTGGATTGCAAAGTCCTGAAGGATTTGATTACTGCCATATAGCATCCCGGCAAGCCCCGTTTTCCGCAGCTATGCGCCTTATTGCCCAGCGGGTGAATAGTGAAATACGCTCCCAAATCGCCCGGAAGACTGCTGGATTCAGCATGATGGGTATTCAAAAAGTTTTTTTGATTTTATGTGCGTTTCCGTACATAAAAACGCAATATCAATTTAATACGATGAGATCGCATCCTTAATAGCGCGTGCTGGGCTTCCGATTGCATCGATATGCATTGTGTTAAAAGATAGCAGCGTGAATATTTTATGGTCAGCAAGTGGGAAGATAAACATGTTTCATCAAAAAGCTGCGGCGATAGTTACGGTAGCAAGCGGGGCTCCGCTTCCATCCAGCGGTCAGCCGTTTGTTCTTGAGTTTGGTGTCATGGTCCAGAAAGATTTTTTGTGCCACCTGACTTTCATCCTTATGATGAGCTGGCCACATTGCCGGGTTCAGGTTAAATGACCTCCGTCACGAGTGACAAGCCGCTATATGCGCTGCAAGCCACCAGGGATGTAGAGGGATTCGATGCCCTGGCAGAGCTGGCGCTGAATATGCGGTCGTCCTGGCTACACGAGGCGGACCACATATGGTGCCAGCTGGACGAGGCGCTCTGGAGGTTAACCCATAATCCATGGGTGGTCCTGCAGACCGTTTCCCGGGAAAAACTCCAGCAGGTTCTTACCGATTCCGCATTCCGCAAAAATGTCGATGATCTCGTGCATGCGCAGCGCGATGAAGCAAAAGCCCCTGCCTGGTTTCAGCAAACCTATCCGCAGTCTCCCCTGACGAGCGTTGCATATTTCAGCATGGAATTTATGTTGAGCGAGGCGCTGCCTATTTATTCGGGCGGGCTGGGCAATGTGGCGGGGGATCAGCTCAAGGCTGCCAGCGATCTGGGCGTACCGGTTATTGGCGTCGGGTTGCTCTACCAGCAAGGCTATTTCCGCCAGGTAATCGACAAGGATGGCGCCCAGCAGGCATTGTTTCCCTACAACGATCCGGGGCAACTGCCCATTACGCCGCTGCGGCGGGCAGATGGCGAATGGTTGCGGCTGGAAATCAGGTTCCCCGGTTATTCCGTCTGGGTACGTACCTGGCAAGTCCAGGTGGGGAAGGTGAAGCTGTATCTGCTGGACAGCAATGACGCGGCAAATTTCCCCGCGCATCGGGGCATTACCAGCGAGCTTTACGGCGGCGGTCCGGAATTGCGCCTCAAACAGGAACTGCTTCTCGGAATTTCCGGATGGCGATTACTCGCCGCACTTGGCATCAAGCCGGAAGTCTGCCACCTGAACGAAGGCCACGCGGCCTTCGCCATACTGGAACGCGCCCGAAGTTTCATGAAGGAAACTGGCCAGTCTTTCGATGTGGCATTGTCCGCCACGCGCGCGGGCAATCTCTTCACCACCCACACGGCGGTCGCTGCGGGCTTCGATCGTTTCGATCCGGCGCTGGTCGAACAATATCTCGGCTATTACGCCGCAACCCTCGGGATACCGTTCCGCGATTTACTCGCGCTGGGACGGCAAAATCCCGATGATGCGTCGGAGCCTTTCAACATGGCTTACCTGGCGATCCGTGGGAGCGGGGCGGTAAATGGCGTGAGCTGCCTGCATGGAAGAGTGAGCAGGCATCTCTTCGAGCCCCTTTTTCCACGCTGGCCGACGGAAGAAGTGCCCGTGGGACATGTGACGAACGGGATTCATATTCCCACCTGGGACTCCGATGCCGCGGACAAACTCTGGACGCAGACCTGCGGAAAAGAACGCTGGCTGGGGACGACGGAAACGCTGGAGCAGGACATGCTCTGCGTTTCCGATCTGGATCTCTGGCGATTCCGCAGCGCCGAAAGCAAATCTTTTGTCGAGTTTGTGCGGGAGCAGCTGTCGCGGCAACTCGCCGTATCGGGGGCGTTGCCGCATACCGCCGAAGCCGCGAAGCGTCTGCTCGACCCGGACGCCCTGACACTCGGTTTCGCGCGGCGCTTCGCAACCTACAAAAGGCCAGATCTGCTGCTGCACGATCCGGAGCGGCTGCTGCGGCTATTGACTAATTCGCAGCGTCCGGTGCAGCTCATCATGGCAGGCAAGGCGCATCCGGCCGATGGCGCGGGTCAGGCCTTGATTCAGGCATGGACGCATTTCATTCGCCGCGCCGGGGCAAGCACCTCCGTGATTTTCCTGAGCGACTACGATATGCAACTGACCGAGCAGTTGGTTCGCGGTGTAGATGTCTGGCTCAATACGCCGCGCCGGCCATGGGAGGCGAGCGGAACCAGCGGCATGAAAGTACTCGCCAATGGCGGCATCAACCTGTCGGTCCTGGATGGATGGTGGGCGGAAGCCTACACGCCGGAAGTAGGATGGGCGTTGGGGGATGGCAAGGAGCACGGTGACGATCCCGTCTGGGACGCTATTGATGCCGAGGCCCTCTACAGCCTGCTCGAGTACGAGGTAATCCCCGAATTCTACAACCGGGACGAGCAGGGTATTCCCGTTGCCTGGGTCACGCGCATGCGCAAGAGCATGGCGCGGTTGACGCCCCGTTTCTCAACCAATCGCGTGGTGCGGGAATATACCGAGCAGCACTATCTGCCGTCCGCCATCGCTTATCACGAACGGACGGCGGATAACGCCGCGCTGGGCGTGCAGATTTCAAACTGGCGGCAGGCTCTGCGCCAGAAATGGTCCGCTTTGCGCTTCGGCGAAATGAAGGTTGAGACTGACGAGGCGCAACATGTATTCATGGTCCAGGTGTATTTCGACGATCTCGATCCGGATATGGTGAAAGTCGAATTGTTTGCCCAAGGAGGCGCTGGCGCCGCACCCGTGCGCCAGGAGATGCGCCGCACCCACCCGCTGGTGTCGGCAGGCAACGGCTATGCGTTTGAAGCGTCTGTATCTGCGGCGCGTCCCGCGAGCGACTATACGGCGCGGCTCATACCTCGCCATGATGGCGTGACAATTCCCCTGGAAGCTCCGCAGATTCTGTGGCAGCGGTGATTCTCCAGTGATATCTCAGTGATACCGCTCGCTCGCCCAGTTGCACTCTGATGTACGATATCGCACTAGGCACCCTCGGCACATCTACGATCCGGCAGCCTTTCTGCGCCGCCAATCAGTGCAAGGATCTTTTTTGACAAACACGCCCGTGGATCGCCCCCCAATATCGCTTTCGTCTGCCAGGACGCCTACAAGGTGGAAATTGTCGCTAGTGTTATCAAATGCAAAACGTTCATAGCAGGATGAAGCGCAACGTACGATGACTCAGTGTCCGGTTGCATCCCCGTGGCGGCTGGCCTCGAACAGGAACCAGGTGCGGCGCTCGGTTTCGTCGATCCAGACTTCGATCAGGCTGGCGGTGGCGATATCGCGGTGTTTTTCACAGACGTCGTGCGCCTCGCGCAAGCGGGTGGCAAGGGTCTTGTTGTCCTCGCGCAGTTCGGCAAGCATGTCCAGCGGTTCGACGTAATTGGCATCGTTGTCTGCTATGCGCTGGCTGCGGGAGATGTGACCGATCGACCTGAGCGTGGTCCCGCCCACTTTGCGGATGCGCTCGGCGATAGGATCGGCCATTGCAAAAAGCTGGTCGCCCTGCTCATCCAGCAACAAATGGTAATCCCGGAAATGTGGCCCGCTCATATGCCAGTGGAAATTCTTGGTTTTCAGGTAAAGCGCATACACATCCGCCAGGATGGGATTCATGGCTCCCGCGATATTCTTGGTTGCCGCCGCTTCGAGGTTGGTTGGGGTGGCCAGCGGTTTCTGTTTGAGATTGAGGTTTTGCTTCTTTGCAGTAGTGGATTTTTTCATGTTTTTTCCTTGGTTGCTGACGGTTTCTAACTATAATTTGTATTTGATGCGGTTCGTAAATACAAAAATAATGAATGGCCTGCGATATCGATGCCACGCGGGATCAGCTTGTGCCTGACATCTCTCGGCAAGTCTGCGCGCAATCCCGGCAGGCGGCAATGCAATCATCCATATCGCCTACCTGCTCGCAGCTGTCAGCACAGGCTTCGCAGATTTCAGCGCAAAGTGCACAGACCTGATCACAGAACTTCGAACCACTCAGCATGAAATTAGCCGAAGTTTGACACATTTCAACACAATTCATCATCAGCCGGAAATGGCCCGGCTCGACATGTTTGCCGCCGGTTTCCAGACAATGGTTCATGGCGGATTCCAGACAGGTCTGGTGGCAATGGGTACAGGCATCGATACAGGTTTGCATATCGTATTCGGTATTCATATAGCCTCCTATTGGGTTAATTGATGATGGCATCCGGCAGCATCAGCGGGGTATGCATTTGCGTAATATAGGTTTCACATGCGGCAAAGTCTGTACGGCAGCTAGCATAGCCGGTTACGAGATGGAATACTGCGCGGAGAGGAAATCGCAGCGCACATGCGCAAGGGTGGCGGCGGGTTTCCACACAATGAGTGTTGCTACCTGCCGTGAAGATAGCGGCAAGCGCATTCCGTGGATTGATAAAGTTCGGGATATGGTTGAGGAGGCAAAGAAAGGCAGGGCTATCGTAATCCCCGCTAGGAAGGCAAATTCCTGACAAGACTGGAATACGACTTGACAGCGGGTTTGTGCTGCATCCCATCGCCTTATTGCCGGGTCAGGCTGCGCTAACCCGGCGTACGTTAGCTGTTTCCGTTAAATCAAGGCGCAGTTGCGGTTGCGTAATTATTGTCTTTCTTGATATCACCCACTCTGCTATAGATAAACGCGGCACACGTCTGCGGGTAATTGGCTGCGACAGCAGATTTTGTTGTCGTAATCTTGACCGTTCGTCTTACGGTTGGCCCTTGGGGTAGCTGACCGAGGCTACAGATCGCATAGCCATGATTTCCCCCCACAGCTGCACTTTTTCTGCAACTGCCGGAACCTTGCAGGACGGCCATGTTGATAATTTTTACCTCCAAAGGTAACAGTACAATGACCTGAGTGCCATACGCGTCGTCATCGTTCTGATTATTGATTTCTGCGGTACAGACGAAGCGGTTGTTTGCAGCTTCCGCCTCTACGGATACGATGTTCACATCTGCCGAGTTTACCGCCTGCGCGGTCGCGTAACCCGAATATGCCAGACTGAATATTATGATTGATACGAGCTTTTTAATCATCATTTCCCCCGATAAGATAATTGTAGAATTCAGAAAAACAGGAAAAGCCGGATTAATCCCATGTAAATTCTTTATAGCATCGATAAGAGGAAAATCAATTCCTGCCGTGAATTTCAGGCGCATACTGATTTATCGGCATTAGCAGGCTGATTTACGCTGTTAACCGCCGGGAGCGAGCAAACTTTGCGGATGAAATGGAAGGAAGGGGATGTTCATGATGTAGAGGTAGCGGATTATCATTAAGCAGGAAATATGGATATGACGTATAAATTATTCAGCCCTATTTCTCACGGTGAACTCCTGCTGGAAGAATTCATGAAACCGATGGGCGTCAGCATCAACGCGTTTTCGCCAGAAATTTGGCTCGATCTGCAAAGCGACTATTCGATTCGTATGACGCGGCGCACCGTCTGGCCGAAAATAGAGCGGCTTGTTCGTGTTCATGCCGGTTAAGTCCTGTTTTCTGATTTTACCGTTTTATTTTGATCACAGCATTTAACAATGGTATCCGCTATCAGATGCCAATAAAACAGATTTTGCAGAGATTCGTGGATAGTGAGAAAAAGCGAATCGAATCTGGAATGAGATAGTTTTTGAGAAGATTAAAGAAAGGCAGGGAGGAGCCGAAGCTGGGACGAAACCAAAGTCACGGAAGAAGCGTCGTAAAACAGCTTAAAAATATTCTGGCAGATCAAACCGGCTTGTCAAGATTCCTGGCTCAAGTTACGCAGATCAGATTTTTCTCTAATCCCGAACCCGGCACGGAGAAAATCTGAAATCCATGCTGACACGGGAAGAAGGGGTGTCATTCAGGACGCTTCCATGACAAAGGTTAGTGCCATCGAAAATCAGCGCCTGACCGTACTCAAGTTCTACCGGTGAAAAGTCGCCGAGCCCATCTTCGCTTTCAATCCAGATGCTATTGGAACCCCAGACCCGTGTAAGAGGTATCCAGGCGTTGAGACAAGCGGGATTGACCCCGTAATCCCTGTCTCGATGGAAGGCGCTGCTTCCCTTTCTGCTGAAATGAAAGCGGAACGATGGCGGGATCTGGTATGAATTCACGCCATTATAGAGGGGCGCGATGATGGATTGAATGAAGTCTACATAAATCGGTTTGCAATGGCTAAATCCCTTGCTCAATTCGCTACGGCAGGCATTGATTTGTGCGACTATGTTGCTATAGGTCTTCAAATCGGCCCGCTCATGAATATTTTCCAGAGTCTCGACGCCAAGCACGGATGAAGCCCATGCGCGAAAATCATATTTCCCGATATCGTATTCAATAATGGCTAAATTCATGACGGTTATTTTGGAACAACGGATAACCCGTTGAGGAAAACCCTTGCGCGGCTTTGAAACGGAATTTTTATGACTCGATTCCGGTAGCCGGGCAAGGGTGTCATTTAATGCATAATCAATATTCCTTCTTTGGCTCCTTGGGATCTTCCTCCTCCAGGGCGGCGATAACCTATACCACCTCGACCGCCACTTCCGTGACAACTTCCGCCGTTACCTCGGTGGTCACTTCGGTCGTTACCCCGGTGGTTACCTCGGTGGTAACATCCGTCGTGGGTTGCCGAAACAGAACAGTAAAGAAACAGATGGCAACATCGGTGCTCTTCCCCCTATCTATCGCCGAGTCAGGGATTGAGGGACCAGGCCATTGGACAGTAGAATTGATTTCTTGAATAGCTGTAAGAACTTACAGGTGTTTTTGGCCCATTCTCCCGAATGAGTCTGATATGATATGGAGTGTGCTCCCGCCGCCCGCTGTGCGAAATGGCACATCGGCGCTGCCGGGACTCGCGCCGTTGCCGAACCGCAGCTCATCATGAACCTGCAATAAAGGCAAAGCAGGCGCTTCGCCGGACCGGGACCTCGAAGCACATTTGTGGAACTTCGGCACATACGATCCATGTAATCCCCATCCCCGGCAATTCACTTCAGCCGTCCATAGCCCAAGCCATGGACTTCTCCAACCAGAAAAATTCTCTTGCAACCCGCCTCGCCATCATCTGGCTAGTGGATTATCCGGGTTCATTTGTGCGGCTGTTGCCGATCGGCGAGTGAAATTCATGTAGCAGACAGCCATAGAGAGGTGCGAAGCTGTAGAAAACAACTATTCGATATGCGCGCTCCCGCACAGAAGTAATCCCGGTTTGAGCATATAAAAAAGTCATTACAAAATAAAAAGGGCGATGTTTCCAGAAGAAAGATATTTCTACGAGATAAGATTCGATCTGAGGCGACAATTGACAAACGATGATCTTACTGGTTTACCCTCCCCCGATTTAACTCCATCTCCACGCGGGAAAGTTTTTGGAATCAATGTACTGTTAAAGCGGCCTTTCCGTAATGAGGATTTCGAGGCCGAGAACCGTGCGCTTGTAACCTTGGCTGGCGAGCTTGCGAATCAGCCCCGCGATCTTTTACAGAAATTAGCGGAGATAGCGCTTGAGCTATGCCATGCCGATTCCGCCGGCGTCAGCATTCTCGAGCCGAATGGCAAAGCGCTTCGCTGGCATGCCTGTGCCGGATCATTTGCGAAGAATGCGGGCGCAGTTATCCCTCGCACCGATAGCCCGTGCGGGATGGTGCTAGAGCAGGACTCGCCCATTCTGGTCGAGGAGCCCGCTGTCCATTTCTCTGCCCTGCGTTCCATGGAGCCGCCCATGGCAGAGGTTTTGCTTCTGCCATTCCATGATGGGCATAGGCCTGTTGGCACCGTATGGCTGGTTGCTCACTCCCAGGAACGCAAGTTCGACAGGGAAGACCTGCGGCTGATGATGAGCCTGTCGCGCTTTGCCTCTGCGGCATATCACGTTACGCGCTCCATGGATAAGAGCACAAATGCACGTGATTTTCTGGAAAAACGGGTAGATGAACGTACGAAAGCATTGTCGCTTTCAAATAAAATGCTCCGCCAGCATATCGAGGAACGCGGGTTGATTGAGGAGGCGCTGCGAGAGGCCCGGAATCAACTTGAAGCCGAGCTTTCTTCTCTCAACCGGCTGCATGAGCTCAGCACCCGGCTGCTGAGTGCAGCCGACCTGCCGTCCGCGCTTAAAGAAATTCTGGAAGCAGCCATCGCTTTGTGCGGCGCCGATATGGGACATATTCAGTTATATGATTCGACGCATAAAATATTGACCATAGCTGCTCACCATGGTTTTGAGCAGGATTTTCTCGACCATTTTAGCACCGAGAACGCAGATGGAGATACCGCTTGCGGGCGCGCGCTGTTCGCGCTGAAGCGAGTGGTGATCGAGGATATTCAAGCTGACGAGCGGTACGCGATTCACCGCACCGTCGCCGAAAAGGCTGGTTTCCGCGCCGTCCAGTCCACACCTTTATGCAGCCGCGACGGAAAGCCGCTTGGCATGCTCACCACGCAGTTCCGCACCCCTCATGCACCCGCCGAACGAGAACTGAGAATGCTCGATTTATATGCGCGGCAGGCGGCCGATTTTATCGAGCGTCTAAGCATCACCGAGCGCTTGCAGGATGCAGACCGGCGCAAGGATGAGTTTATTGCCACGCTTTCGCATGAGTTGCGCAATCCCCTTGCGGCAATCGATAGTTCAGCCCTGTTGCTGGAGTCGCCGAATCTCGACGTCGCCAAACGCAGACTGGCCACGCTGGTGGTGCAACGCCAATGCAAGGCCATGAAGATCCTGCTGGACGATCTCCTGGATATTTCGCGCCTGTCGCGGGGGCGGATGACGCTTCACAAGCAATGCGTGACGCTGGCTTCAGTCATAGACTCCGCCGTGGAAGTTACGCAGCCTCTCATCGACGGGGCCAATCATACGCTGTCAGTAACAAAGCCGCCCTCATCGGTTGTCGTTTATGGCGACCCGATACGGCTTGGCCAGATTTTTTCCAATCTGTTATCCAATGCGGTCAAATATACGGACCAGGGAGGCAGGATCACCCTGGACGTCAAGACCACCGCCGACAGCGTAGCGGTAAGCGTCGCGGATAACGGCATCGGTATCGAGCCGTCGCTTACCGAGGAAATATTCGGCATGTTTTCGCAAACGAAAACCAGTAGTGACCGAACCATCGCAGGATTGGGCATCGGACTTGCCCTGGTGCGCGCTATCGCTGAATTGCATGGCGGCTGGGCTCGTGCCGAGAGCAACGGGTTGGGGCAGGGCAGTACTTTCCATGTCGGCTTTCCCTTGGCCACGGTGGGGGAGGTCGCGTCGCATGCGCTCCAGTCAACAGCGCCGCCAGCATCGCGGCCAGATCCGGATCATGAATCTCATGTCAGAATGCAATGCCGGATTCTCGTCGCGGACGACAACAAGTCGGCAGCAACTGCAATTTCCATGCTATTGCAACGTGATGGGTACGAGACAAAAGCCGTGCACGATGGCCACGCAGCCCTGGAAGAGGCGGCGCGATTTCGCCCGGACATAGTGTTATTGGATATCGGCATGCCCCATCTTAATGGCTATGAAGTGGCGCGCAAAATTCGGGCGGCCCCATGGGGTGCGAACATGCGCTTGTTTGCAGCCACCGGATGGGGGCAGGAAAAAGACAAGATTCTCGCAAAGGAGGCCGGGTTTGATGTTCACCTGACAAAGCCAATCGATTTCAAACAGTTGCTGACGCTTGTGGAAGAGCATGGGGGTAAAAATGGCTAACAGCCTGTCGGGCTTGAAGAATCGAAGCTTTTGCAGCCGGTTTCATTCAAGTCCGACAGGTTGCCGGATTGTTGCGATAGCCTGAAGCGGAAGGATGAGTGGAGAATCTGGATCGATGAACCTAAATCCGGCAGTTGGAAGATCTGTAACGGGCTCACCTAAACGGTGAGGGTCAAATACCATAAGATTCTTTTATTTATCATAGCTATAACCTGACAAATGAGTGGTCAACTGCCGGATTTAGGATAAACTCATGGTTCTGCCTTTCGCACGTGACGCACGCTTCTTGTGCATCAGACAAATACTATTGGTCCCATTCCCCCCGTACGACAGGGCGCTAGAAATTAGCGACAACGGTCAAGCGATAGATACGCCCTGCTCCAGGCGATATGTTGTTGTTATTGTTTGCGGACGCAATGTAATTGACATCGCCTATATTTTCGATGTTGGCCTGGACGCGCAACACTCGCGTCAGCCTGACAAACACTGCCGCGTCCATTCGCGTAAAGCCCGGTAAAATCACAGTGTTATCCAGCGCGGCATACATGTTGCTACGATGCACGACACCAAAACCCAACCCTAAAAACGGCGTAAAATCATAGCGGTTCCACATGGAAACGGTATGCTTGGGAACCTGTGCCACGGTCGCGCCAGCAAATGAATTGGTGATTCCTTGCGTAATGGCGGCATCGGTATAGGCATAGCCTCCCATGACATTCCATTTCGGGGTGAGGCGTCCCATCACGCCGAGTTCAGCCCCCCTGACGCGCTGGCCGTCGACCAGCATGCTGCGGGTAGGATCATTGGGAACGGGTGCAATGACATTGCTGCGATCCAGTTGGTACAACGCTGTGGTAAAAGACAAATCTGGATTGAAATCCCATTTGGCCCCCAGTTCCAGGTTCATGAATCTTTCCGGCTGGAGTGTCGCGTTACTCACGGTTATCGAAGCAAGCTGGTCGCCGGCGCGTGGCACATAGGCGACGCTGTAATTTCCGTAAATGGAAACCGTCTCGATCGGCTTGTAAATCAAGCCGGCCCTGGGCGAGAGCAATCCGTTCGTGACATGGAACCGGTCGCCGGTACGGTTATTGGTAAAATTCAGGTCAAAATTGTCGTAGCGCAAACCCAGCACGGCCTTAAGCTGCGGCAGGATGGTTATCTGATCCTGGATGTAGATGCCTACCACATTCACCACGCCGTGATTGTTGGCGTCGGTGGCATTGGGTCTGAATGTGACGGGTGCAAAGGTAATAGGATTGAAGATGGGTACGGTGACACTTGTGCTCGTATTGTTGAAAAAACCAGAGTTGCGCTGGTTGCTCGTCACCTGGCGGCCATACTCCACGCCGGTCATGAATTCATGCTTGACTCCCCATGTATTGACGTTATACAAGAAATCGGTCTGGTTGAAGAGATTC
>CAJDUY010000033.1_pt1 | contig 14492 bp, 14 predicted proteins | sample 7390911 | NCBI WGS metagenome assembly CAJDUY01 (sample SAMEA7055686, study PRJEB34461) | soil metagenome | biome: terrestrial ecosystem; feature: Peninsula; material: soil | place: Antarctica | collected 2016 | reverse complement strand
TGACAATGCCCGCACTGCGCGCGTGGCGCTTGATCAGATACCAAAAAGCCTGGCGTGTCATGGCTGAACCACGAGAGGTCACAAACAGCGCATTAGTCACTTTTCCGCCCAGCAACACGGATCGAATTTCTTTCGTATAGCGAATTACCCACTCCAGCGCCTCTTCGCCGAGGGGCGCCAGACGTTCCTTTCCACCCTTGCCCATTACTCGTATAACACCCATGTTCAAGCTGATTTGCGCGACATCAAGGCTAATAAGCTCCGATACTCGCAGCCCGCTGGCGTATAGAACCTCAAGCATGGTGCGATCGCGTAAGCCCAACGGTTGTTCCACATCAGGTACATTGAGGAGCGCTTCCACGTCTGCCTCAGTCAGACTTGCAGGGAGGCTGCGAGGAAGTTTCGGCGTATCAATGTTGAGGCTGGGATCCACCCGGATTTTTCCCTGGCGTAACAGAAAGCGATAGAACCGCTTCAAACTCGACAGCTCGCGGCTAGTGGTGCTAGCCTTCACTCTGACCGAAACCTTATAGGCAAGAAACTCTAGTAGATCAGAATGTGTAGCGGCCGTCAACGCGCGATCACTCCATTCATGTTTTCCCAGCCAGCCGCCGAACTGCTGCAGATCGCTCCGGTAGCTCTCCAGTGTATTGCGTGACAAACCATCTTCCAGCCATAAGGCATCAGAGAATTCGTCCAGCAATCCTGCGTTAAGCTCAGCCGCGCTCATGGTGCAGCAGCCAGCGCTTGATAGTAAGCGGGACGCCATCACTTGCGTTCATGAAGCCGCCTAGCCCGCCGTTTCTGGCAATAACGCGATGACATGGAATGACGATGGGAAGCCGATTGGCGCCACACGCCTGACCCACAGCACGAGGGGCAGAGTGCAGTTGCGTAGCGATATCGGCATAACTAAGGGTTTTACCGCTGGGGATATTCTGAATGGTATCCCATACGCGACGCTGGTGAGTCGTACCACCAATGTGTAATGACAAGTCAAATACGAAACCCGGATCGGCCAGATACGCCTGTAATTGATTGCAGACTTCCTTGGCCAGAGGAGTTTGCGGAGCGAGTGGCTGCGTATCCAGCGGCAGATATTCGATATCGGTCAACCAGTCTTCCTCAATGCGAATACCGAGTACAGCAAACGGTGTAGCGAGTTTTGCCTGATAGTCATCTGTTGATTTTACTTTCAAAATAGTTTTCGTTTTGTTCATGACAGCGTTGGTTATATTGTCAGTCGCCACATTGATCGCGCGTTATCCCATAATGCCTCAGCTAATCAACATCTGAGCCCTGCTGTTCTGCGGTCCGCATAGCCAAATCCGATGCGAAAGTTTCGTATTAATAAGTTATTCTATCCACTTTGACTTTATACGAACAGTCCGGCGATAATCAGCCATTATCCGGCTTGAGCAATCTGCCGCCAAAATCATGAATTAAGGAGCAAGCAGTGAAATTTAACATAAAAAGCGGGAATCCGGAGAAGCTGCGCAGTGCCTGTGTGGTGGTGGGCGTATTCGAGCCGCGCAAGCTGACCGATGCCGCGCAAGCGATGGACAAGATCGCCAATGGATATATCAATGGCATATTGCGTAGCGGCGACATGGAAGGTAAGCCGGGCTCGACACTGATGTTGCACAACGTGCCCGGCGCACTGTGCGAGCGTGTGTTGCTGGTAGGACTCGGCAAGGAACAAGATCTTAGTGACAAACAATACTTCGATGCGGTACGTGCTACTTTCAAGGCGTTGCATGAAACCGGGGCTGCGGACGCCACTCTGTTTTTGACTGAGTCACCAGTAAAAAAACGCGATACCGCCTGGAAAGTTTCACAGACCGTGATTTTGGCGATGGAAAGCATCTACCGTTTCGATCGCCTCAAAAGCAAAGCTGAAGGAAACAAACCGCATCTGCGCAAAGTCACGCTGGGCACGACCAACCGGGCGGAGTTTGCCGCCAGCGAAAAAGCCCTGCAACAGGGACTTGCCATCGCCGATGGGATAAATCTGGTCAAAGATCTGGGTAATCTTGCGTCCAACATCTGTACCCCAACCTATCTGGCGGAGCAAGCCGTAGGGATAGGCAAGGCTTACAAGCTAAAGGTCACCATCCTGGGGCAGAAGGATATGGAAAAACTTGGCATGGGATCGCTGTTGGCTGTTGCGCGCGGCAGCCACCAACCCGCTAAGCTGATCGCGCTGGAGTACTGGGGACGAGCGAAGAAGGAAAAACCCATCGTTCTTGTGGGTAAAGGTGTCACTTTTGATACGGGTGGCATTTCGTTGAAGCCCGCAGCGGAGATGGATGAAATGAAGTACGATATGTGTGGCGCAGCCAGTGTGCTTGGCACCATTACAGCGATTGCGGAAATGCGGCTCCCGATCAACGTAGTCGGCATCATACCCACCACCGAGAATATGCCAGGCGGCAATGCCACCAAACCTGGTGATGTCGTTACCAGCATGTCCGGGCAAACCATAGAAATCCTCAATACTGATGCCGAGGGCCGGCTAATCCTGTGTGATGCGCTGACTTACGCCGAGCGCTATGAACCGGAAACGGTAATAGATATCGCTACGCTCACTGGCGCCTGTGTCATCGCACTCGGGCATGTTGCATCGGGTCTGCTCAGCAATGATGATGAATTGGCTGAGGAACTACTATACGCCTCGGGGCAGGCAGCGGATCGCGCCTGGCGTCTGCCGTTATGGGACGATTATCAGGAACAACTGAAAAGCAATTTTGCCGATATGGCCAACATTGGTGGACGCGCTGGGGGAACCATTACTGCCGCCTGTTTCCTGTCCCGTTTCACCAAAAAATACCGATGGGCCCACTTGGACATCGCTGGTACCGCATGGAAATCCGGCAAGGAAAAAGGCGCAACAGGCCGGCCAGTACCGCTGCTGACGCAATTCCTGATCGGACGGGCGTTGAAAAAAACCTCGTAATGCCATCATGACCGAAATCGATTTCTATTCTGGCGGTGGTGATAGATTGCATACTGCTTGCCGTCTTGTCGCCAAAGTGGTGCGGCAAGGCCTCAAACTGATGATTTATACTCCCGATGCGACGGTGGTCGAACGGCTCGACAAATTATTGTGGACTTTTTCTTCAACAGATTTTATTCCGCACTGCCGCGCTGAAGATAAGTTGGCCGGAGTAACCCCGGTCATACTCAGCCGCCAGGCCACGAATCTTCCACACGATGTGCTGCTCAACCTGGACGTTGAGCATCCACCTTTCTTCAGCCGTTTCCAGCGCTTGATCGAAATCACCGGAATCACGCTGGAAGATACGCAGGCGGCACGAAAACGCTACCGTTTTTATCAGGACCGGGGGTACGAAATTCGCCACCATAAGCTTGGAGCGATATAGTTAAACTAGAACCCAGGAGCATCATCTGAACCATTCGCCGCCCTGCATGATCTTTCACCCCACCTTCCAACCCATCACTCCCGTGAATCCCAGAACCCCATGACATCCAGCAACGAAGCCTCGTCAGAAGCCGATTATGATGCAATACTGCACAAGCTGGATGCGTTGCTGCGCAAGCATCAGGGCAAGCCCCCAGCTTTGGCTGAAGCGGAAGTGAGCAATACTGCAGTTGCATCAGAGCAGGTCACGCTGACAGCGGCCGACAACATACCGACGCTCACCGAAACGGTGTTTCTAACACCAACAATGCTGTCGCCTCAGTCTGACATCACATCGCTACTGGAGCAAATTCTGGATTCCGCACTTAAGGATGCCGGAGCCGATCTGGCTGCCGGGGCGCGGACAGCACTGGTTCAAGCGCTGGAATGCCGTCTCTTTGGTCTTTGATATAAGTCCTGACCTCAGCTGCATCAATTCACCATTTTTGCGTGGCCATTATTCATTGATTTGCCATGGGTAAAGCCTCTCACAGTAGTCCCGCGACCTGTGTCATCCCCATCTATGTCTTCCTTTATAATGGCAGGTTTCCCGGCACCGCCGATCTCGATATCCATGGAACTCGAAAAAAGTTTTGATCCGCAAACCATCGAAAGTCGCTGGTATTCCTATTGGGAAGCCGCTGGCTATTTCAAGCCCATGCCCGAGGGGACGGTCGCGGAGACAACCCTCGGCTACTGCATCATGCTGCCGCCTCCCAATGTAACCGGCACACTGCATATGGGGCATGCCTTCCAGCACACTTTGATGGACGCGCTTACGCGCTACCACCGCATGTGTGGCGACAATACGTTATGGCAACCGGGAACGGATCATGCCGGTATTGCTACCCAGATTGTGGTGGAACGTCAATTGGATCAGCAAAATATCGATCGCCGCAACTTGGGGCGCGAAGAATTTCTCAAGCGCGTATGGCATTGGAAAGAAGAATCCGGTTCCACCATTACTCGTCAGATGCGGCGATTGGGGACTTCCTGCGATTGGTCGCGCGAGCGTTTTACGATGGACCCGGGGCTATCTCGTGCCGTCACCGAAGTTTTCGTGCGGCTTTATCGCGAAGGACTGATCTATCGCGGCAAGCGACTGGTGAATTGGGATCCGGTGCTGCAAACCGCTGTCTCCGATCTGGAGGTGATATCGACGGAGGAAGATGGATTTCTCTGGCATATTCTCTATCCGCTCGAAAATGTGGGTGGAGGTTTGGATGAGACAAAAACAGAAGGACTGATCGTCGCCACTACCCGTCCCGAAACGATGCTTGGCGATATGGCGGTCGCTGTGCATCCGGATGATTTGCGTTACCGGCACCTGATCGGCTGCCGCGTACGTTTGCCATTATGCGAACGAAGCATCCCCGTGATCGCCGACTCTTATGTCGATCCCGAATTTGGCACAGGCTGCGTGAAAATCACCCCCGCTCACGATTTCAATGACTACCAGGTTGGGCAGCGGCATAAGCTCGTTCCGCTCAGCATTCTCACGCTGGATGGAAAGATCAACGATTGCGCGCCTATTGAGTATCAAGGTCTGGACCGTGTTGATGCCCGCAAGAAAATCATCGCCGATCTGAAAATGCAGGGGTTACTGGTTGAGACCAAACCACACAAACTGATGGTACCGCGCGGCGATCGCACTCAGGCAGTGATTGAGCCGATGCTCACCGATCAGTGGTACGTGACCATGAAAGGCCTGGCAAAGCATGGCCTGGAAGTGGTGGCGAATGGCGATGTTAAATTCACGCCGGAAAACTGGAGCCACGTTTATAATCAATGGCTCGAAAACATCCAGGACTGGTGCATCTCGCGCCAATTGTGGTGGGGACACCGGATTCCAGCGTGGTATGACGAGGAAAACAACATTTTCGTCGCGCACAGCCTGGAGGAAGCGCAACAGCAGGCTGGCGAGCATAAGCTCACGCAGGATGAGGATGTTCTCGACACCTGGTTTTCGTCCGCATTATGGCCCTTCTCTACACTAGGCTGGCCCCAAGAAGCACCGGAACTCGGGACCTTTCTGCCGACTTCGGTGCTTATCACCGGGTTCGACATCATCTTCTTCTGGGTAGCGCGCATGGTGATGATGTCGCTGCATTTCACCGGCAAGGTGCCGTTCAAGGAGGTCTACGTAACCGGACTGATCCGTGATGCGGAAGGTCACAAGATGAGCAAATCCAAAGGCAATGTGCTGGATCCGCTGGACCTCATCGATGGCATCACGTTGGCGGATCTGATTTCCAAACGCACTACCGGACTGATGAATCCAGGACAGGCCGAATCTATCGAAAAAACCACACGCAAGCATTTCCCGAACGGCATTTCCGCATTTGGCACTGATGCACTGCGTTTCACTTTTGCCAGTCTCGCTTCTCATGGCCGCGACATTAAATTCGACATGCAGCGCTGCGAAGGTTACCGGAATTTTTGTAACAAGCTGTGGAACGCAACCCGCTATGTGCTGATGAATTGCGAGGGAAAAAATACAGGTTTAATAGCGGATTCGGTCAATGCACTGCCATTGGAATATTCCGACGCCGACAAGTGGATCATCAGCCGTCTGCAACTGGCTGAAGCTGCGGTAGAGCAAGCTTTTCACGACTATCGTTTTGATATTGCGGCACGGGAAATCTACGAATTCATCTGGGATGAATATTGTGATTGGTACTTGGAATTTGCCAAGGTACAGTTAAATAGCAGCAACGACTCTGTACGGCGCGCCACCCGCCGCACCCTCACACGAGTACTCGAAACCACATTACGGCTTGCCCATCCCATCATCCCTTTCATTACCGAAGAATTGTGGCAGAAAGTCGCGCCGCTTGCAGGCAAGCAAGGCGCGAGCATCATGCTCCAGTCATACCCCAAAACCAACCCGGCGCACATTAGCGAAGACGCTATCAGGCGTATTGTCGCGCTCAAGGAAATGATCAATGCCTGCCGCACCTTGCGCGGGGAAATGAGTTTATCCCCGGCGTTAAGAATCCCGCTCCTGGCCATGGGCGACAGGCAAACGCTGGTTGATTTTTCCCCTTACCTGATGGCGCTGGCAAAACTTTCGCACGTGGAAATCATGCAAGACGGCTTGCCCCATGCCGAGGCACCTGTGGCGATTGTCGGCGAATTCAAGCTGATGCTAAAAATCGAGGTGGATGTGGTTGCAGAGCGTGAGCGCTTGACAAGGGAAATTACGCGTATCGAGGATGAAACTGCCAAAGCAGAAATAAAACTTTCCAACAAGAGCTTTGTCGAGCGCGCTCCGATCAAGGTGGTGGAGCAGGAAAAAGAGCGACTTGCCAATTTTGGTGGAATACTGGAGAAGTTGAAAGAGCAGTTGCGGAAACTGGACTGAAAACGTCTGCTAAACCCGCTGCCGTCGTGATCAATTGATATAGTGATCACTGGATATACAAACGGGTAATATAGCAAAAAATTCAAGTATCCTGCTTGGCTGCGATATAATCGCCGAAACCAACAAATAAATGCTTCTCACTCTCTGCCTACGAGTGGGAGTCTATGGGGAAGGGGGAATAATCATAATCATTTTATTGGGTGGCCCTGGCGCGGGAAAAGGCACGCAGGCGAATTACATTAAGGAACGTTTCGACATTCCGCAGATTTCTACTGGCGATATGCTGCGCGCTGCCGTCAAGGCAGGCAACGAACTTGGCATCATGGCCAAGAAAATCATGGATGCTGGGGGACTTGTTCCCGATGACATCATTATCGGTCTGGTTAAAGCGCGAATTGCGCAGCCGGACTGCAGAAAGGGTTTTCTATTCGACGGTTTTCCGCGCACCATTCCGCAAGCGGATTCAATGAAGGCCGCTTGCATACCCATCGATTACGTAATTGAAATTGATGTATCCGACGAAGAGATCATTAGGCGTTTATCGGGCCGACGCGTGCACCCGGCCTCGGGTCGCATTTATCATGTGATATTTAATCCGCCCAAAAGCGACAACAAGGATGATCTGACCGGCGAGCCGCTGATACAACGTGACGATGATAAAGAGGAAACCGTAAGGAAACGGCTCGAAATCTATCACACCCAGACTAAACCATTGGTAGAATACTATGCAAAATGGTCAGCTAATGGCCAAAAGGGAGTCCCCAGGTATGTGAAAATAGCTGGGGTCGGATCGGTCGAAAATATCCGCGATACCATTTTCGCATCGCTGAAATAACTTCAGTCAGGATTCTCGGCCGACTTCGTCGTGCCCGGCTTCTTAATTCGCGAACGGAGCAATGCTGCATCGGCAGGTATGTAGAAACTTGCAGATTGCACTATCGGCGCTGCCGGGACTCAAGCGCCATGGGAGGGAGCGCGCCTGAATATGTTCCCTGAAGATGGCAAAAGATTTAGATAATCAGGAGAGAAACATGGCAGCAAAAAATGCTTTTTATGCTCAGTCAGGCGGGGTCACTGCCGTCATCAACGCATCGGCCGCCGGTGTCATCGAAACCGCACGCCAGCAAAAAGGTAAAATAGGCAGGATTTATGCGGGTCGCAACGGCATTATCGGCGCGTTGACCGAGGATCTTATCGATACCGGCAAAGATTCCATCACAGCAATCAGGGCCTTGCGTCATACCCCATCGGGCGCATTTGGCTCATGCCGTTACAAATTGAAAAGTCTTGAACAAAACCGGCGCGAATACGAACGCTTGATCGAAGTATTCAAAGCACATAACATCGGCTATTTCTTTTATAACGGCGGCGGGGATTCAGCCGATACCTGTCTCAAAGTTTCTCAACTGGCCGACACACTCGGCTATCCCATCCAGGCCATTCATGTCCCGAAAACGGTAGATAACGATCTGCCCATCACAGACTGCTGCCCCGGCTTCGGTTCGGTGGCGAAATATATCGCCGTGTCCACGCTTGAAGCGAGCTTTGATGTAGCCAGCATGTCGAAAACATCGACCAAAGTATTCGTATTGGAAGTGATGGGGCGCCATGCCGGATGGATTGCGGCGGCGGGCGGCTTGGCGTCCAGCAAGGATAATGAAATTCCTGTCGTTATTCTGTTCCCCGAGATTGCTTTCGACAAGGCAAAGTTTCTCGCCAAGGTCGACAGTCATGTCAAGAAATTTGGCTATTGCTCGGTAGTAGTGTCCGAAGGCGTAAAAGGGGAAGACGGCAATTTTCTTTCCGATCAAGGTGTGCGGGATGCTTTCGGTCACGCCCAGCTTGGTGGCGTCGCGCCTGTTGTTGCAAACATCGTGAGAGAAGGTCTGGGCCTTAAATACCACTGGGGTGTGGCGGATTATCTGCAACGCGCCGCCCGTCATATCGCATCAAAAACGGATGTTGAGCAGGCTTACGCGATGGGCAAGGCCGCTGTGGAATTCGCCGTCAAGGGCCATAACTCGGTGATGCCCACGATAGAGCGTCTGTCCAACAAGCCCTATAAATGGAAGGTTGGCATGGCGCAGCTTGCCAAAGTCGCCAACGTGGAGAAAATGATGCCCAAGAATTTCATCAGCAAGGATGGCTTTGGTATCACTGACAAATGCAGAGAGTATCTCGCGCCCCTTATCAAGGGTGAAGATTACCCACCTTATAAGGATGGTTTGCCTAGCTACGTGCGCCTGAAAAATGTAGCAGTCGCGAAGAAACTGAGTGATTTCACGATCTGAAACGTCTTAAAACCTGATAGGGCGCGACAGGAAAGTGTATTTGTGTGCTGTCATTGAGATTTATGCATAGGCACTTAATGCGAAATTATGCATCTGAATTTCGTATGTGTTTTCAGACGGTCTGACTTTAATTGGAGATTTAAATGGGTACTGGTCTAATCATCGCAATTGGTTGTGCGATGGCGGCGCTCCTATACGGAGCGCTTTCAATTAAATGGATTTTAGCTTTGCCAACCGGCAATGAGCGCATGCGCGAGATTGCGACTGCGATTCAGCAGGGCGCATCCGCGTATCTTAACCGGCAATACACCACTATCGCCATAGTGGGTGTGATTCTTCTGGTAGCCATTTTTATGGCCTTGGGCTGGAAAACCGCTGTGGGCTTCGCCATCGGGGCGATCTTGTCGGGACTAACGGGCTACATCGGCATGAACGTCTCGGTACGTGCCAATGTGCGTACTGCGGAAGCCGCCAGGGAAGGACTCAACGCCGCGCTGAATGTAGCCTTCAGAGGGGGTGCGATTACCGGCATGCTGGTGGTAGGCCTAGGGCTACTTGGTGTGGCGGGCTACTACGCGTTCCTTACAGCTGGCTTAGGTGCAACTGCCGCGGACGCGACTCATGCTTTGGTAGGTCTGGCTTTTGGCAGCTCGCTGATTTCCATTTTCGCTCGTCTTGGAGGCGGAATTTTCACTAAAGGTGCCGACGTAGGCGCTGATCTGGTAGGAAAGGTCGAAGCCGGTATTCCTGAGGACGACCCGCGCAACCCAGCAGTCATTGCCGACAATGTCGGAGACAACGTAGGCGACTGCGCAGGGATGGCTGCCGACCTGTTTGAAACGTACGCCGTGACTATCATTGCCACAATGCTGCTAGGCGGACTGTTGATCACCGACGCCGGTCCGAATGCAGTGCTTTATCCGCTGGTGATGGGTGGATTCTCCATCATTGCCTCTATCATCGGCTGCTACTTCGTCAGTGCGCGCGAGGGTGGAAAGATCATGAATGCGCTTTATCGTGGTTTAGCGGTTGCCGGCGTGCTGGCAGCAGTCGCCTATTATCCCATCACCACCGTGATGCTGGGTGATGGCGTAATGATAGATGGCAAACTGATTTCATCAATGAACCTGTACCTCGCCGGCTTGGTCGGTCTGGCGCTGACTGCAGCCATGGTGTGGATTACGGAATACTACACCTCCACCGAATATGCGCCAGTGCAGCATATCGCAGAAGCTTCGAGCACCGGCCATGGCACGAATGTGATTGCCGGCCTGGGCGTTTCCATGAAGTCTACCGCTGCTCCGGTACTGGTCGTCTGCCTTTCAATCTGGTGCGCTTTCGAACTTGGAGGGCTATATGGTATCGCCATCGCGGCCACTTCGATGCTTTCGATGGCCGGAATTATCGTGGCGCTTGATGCCTATGGCCCTATCACCGACAATGCGGGTGGTATCGCGGAAATGGCCGGCTTGCCGAAAGAGATACGTGATATCACCGACCCTCTTGACGCCGTGGGCAACACTACCAAGGCGGTGACCAAAGGCTACGCTATCGGCTCTGCGGGTTTGGCTGCATTGGTACTGTTTGCGGACTATACCCATGCGCTCTCCAGCGGCGGGAAGTTGGTAAGTTTTGATTTATCCGATCACATGGTGATCATTGGCTTATTTCTGGGTGGCATGGTTCCTTACCTGTTCGGTGCCATGGCAATGGAAGCCGTCGGCCGCGCTGCCGGTTCCGTGGTTGTGGAAGTCCGCCGTCAGTTCAAGGAGATCCCAGGCATCATGGAGGGAACCGCCAAGCCAGATTACTCCAGGGCGGTAGACATGGTAACTAAAGCAGCCATCAAGGAAATGGTTATTCCTTCGTTGCTGCCCGTAGCGGTACCGGTGCTCGTTGGCCTCTTGCTTGGCCCCGTAGCCTTGGGTGGTGTACTCATCGGTGCGATTATTACTGGTATTTTTGTGGCAATCTCCATGACTGCGGGTGGTGGGGCTTGGGATAACGCCAAGAAATATATTGAGGACGGCCACTTCGGCGGCAAGGGCTCGGAAGCGCATAAGGCGGCCGTAACCGGCGATACTGTCGGTGACCCCTATAAAGACACCGCCGGTCCCGCAATCAATCCACTCATCAAGATCATGAACATTGTTGCCTTGTTGATTGTGCCGCTGCTATAAAACTTGTATTGTTTCACAAGGCACGCCCGATAGTTCCGGCGTGCTTTATTTTTGGCTGCCGGTAGCAGCTACAATTTCAATCTATTTCTCAGCAAGCACAGGTGGCCTTTATGGATAACAAAATTACCCTTACTCTCGACGACGCCAAAAGGATCACCGCGGCCGCAGAAGTAGAAGCCAGATGCAATGACTGGCCGGTTGTGATTGCTATTGTTGACGACGGTGGCCATCTTCTCCATCTCATGCGTCTCGATAACACTCAATTCGGTAGCGTCGAAGTGGCAATGCAGAAGGCCCACGCCGCCATCGCCTTTCGGCGCCCTACCAAAGTATGGGAAGAACACGTTGCCGAGGGACGCATGCGTTATCTTGGCTTGCCTGGAACTTTGCCGATCGAAGGCGGCTTACCCATCACGATGAATGGTCAGTTCATTGGCGCTGTAGGAGTCAGCGGTGTGAGATCCAATCAGGATGCACAAATTGCGCAAGCAGGGTTGGATGCACTGTTGAGATCCAGTTGAAATATCCAGAAAATTGTGGGATTCCTGTTTTTTGGTCTCGTCATGTTGCATATCCTTAAATAATCACGATGTACCCATATATCAAATCGGAATCGCTTTAAGCTTTTTACTGACGCAGCCATCCTCTTCTCGTAAACTGCCATCAAACTCCGCTCAAAACCCGCACCGCATATCAGATAGGGACACCGGTATCTATTGGTGTTCCTGCTGAGATTGTTCAGAATAAAAGTCAAAATAAAAATATATCCATCAGATAAATATTGCACTACACTTAACCATGTAATAATCATGGTTATACTTCTAACTTGAATGTACTTATTTAATGTACCAATTTAAGAAGAGGGAATAGTGATGAAAACGGATAAGACGCTGGTAACCCTTATAGTGCTAATTCTCGGTCTGATATCGCTCTTCGGAATTTTGAATAGATGGTTCATCGTGATGTAGCGATTCCATAGCGCATGTCTTGGCGAGGCAGGAAGCGTTATGCCGTGTGATGTAGATGCGATCCGGATCGTTTTCGAGATCGCGCAGCGCGATGACCAGGTGGTCTTCGAGAGCCTCAATGCTCTCGAAGACGCGATTGTGGAAATGCTTCTCACGCAGTTCGTCCCAGAGGTGTTCCTGGGGATTGAGTTCGGGCGAGTACGGAGGAAGAAACAACAGGCGAAGGTTATCGGGCAAGCGCAAATCGTAGCTCCTGTGCCACCCGGCACCATCGAGTACCATCACGATGTTGTCGTTGGGGTGGCGGCTGGCGATTTCGTCGAGGAAGATTTGCATGCAACCGGCGTTGACATGAGGCAACACCAGACTGTCGAAGCAGCCATCTTGCGGACTTACCGCGCCATAGGCGTAGGTGTATTGCTGTGTCACCATGGCGGTGACCAGCGGCCGCGATGGTCGCCGGCACCCGCAGTAGCGTGTGTCGCTGATGCGTCCAAACCGGGCTTCGTCCTGGAACATCAGCCGTAGCGGACGGTGGTTGCTCCAGGCCGTTACCATTTGGTTCAGTTTCCCTTGGAGTTTTTTTTCCAGTTCTCGCGGGCACAGGCATCTCCTTGAGGGTGGGCGGTATCCGGGGCCAGTTTGCGCCAGCCATTGCGCGCCAGCATCCGGTAAATCGTCGACAATGCCACCGGTTTACCCAGCCGTTCCTCGATTTTCTCCTTGAGCGGCGGCACGATCACGACGCCACCGCGCATCGCCCCCTCCAGCACTTCGTCGAGAATTTGCGCTTCACGCTCCAGTGTTGCGTGGGCGCGGTTGCAGCGAAAGCCCCAACTCCAATGGCAGCACCACCGCCTGCGCCACCCTCAATTCATCGGCTGTCTTCGCTGTGCGCAACAATCCCCGCGCCCACTCCAGTTGATCGGCTCCACCCGCCTTTCGTGCCATGAGTCTTCTCCCATAAAAATCATGGCTTAATTATTATACTTTCTATCGCGAATTGGAATAATATGGTCAGCATCAATTTTCCGGTTGGGGTCCGGGTATCGATTCCAAGGTTAAGAATCCGTAATCCCGAAGTCTTTTGTTCCAGAGCTTGGATGATCCTCATAAGATCAGTAACCGATCGGGCAAGCCGATCAAGTTTAGTGACCACGAGCACGTCACCTTCCCGTACAAAATCTAGCGCAGCTTCGAGTTGCGCACGCACGGCGACCGAGGAAACCTGCTCCCGAAAGATTTTTTCGCACTTGACGGGGGGACGTAAGGATTCCTTCGTAAATGAGTAACATCACTGTCTTAGCGGTGTAAGAATAACGAGCGATTATCTTGTACTCAAAAAATCATAAAAAAAGACAAAAAATCCACAAGAAAACCCATAGAGAAAAACTACGCAATGTTGATCACTCTATTTTATCTTTTCTTGCACGTCGCTGAAGCTGTAAAGTTCCATGATGAATTAAGACAATAAATACATTATATTCAATGATTTATGATATGTGTTACTCATTTACGAAGGAATCCTTACGGTTAGCCACCAGCACCAGTACCGGCAAATCCGGCGGCACCGGCGTTACTCGTGCCAGACCGGCGCCTCCACATCGGTGGCCAGATCGAAGGCATAGAATCCGTGGCCGCTTAAAGTGAGCAGATACGGCAACTGGCCGATGGGGGGGAATTTGCTGCGTCCCATCAGTTCCACCGGCACCCGGCGCTTGAAAGGGCTCAAATCCAGTTCCACGGTTTGCGGCGCCCGTGACAGGTTGGCCACGCACAGGATTACTTCATCCTCATGCTCGCGCAGATAGCCAAGGATTTTGCGATTGCCGGGCCGCAGAAAACTGAGCGTGCCGCGGCCGAAGGCACGATGTGCCTTGCGCATCGCAATCAATCGGCGCATCCAGTTGAACAGCGAGTAGGTATTGCGCTGCTGCGACTCTACATTCACCGCACCGAAGCCATAGACAGCATCGACGACAGGTGAGAGAAACAGACGGTCAGTATCGGCAGTGGAAAATCCGCCGTTACGCCCTCCTTGCCACTGCATGGGTGTGCGAACACCGTTGCGATCACCTAGCAGCCTGTCGGACTTAGCCGCACCAATGAGGTGAAATCGTCGAAATCTGGCTCAAAACGGCCGATTGGGGCAAAAAGACGCACCATTCCCCCTGTTTTAGCTACAGTGGACGCAATACGGCCATACGCTTCAAATTCCACGCCAGGCACACCAGCGTCCATTCGTTCCTGACGTTCTCCAGACCCCGC
>CAJDUY010000034.1_pt1 | contig 14724 bp, 15 predicted proteins | sample 7390911 | NCBI WGS metagenome assembly CAJDUY01 (sample SAMEA7055686, study PRJEB34461) | soil metagenome | biome: terrestrial ecosystem; feature: Peninsula; material: soil | place: Antarctica | collected 2016 | reverse complement strand
CTACGTTTCTTCTGATCGCTTTTCTTTAGCACCGGTCTGGCAAATTACTGAAAAAACTGCTCTTCGTCTTCGATACGAATATAGCATGCGCGATTATCTGGGTCCCGTTCTTTCCTTTCACGATGGCCGCCACGACTCAATACATTCAGGCCAGGTTTCCCTGGATTGGCAACCCGTACGGGCAATTTTCCTCAGCGCCCTGTTGCAGAGGGATCACCGTTCCTCCAACCTGCAAGTTTTCCAGTATGATAATATCGCGGCCAGCATTTCGGCCAGGCTCAACTTCTGATAGGAGCGAAGCGCGAAGGGATTAACAATACATAAGGCCCCTGCTTATCGAGTAGTACTTTGTAATCATTGCTTCATAATTTAATTGGTATATCGTAATTCTTATTATTTATAAGGCCGGTTTTAACGTTAAGCTTATCGGTTGTAGATGATAATCGCATTAAGACCGTAAATGAACAGGCCGGAGTAATGGCGATTTTGGGCTATCATCGAATCTATACAGCCTGCTTTCTTCCGGCAGTAAAGACGTACAGGTGAGATGGCAAATACTCTGTGAGTAACTGTGAGTCGCTGCATTGACGACTATTGATATCTCGTGTATATAATTTTATAGCTTTCTTTTTTGCGCGTCCGGAAAAAACCGCTACCCTCAAGATGAGGGGTAACTGGGTGGTCATGAAACGTAACGCTACATATCTAAGATTGCGTCGATCACTAGGCCCTGCCGAATAGTGTTGCGCGGCCTCAGGCAGCGGTGAAATATGGCGCGGTTAATTAAATTTTAGAGATTACGGGCCCTCACATTTTTCATTCAAGGTATACATGCAATCTATTCACTCAAGATTAGTATTTCCAATCCTCTTTCTATCGCTTGCGCTTGGACTCGCCGCTTGCGGTAATAAAGAAGCGGAAAAGCCCGCTAGCCAGATAGCCGCTAAAGTTAATTCTGGAGAGATTTCGGTTCACCAAATTAACTATATACTTAGCCGCACAAACACTGGTGCCTCCACTCCTGAAGCTGTACCGAAGATTCGGCGGGAAATTCTCGATAGACTCGTTGATCAGGAGCTCGCTGTTGAGCAGGCGGTCGAGAAGAAAATTGACCGGTCTCCTGATGTGCTTATGGCGATCGAAAACGCTCGCCGGGAGATCCTTGCCCGGGCTTATGTTGATCAAATTACAGCGACCCTTGAAAAGCCGACTGTGGAAGAAGCAAAGAAATACTACGCTGAGCATCCTCAGCTTTTTGCCGAGCGACGCATCTACAATATCCAGGAAATCGTACTTCCCGCAACTCAGGAAACTGCAGACCAGCTTCGAGAGTTACTCGACAAGGGGAAATCGATGGAAGATATTGCCAACTGGCTCAAAGGCAAGGATATAAAGTTTGCGGCAGGTAGCGCTACGCGGTCTGCCGAACAGATTCCACTTGAACTGCTGCCTAAAATACACCCTCTAAAAGTTGGACAAGGTTTAATTTTGCAAGGTCCTCAATCTCTTACGGTGATGCGGCTTGCAGCTTCGCAGTCCGTTCCCATATCTGAAGAAGTCGCATTACCGCGCATTCAACAGTTTTTGGGTAACCAACGTGCATCAGAAGCTGCCAAACAGGAACTCAAGGCGCTAAAGGCCAAAGCAAAAATTACTTATATGGGAGATTTTGCTGATACCTCTACCAGCGCAGCATCACAGACGCCCGCTAGCCCGCCGGCAGCACGTGTTACAGATACAGGCACATCAAAATCTGCTACCAAATCTACTGCCGACGTTGCCGTCGAAAAAGGTGTCGCTGGTTTAAGGTAAGAAACTTACTTCGTCAGAATATTAAGGAAATCTAACATCATGATCCAAGCTCCGAATCGGATGCTGATTTTTTTCTTTGCCCTGTTCTGTGGCTTATTGACGGCTAATGTTTTCGCACAAGACAATCTTGACTATCCCCTTGGTCCGGGCGATATTATGCGTATACAAGTTTTTCAGAATCCTGATCTCATGACTGAAACACGCGTTTCTGAAAACGGCTCCATCACATACCCTCTAATCGGCTCTGTGGAGGTCGGCGGCCTTTCTATTGCTGCTGCAGAAAAAAAAATTGCCGCCGCGCTCAAGAACGGGGGGTTCGTCCAGCAACCCCAAGTTAACATCATTCTCCTGCAAATGCGCGGGAACCAGGTCAGTGTCCTTGGGCAAGTTAATCGGCCAGGACGTTTCCCGCTTGAAACGCTCAGTCGCGCCAGCGATATGATCGCCGCTGCCGGGGGTGCCACTCCTGGCGGTGATGACTTTGCCATTGTGACGGGACTGCGTGATGGCAAGCCCTACCGTAAAGTGATAGATATTCCCGCGCTCTATCTTGGCGAGGCGCCGGATGAGGATATATTACTTATGGGCGGAGATGTGATCTACGTGCATCGCGCTCCGGTTTACTATATCTATGGTGAAGCTCAGCGGCCAGGCGCCTATCGTATCGAACGCGGGATGACAATAATGCAGGCCTTGGCTCAGGGGGGTGGCCCTACCATTCGCGGCAGCGAATGGCGTTTGCGTCTTCACCGAAAAAACGCGGATGGCAGTGTCGAAAAAATTTCTCCGGAAATGACCGATGCAGTACAGCCTAATGACGTAATTTACGTGCGTGAGAGCATTTTCTGAGATTCGCAGTATGACATTTCGACAATTCTTGTTTATCTTGCGCGCACGTGCGAAAGTGGTGCTCTACACTTTATTGGTTATCGTAGTTGTTACCCTTGTGATCAATCTGCTGCTTCCCAAGGAATACTTCGCTAGCACTGCCGTAGTGGTTGACGTTAAGTCGCCCGATCCACTGGTTGGTATGGTATTGCCAGGTCTGGTGGCTCCTGGATACATGGCAACCCAAGTGGATATCATAAACAGTGATCATGTTGCTCAGCGTGTCGTTAAGTTGTTGCGCATGGATGAAAGTCCAGTTGTACGCGAGCAATGGATAGAGGCGACTGAAGGTAAAGGTCAGCTCACTATATGGTTGGCCGAGTTGCTGAAGAAAAAGCTCTATGTCAGACCCTCGCGTGAAAGCAACGTCATCAACATCGAATTTACCGGGATTGATCCGGATTTTGCGGCAGCTGTGGCGAATGCTTTTGCCCAAGCCTACATTGACATCAACCTCGAACTTAAAGTTGAACCTGCCCGGCAATATACTACCTGGTTTGAAGAGCAGACCCTAGTCCTCAGAGACAAGCTTGAGAAAGCCCAGCAGGCGCTCTCCGCTTACCAGCAAAAAACCGGCATTGTAGCTGCTGATGAACGTCTTGATCATGAGGTTGCCAAACTCAACGATCTTTCTACCCAACTTACCATCGTTCAAGGACAAACTTCCGATAGCAGCAGTAAGCGGAAATCCGCTGGTAATGAAACACTGGCCGAGGTAATGCAAAATCCTCTAATCAACAGTCTTAAATCAGATATCGCCCGCCTTGAAGCAAAACTTCAAGAAAGCAGCGTCAACCTTGGAAAAAATCACCCGCAAACCAAGCGTGCTCAATCTGAACTTGCCTCGCTCAAAAACAAGCTGGCCAGCGAGACTCGGCAGGTTCATAACAGTATCGGTACGGCCTATCAAGTCGGGAAACAGAAAGAGAAAGAACTGATTGAAGCTATGGAGGCGCAAAAGAAACGTGTTCTTGAGCTAAACAGTCAGCGCGATCAAATCAGCGTGCTCAAGCGAGATGTTGAAGCCGCTCAGCGTAACTTTGAGGGAGTAAGCCAACGCTCTGCCCTGACCCGTCTTGAGAGCCTTTCAGTTCAAACCAACATTGCGACGCTCAATCCAGCTTCGGTACCGACTGAGCATAGTCGGCCCAGAATCCTGCTTAATATGTTGATCTCCGTTTTTCTGGGTACTTTGCTCGGCGTAGGTATTGCATTAATGCTTGAACTTGTCAATCGTCGCGTCCGTTCGGTAGAAGATCTTGTTGAGGCTATCGAACTACCCGTACTTGCGACTATCTCATCTGCTGGTTCGCCGCCCACCCTGCGTCGACTTCCCCGCAGACTTTCTCATAAAGCGCCTAGGCAAGCGCTCCAAGCTCCGTGAACATCAATTGGAATCAAATCCTATGACATCCGTGAGCAGCACTTTTCCAACTCTCAAGCGCAATCAAACCACAAGTTCTGGCGAAGCACCCATTTACGGTAAAGCGCAAGCCATCAGTAATGGCAGCTCGATTGGTGCCATCCTCGTTGATACTGGACGATTATCTGCGGAAAACGCCGAGCGCATCCTGAGGCTGCAAGTAGAGGGTGGCAGGCGCTTCGGCGATACCGCTATCGAGCTCGGTCTGCTCACTGCAGACGATATATGTTTCGCCCTGTCGCGCCAATTCGGCAATCTCTATCTTCCTGCAAACGATACCAGCCTTAGCCACGAGCTGATAGCTGCCTATGAACCGCTGAGCCCAGTGGTAGAGAAACTGCGCGCTTTGCGCAGTCAGCTCATGTTGCACTGGTTCAATGCCGAAACGCGTCATAATGCGCTGGCCATCATGAGTTCTGGCATCGGAGAAGGGCGCAGTTTTATTGCGGCTAATCTTGCGATTATTTTCGCACAGCTTGGCGAACGTACGTTACTCATCGATGCGGATCTACGTAAACCATGTCAGCACGAACTATTCAAACTTGGCAATAACGCCGGGCTTTCCGGTATGCTTGCTGGTCGTATCGGTACTGATGCGATTGCTCGCGTGTCTCCGCTACCGGGGCTTTACATTTTACCGGCAGGCGCCGTGCCGCCCAATCCGCAAGAGTTGATCGGCCGCGTTGGTTTTGCCGAGTTGTTCCAGACACTAATCCGCGATTTTGATATTGTCATCGTGGACACCCCAGCCGCCACCGAATATGCTGAAGCTCAAATGATTGCCGTTGGCGCGGCAGCCGCTCTAATACTGGCACGTAAAAATCATAGTTCAGTATCGGATATAAGCAGACTAACTTATAGTCTCCAACAAACCGATACCAAATTGGTGGGTTCAGTATTGAACGACTTTTAGCAAAGTAATGAAGGAAAATAATATCTTATAAAGTGAGAAAGCAGCCCGAGTTACAATCGTTGCAATAGGTGGTCGAAACCAGTCATCTCGTCTCGCTTTCGGCTGCGCAGCAAAATTTGATGTAGCTCGGCCAGTAAGCTCCCAGCAGTAACATAACGATAACAAGTATTAATTATGATGGTTTGCCACGTCAATTTACACGCTGGCGAGCAAAAGCATTAACTGTTCCGTTGCATCTATCAGTTTTACGACAGGCTGCGTGCGCGACACGAGCAGGTCAAATGCGATCCAAACGACAGTAGTATCGAATATAGATAGCGTAGGGGCATATTGCAAAATGAGCATCAACTCTCCCATGGCAGTCGACAGACAAACAGACCAACCGATCAGCGGGCATCGCCGGTGGCTTATCTGGCTGCCGATTATCGCAGGATTAGCGGTACTCTATTTACCTAGCCTAGTAGATCTCCTTAACGGTATCTGGGCTACCGACCAGCAAGCGCATGGTCCCATTGTGCTGGTCATTGCCTGCTGGCTTATATATCGCAAGTGGCCAGATATGTGGCGTTTGAGCGAGGGTCAACCAATTGCTTCTACGGCTGGCTGGCCTATTTTTATTTTTAGCCTGATTCTATACGTCATCGGTCGTTCGCAAGATATTCTCCTTTTTGAGATTGGATCGGTCATCTGGCTGCTTGCAGCCATCATCCTGCTTATGCGGGGCAGTGCTGCACTCAAGGCACAATGGTTTCCACTCTTTTTTATGCTCTTCATGATCCCGTTGCCTGGCGCGATTGTGGATACCCTCACTATGCCAATGAAAATGGCTGTCTCTTATGTAGCCGAGCATATACTCTTCTGGGCAAACTATCCCATCGCTCGCACGGGGGTGATTCTTCAAATCGGGCAGTACAAATTACTGGTGGCGGATGCATGTGCTGGTCTGCATACGTTGTTCACGCTTGAGGCCCTGGGATTACTTTACCTCAACATTATTCGGCATGATTCACTATTTCGTAATGTTGCCTTGGCAGTCCTGATTGTACCCATCTCTTTTACTGCCAATGTAATACGTGTAATGGTACTTACGCTGATTACCTATCATTTTGGCGACGAGGCAGGACAGGGTTTTTTGCATGGATTTGCGGGTATGGTGCTATTTCTCAGTGCTCTCCTCTTAATAATTGGAGTTGATTCGCTATTGCAACTAGGCGTGAAGCTGCGATATAAACATGCTGGCGTCCCGGATCGCACATGAAACGATGAATATCGGGTTCAGAAATTTCATTCTTCTTATATTAATGCTCGCCGCTTCTGGACTTGCGCTCGCATTGCGCCCAACTTACAAGATTGCTGAACAACATTCGCCCATTGACCTTGAACTGATGATTCCGCGGACGTTTGGTGAGTGGCGTGCAGAGAAGGAGAACTTGGTACAAATTGTTGATCCACAACAGCAGGAAGTGATAGACAAAATTTATACACAAACACTTAGCCGTACCTACGTTAACAATCGTGGCTACCGTATCATGCTTGCAATTGCTTATGGAGACGATCAACGCGACACCATGCAAGTACACTATCCTGAAGTTTGTTATCCAGCTCAGGGTTTTTCGCTTAGCGATAAACAGAATGGCATGCTGACGACCGTAAATGGTGCAATCCCGGTAACCCGTATCCTAACCAGTCTGGGCCCGCGTAATGAGCCCGTTACCTACTGGACAACAATTGGCGACAGGGTGGTTCGGAGTGGCATTCAGAAGAAACTCGCCGAAATGAGCTACGGTCTGAATGGTAAAATTCCCGATGGCATGCTAATTCGGTTCTCTTCCATCGACGGGAACGCCGACAACGCGTATGAGATGCAAACCCAATTCGCTGATCAGATGCTTGGGGCTTTAACGCCCGAATATCGCAAAAAGCTGAATGGCGACCTCCAGCCTAACTGAGTTTTATGAAAAAAATAGCACTTATCACCGGGATCACCGGACAGGATGGCGCTTATCTCGCCGACTTCCTCCTCAAGAAGGACTATATTGTTCATGGCGTCAAGCGGCGTTCATCACTGTTTAATACCGACCGTATTGATCACCTGTATCAAGATCCCCACGTTTCGCAACGTAATTTCGTTTTACACTATGGAGACCTGACTGATTCGACTAATCTTATTCGCATTATTCAGCAAGTGCAGCCCGACGAAATCTACAATCTTGCTGCAATGAGTCATGTTGCGGTAAGCTTTGAAACCCCGGAATATACAGCTAACGCGGATGGAATTGGCACGCTTCGCATTCTTGAAGCAATCCGTATCCTCGGTATCGAGAAGAAGACGCGCTTCTATCAGGCCAGCACCTCGGAACTCTACGGCTTGGTGCAGGAAACTCCTCAAAGCGAGACTACGCCCTTCTACCCGCGTAGTCCTTATGCCGTAGCCAAGCTCTACGCCTACTGGATCACCGTCAACTATCGTGAAGCCTACGGGTTATATGCTTGCAACGGCATTCTCTTCAATCACGAGAGTCCTATTCGCGGGGAAACTTTTGTTACCCGGAAAATTACTCGTGCGCTCGCCCGGATAAAACTCGGTTTGCAGGAGTGCCTTTACCTCGGCAACCTGGATGCACAGCGCGACTGGGGCCATGCGCGCGATTATGTCGAGATGCAGTGGTTGATGCTCCAGCAGGAACAAGCGGAAGACTTTGTTATCGCAACCGGCATTCAGTACAAAGTGCGCGAGTTCGTCAGTACAGCCGCCGATCAGCTTGGCATGCATATCAACTGGAAAGGCGCAGGCATTGATGAAGTCGGGACGGTTAACTCGCTTGCCTCCGAGCAATCGCCGCGTGTCATTGTCCGCGTCGATCCACGCTACTTTCGTCCGACGGAAGTTGAAACTCTTCTCGGCGATCCGACTAAGGCCAGGAAAAAGCTCGGCTGGGCGCCAACGACATCTTTCGAAGAACTCGTTAGCGAAATGGTGCGGGAAGATCTCAAGAGCGCTGAACGCGACGAACTCGTTAAGAAGCATGGGTTTGTTGCCTACGACTATCATGAATAGGTAAGAACGGTGGACACAAACGATAAGATCTATATTGCTGGGCATCGTGGCCTAGTCGGTTCCGCTATTTTGCGGAACCTCAAGCAAAAGGGGTACAACAACCTCATAACCCGGACCCACGCTGAGCTGGATTTAACAAGCCAGATGGCTGCCACAACTTTTTTTGCCGACGCCAAGCCCGCGTACGTGTTTTTAGCGGCTGCGAAGGTAGGTGGCATCTATGCCAATAATACATATCCAGCTGAATTTATCTATGACAATCTCGCTATCCAAACCAATATCATTCATGCTGCATACTTGAGCAAGGTCAAGCGGCTTATGTTTCTAGGCTCCAGTTGTATTTATCCCAAACTTGCGCCGCAGCCCATGAAGGAAGAGTATCTTCTCACGGGGCCATTGGAAGCCACGAATAGACCTTATGCTATAGCCAAGATTGCGGGCATAGAGATGTGCTGGAGCTACAACCGTCAGTATGGCACCCGGTATCTGGCAGTGATGCCGACCAATCTATACGGCCCAGGTGACAATTATCATCCTGAGAATTCTCATGTCATTCCAGCACTTATCCGAAAGTTCCACGAGGCCAAGGTCTGCGCGAATTCTGCGGTCACGATCTGGGGTACCGGGACGCCGCGGCGAGAATTTCTTTATAGCAACGACATGGCAGATGCTTGTGTCTACCTGATGAACTTACCAGAAGAAAAGTTTGCAACCCTTCTGGGTAGCGTGGAATCAAAATCGGGTCGTTTCGAGCCACCGCTTGTGAATGTCGGGGTGGGAGAGGATATTACCATTCGTGAGCTAGCTGAGGTGGTTGGCAAAATTGTTGGCTTTGAGGGAAATTTGCTTTTTGATGCAAGCAAGCCCGATGGCACACTGAGAAAACTGATGGATACCAGCCGACTGAATCATATGGGCTGGCGAGCCCGCACGCCGTTGGTTAAGGGTCTTGCTCTTGCCTATGCCGAATTTGCCAAAACGCTGGTTTCTGACCATTAAGTCGTAAACCAATCGTCGGATCCAGTTGATGAGAAACCTGGCTGATCAAAGCCTTACGGCACTATTCTGGGGAACCGGTGGTTCTGTTGCAAGGATATTCCTTCAATTAGCAACTCAGGTGATATTGGCGCGTATCCTGGGACCCGCCGAGTACGGGCTTTTCGCCCTCGGAGTAATCGTAGTTGGAGTGAGTACAAACTTCTCTGATATTGGTTTGGCTTATGGCTTAATCCAGAAGAAATCAGTTAGTGCAGATGATATACGTTTCGTATGGACTTGGCAGTGCCTTCTTGGACTTTTGGTTTCGGGCACTATTTTTTTTTCCGCTGACACACTTGCAGCTTTTTTTGCCAAGCCCGAAGCGGAATTTATATTTCGCTGGCTTTCCTTGGTCGTTCTGATCAATGCGATAACTGCGGTTTCAATCAATTTATTAAAAAAAGAACTTAATTACAAATCAATACAGATCGCGCAGATATCGAGTTACATTCTCGGTTATGTTTGTGTTGGCGTCCCTTTAGCGATGGCTGGATATGGCGGCATATCACTAGTGGCTTCCTGGCTTGTTCAATCAGGCTCGAATTTTGTTATTCTGTATTTACAGGTTCGGCATCCGGTCACCTTCAAATTCCGGGTTGCCAATGGTCGACAGATGTTTAATTATGGTTTGACAGTTCTGGGAACCAATCTTATCAACTGGATGTTGAATGGTGCAGACAAAATACTGGTGGGCCGAATATTTCCAGCGCACACGATAGGCTTGTATACCACGGCATTCAATTTAATATACTCGCCGTGCTCCATTCTCTCCGGAAATCTTTCATCGGTAATCTTTTCTGCCTGTGCCAGGCTTCAAGATAATCATCAAGCATTGCGTGAGGTTTTTTTGTACTCGCTCTCAGCTATAACCTTGATCAGCTTTCCGCTATTTACCCTAATTGGAGTAGGGAGCGAGTTTGTCATAATGGCAGTTTATGGAGCTGCATGGCTTGAAGCCGCTCAATTTTTGACACCTTTTGCTCTAGTCATGCCGTTTTTGCTGATATGGAGCATCTCGACCCCGATTCTTTGGAACGCAGGACATACGAAGCTGGAATTATGGTTGCAGCTACCCATGATTTTTTTATGGCTGGTTGTGCTCTACGCTGTATCAAATTCAGCTGCTGGGACGGTGGCTATTGTAGCAGCATTCCTATTTGCTGCGCGTTGCATAGTCATGGTTCTTGCAGTTGGGAATGTTATCAAAATCCCCCTTAGATCCCTTTTTCGAGCAATACGGGGTGGAATTGTACTTACCCTGATAATGGCGGTTATGTCGGTAGCGCTAAAGCTAAGTATAGCTATGCTTGATATTAGTCCGCTGCTACAGCTCTTTCTCATGCTGGGAGGGGGAGTCGCTACGTACCTGATCAGTTTTTTTCTGCTAGGTCCTAGGCTCGTAGACGAGTTGTCTAACGCTTCTATCGCACAATTAAATGAATGGCTGCCGGGTTGGACCAAGCCCATAGTTGGGCGCTTCTTGAGAAAGCAAAAAAATGATCGATGATATCTTTGGTTACTCAATTTACTTCGGCATTGCCTTGGCTTTGGCGGTGGTGGGTACGCTCGGTCTTGGGCTCATGTTGCACGCTGGAACCCATATTCGAAAGGAGCCTCTTCCGGTGCTTTTCTTCGGAATCGTCGCATCAATTATGGCAATTCCAATCACCACCGGCCGTTTTATCTCCGCCGGAATGGGAACAAGCGAAGCATCATTTGAGGATATCGGATCATCTTTCTGGATTAATCGACTGATTACATTATTTATTCTTTTGCTTTGCGTTGAGCGCTTTATTCGTTTTATTGTTCGTCGTGAATGGACACAAATTCATGGTTGGAGTCTTTTTTGGGCGTTTGCTGCCTTCGGTTTAACTAATCACATTCTCAACGGAATTTTTGGTGCTTATCCATCTTTCGAACATAAAGTGCTCTACGCTTTCTTTTTTTATTTCTGCGTATTCCTGGTCGCTCAAAGCCAACCGGAACGATGCTTTCTTTTTGTGCGATCAACGCTGCTTTTTTTTCTCGTTTGCAGCGCTTTTGCCGCGGTAATAATACCGAAAGTAGTTATGGACACGGGATACTCCGGTGGATTAGGTATCCCGATTCGCTATTATGGTTTGGCAACCCACGCCAATACGTTGGGGCCACTTGCGGTCGTACTTATGATCTGTCTCTGGCGTTTTCCTTTTGATGCGAGGTGGATCAATATTTTTTCCTGGTTGTTAGCGTCAAGCTCGCTTCTTCTGTCGCAGTCAAAGACTACAATTGCGGCTGCCCTCGTGATAGGACTTTTCTTGGTGATTTATCGATATTATAAACGCCTCGAAGAATTTGTTCCGAAGCGGCGCTTTGGCCTGTTTATGAGTATCGCGGCTTGCACCTGTTTTTTTCTCTCCGCAGTGATTTTTTTTGCTTGGCTTGGAACCGACGCAACTGAAAGGTTACTCAACAAATTAGATATGGCTTGGGGCGGGCAGCTCACCTCATTAACTGGGCGTACGAAAATTTGGGTTATAGCCTGGGAGGAGTTTCTGGCCAGTCCGTGGTTTGGTTATGGACCTTCAATCTGGGGAGATTACTACCGATTCATGATAGGTATGCGGGCCGCCAATAGTGCCCATAACCAGTTGCTACAGTCGTTGAGTAGCGCCGGAATAGTGGGGTTAACAGGCCTGATCTTTTATACTTTCATGTTGATCGTCTATTCCCTGAAGGCTGCACCCTTATCGGGTGGGATATCTGTCGCGCTCGTCGGTCTGATGCTCATTCGAGGTCTTTTCGAAGCCCCCTTTACTTCTTCGAGTGCCATTACATCTGATTTCTTCGTTCATCTACTGGCGCTAGTCGCATGCATCGGTTTTTTGTCTCCAAATACAAACAAATCAACGTTAAAGGCATATAGGTCTGGCATACCTGAACGGGGCGAGCGCCCTTATCAAGGATGGAGGGATATTCGAAAAGACTTTTCCTTGAAGGGGTAATATTAAGTTGCGCACCAGAAGGTGGAAGCACGATACGTATTTAGGCTTCTGTGCGGGTGTCACCGACTTGAATATGAATTTTTTGGGAAACTGGGGGTTTTTTCCTGGGAATTCCTATCATGTATTCAGGCCAATTGGTGTTCGCACAACTCATGGAGCATTTACCCCTTCACACGTTCCGCCGCTGTGTGCAGCGTTATCCTTCCAAATATCCCACCAAGACGTTTTCGCATCTCGACCAATTTCTCTGCATGGCCTTCGCTCAACTGACCTACCGCGAGAGCCTGCGCGACATCGAGACCTGTCTGCGCGCCCACCAGGCCAAGCTCTACCATCTGGGCATCCGTGGTCATGTCGCCAGGAGCACATTAGCCGATGCCAACGAGCTACGCGACTGGCGCATCTACGCCGACTTCGCCATGAGCCTGATCCAGACCGCCAGAGCGCTTTACGCCAGCGACAGCTTTGCAGGAGAACTGGAGCAGACAGTCTACGCACTCGATACCACGACTATCGACCTGTGCTTGAGCGTCTTTCCGTGGGCGCGCTTTCGCTCCACCAAAGCCGCCGTCAAGATGCATACGCTGCTCGACCTGCACGGCAATATTCCATCCTTCATTCACATCAGCGATGGCAAGATGCACGAGGTCAATGTGCTCGACATCCTGATACCCGAAGCCGGCAGCTTTTACATCATGGATCGTGGCTTCACCGATTTCGCTCGCTGGTTCGTCCTGCATCAAGCACGGGCGTTCTTCATCATCCGTGCCAAATCAAATCTGACCTGGCGGCGCCTCTACTCCCGTACCGTGGACAAATCCACGGGATTGCGCTGCGATCAGACTATCGTATTGACTGTGCCCAAGGCCAAAAAGAATTACCCGCAGCACCTGCGCCGTATCAAATTCCACGATATCGAACACGACAAGGAATGGGTCTTTTTGACCAACAACTTCGATTTGCCTGCGTTGACCATCGCTCAGCTTTATCGTTGCCGCTGGCAGGTCGAGCTGTTCTTCCATCACTGTTTACGTCTTGGTCGCTATCGTGAAAAAGCGCCTGAATACTCAAGGTTCGCTCTACACACTTCTACAAATTCTGAGTCTCACTCTTTTCGATAAATCATCACTTAATCAATTACTTAAAAATACCGAGATGCAAATGGCCGTGCCGGAACATAATAACCAACTGAATCTATTCAATTAAATTGCCGGACACTACTGACTATGTATTTTTAACATGAAATTTTCAATTATTACCGTCTGCTGGAATAGCGAGAAAGTTCTTCCCAGGGCAATGGCGTCGCTCTTCACGCAACGCTATAAAGATTACGAATGGGTTGTAATTGATGGCGCGTCTACCGATGGCACACTAGGGATTGCCCAGTCTTTCTCTTCGGCACCATTGGTTCTGGTTAGCGAAGCCGATGGGGGGATCTACGATGCGATGAATAAAGGTGTGGCCAAAGCGCGAGGTGATTACGTTTTCTTTTTAAACTCTGACGACGCCTTCCACGACGAGAACGTACTAGAAGATATTAGCGTCTGGCTCGAGCAAAACCCTTTAATCGATTTTCTGTATGGTAGTGTAGTTAACACTAAAGCCAATGGTGACTGGCTTCGAGATTTTAAACATGTGACCATACATAATATTATCGAGGAGGGCATCTGTCATCAGGCAATTTTTGCCAAACGAGTGCTTTTCAATACTATAGGCGCGTTCGATGTGCGTTTCAGGTTAAACGCGGACTATGACTGGATAATCCGTGCATTTCGTTGTGGCTCTCATTGTGCTTACATTAATCGGCGTATTGCTTTCTTTTCCGATGGCGGTGCGCATTCTCTGGACAAGAACTATCTTGCGAAGGAGCGGGAAACTGTCCGTCTCCAGTATATTGGAAAGCGCCAATTGACTATTCGTCTGTTGCGGGCACGTATTTATAACAGATTGCATAGAATAGCTTATGGGTACATGCCGGGTGCTTTGAGAATTAATGAAGGGCATCTTGAATGAAAGCACCGAGTGGAATTTTAGGCTTGAATCCCGAGAAAAACAAAACTGGACTTCCGGTGTTGTCGCCAGCGATAAAGTATCATGGTCATACTGAGCCTTTGGCCGTCAGCATCTGCGTCTGTACTTACCGAAGAGCTCATTTACTGCCTTTGCTGCTTGATAGTCTTGCCAAACAGAGCTTTAGTGAACGCTTTGAAGTAATTGTCGTGGATAACGATAAAATGGCTAGTGCGGCCAAAGTTGTTGAGGCGGGAAAGAAGCGCCATCCAGACCTCAATATTCAATATACGGTGGAGGTTAAAAAAGGAATTTCATTTGCACGAAACACAGCTGCTTTGCTCGCCACCGGGAATTTTTTAGCATGGATAGATGACGATGAGACCGCCGGTGAAAACTGGCTGATTTCTCTCTGGATTAGCCGGTCGATAAACGATGCAGATGCCGTATTCGGACCAGTGATTCCAGTTTTTCCACCAGGGTCTCGTTCCTGGCCCGAACGCAGCGGTTTATTCGAGCGTCCGCGTCATCAAACCGGCACAAAAATCGACGCACGAGAGGCTCGGACAGGTAATGCGCTAGTTAAAGCGAGCTGGTT
>CAJDUY010000056.1_pt1 | contig 14855 bp, 12 predicted proteins | sample 7390911 | NCBI WGS metagenome assembly CAJDUY01 (sample SAMEA7055686, study PRJEB34461) | soil metagenome | biome: terrestrial ecosystem; feature: Peninsula; material: soil | place: Antarctica | collected 2016 | reverse complement strand
CCACGTCTTCGGGAAATGATGGCGGAAGGCGGAATCAGCCTGGGCAGCGCCACCGTCAATGCTGATACGTCGCAACAGCAAGGCGGATTTGAGCGTCAAGACCGGTCAATCCCGCGTCATGGCGAGAATGAGAGCGGGAGAGCAATGGCTGCGTCGAACGCCCAAAGCACCGGTATTAGCATGAGCCGTATCCGCGACGGAGGCAGCAGGCTGGTGGATACGTTTGCTTAAGCGCATCTGAATAAAAGCCGTTGCCGCGCCCCTGCCAGTAACTTGAGTACTTATTTAATCAGGCAGCGTAAGGGATGCCGCAGCCGCGTTTCAGGACGCTCGCATCCCCGCTGCGGGGTTGCACCTTCCTGCGGAAGGCACTGCTCGACCCTTTGCGGCCGCCATTCCGCGTTGCCACGCCTTGCCCTGACCCCAAAAACCGCACACTCCACTTCGCCGGACTGCCGGATTTAGGTCAAAGGGTCTTTTGCCGCTGACCCTATTGCGTTTTACCTTCTCCTCGGCTCCGGGTAATGGGCGGCGTCACCAAATTCCGAGATAACCCCTTTTTCCCTCTCTGTTTACGGCATCGTCTCCTAGCAATTGGCTTGATAATTTGTACCTACACATTGCAACGAGGTACAACATGGCAAGCAAGGCGCACATACCAGGCAGGGAAGATAAAATGGTGAAGACAGAAAAAAAATCTGGCGGCAGGAAGCTGACTCTGATTATCGCTTCGGTGGTACTGCTGCTCGGTAGTGGAGGCGGTGGGGCGTTCTGGTATCTGAACAGAACGCAGGATGGAACGGAAGTCCAGGTGCAGCAGAAACCGCCGGTTTTCGTGACACTGGAAACATTCACTGTCAACTTGCAGTCTGAGTACGGCGATCAGCATCTGCAAACCAATCTGACCTTGAAGATGGAAGATGCCGGCGCGGCAGATCTGATCAAATTGCATATGCCGGAAGTACGTAATCGCGTTTTGCTGCTGCTTTCCAGCAAGGCGGCATCGCAGATCGCTGCCGTTGATGGCAAGAGAAAACTCGCCACCGAGTTGCTTGCGGAGATCAGGCAGCCGCTTAATGAGGGCCGTCCCGAACTCGCTGTTCAAAGTGTGCTTTTTACCTCATTCGTGATTCAGTGATCCTATCATGAGCAACGACTTTCTCTCCCAGGAAGAAGTGGACGCCCTGCTCAAGGGAGTCACCGGCGGGGCCGATGCGACTCAGGAAGATCACGCGCCCGCTGGCTTTCGCCCTTATAACCTGGCGACCCAGGAGCGCATCGTGCGCGGGCGCATGCCTACGCTTGAAATCATCAATGAGCGCTTCGCGAGGCTTTTGCGCCTTGGCCTGTTCAATTTCATGCGCCGCAGCGCAAACGTTACAGTCGGCCCGGTGCGGGCAATCAAGTTCAGCGAATTCGTGCGCCATCTGGTGATGCCGAGCAATCTGAACCTGGTACACGTCAAACCTTTACGCGGTACGTCCCTGTTCGTATTCGACCCGGCGCTGGTATTTCTCGTGGTGGACAACCTGTTTGGCGGCGATGGCCGCTGCCAGTCCAAGGCAGAGGGCCGCGATTTCACCCAGACCGAGCAGCGGATCATTCAGCGCTTGCTTAATCTGGTATTCGACAGCTATGGCAAGTCGTGGGCGCCGGTCTATCCAATCGAGTTCGAATATGTGCGAGCCGAGACGAACACCCAGTTTGCCAATGTAGCAACACCCAATGAGGTGGTGGTGGCGACCACTTTCGAAGTCAGCCTCGGCTCTGCAGTGGGTGAGATGCACATTTGCATGCCGTATTCCATGCTCGAGCCAATCCGCGACCTGCTTTCCAGCAGCATGCAGGGCGAATCGCTGGAGGTGGACAAACGATGGATTGGGCGGCTGTCGAAACAGGTACAGTCAGCGGAGGTAACAATGCTGGTGGATCTGGCGCATGCACACGTTACCCTCGACCAGATACTCAACATGCAGGTGGGCGATGTCATCTCCCTGGATATTCCCGAGCTTGTCACCGCCAGTGTGGACGGCGTGCCCGTAATGGAATGCCGTTATGGCGTTTCCAACGGTCAGTATGCCTTGCGCATGGAAAAGATGCTTGGCTCCGTAAGCAGCGGATGAACCACGAAAATGAGCATCGAACGCCGAAACCTGTCAAATCGACCTTTTACGAACCACACCAAGGAGCTGAACATGCCCGCTAGTCAAACCAATTCCGCCCGTACCACAGAGCAGGAAGCCATCCTGCCTGATGCGTCAAATGTCGCACCCGCGCAGATTTTCGAGCAATTCGCCGTTGCGCCAAAGGTGGAGATCCACAACGACATTGATATGATCATGGATATACCGGTCCAGCTCACCGTGCAGCTGGGACGCACAAAAATCGCCATCAAGAATCTGCTGCAACTGGCACAAGGTTCGGTGGTGGAGCTGGATGGCCTGGCAGGCGAACCGATGGATGTGCTGGTCAACGGATATCTGATTGCCCAAGGCGAAGTGGTGGTGGTCAATGAGAAATTCGGTATTCGTCTGACGGACATCATTACTCCGAGCGAGCGAATTCGTAAATTAAACCGCTAAATCTCCAAATCTCCAAAATTCCGAATTTATGGATACGAAACAGATGAACATTTGCAGTACATTCCTCCTGCCTTTCTTGAGAAAGAACGCAATTCGTTTGGATACTGGCCTGACTGGGGCAAGGCGGTCTTTCGTCACTTTGCTGCTTGGCTGTTGCGCATTGCCAGCCAGTGCAACGATACCCGCCAATGCTTCCCCCGTTTCGGATGGAGGCATGCTTCAGGTCATGCTCGGTCTGGGTCTGGTACTTGCCGTGATAGCCGGTGCCGCCTGGTTGCTCAGGCGTTTTGGCGGAGTGGCGAGAGGCCCTGCCAGCGCGGTAAAAGTTATTGGTGGTTCAGCCGTCGGTCAGCGTGAGCGCATCGTGCTGGTGGAAGTTGGGGATACCTGGCTGGTTGTCGGTGTTGCACCGGGTCATGTGACGGCATTGCACAGCATGCCCAAAGGTGAGAGCACGGCTTCCATTTCAGACAGTACGGGCGGCCCAGCCGGTGACGCGCGTTTTTCTACCTGGTTCAAGCAGGTAATGGAGAAACGGAATGGAAGGTAATGGCATGATAAATAACCGTGCCAGGTCCGCGGCCCGCATAGTCTTGGGAGCCGCGCTGGGAACCGTGTTGCTGGCTACTCCATTACTCGCGCTGGCCCAGACTCCCGACTTGCCGGCATTCACCAGTACGCCGACTGCGGGTGGTGGACAAAACTATTCGCTAAGCCTGCAAACTCTGCTGCTGCTGACGGCGCTTTCCTTCCTGCCGGCGGTGTTGCTGATGATGACTGGTTTTACCCGCATCATTATCGTGCTGTCGCTACTGCGCCAGGCGCTTGGCACCCAGTCTTCGCCTCCCAACCAGGTGCTCGTCGGACTGGCGCTGTTTCTTACTTTTTTCGTCATGGGCCCGGTGTTTGACAAGATTTATACCGACGCCTATGAACCTTTCACCAACAACAAGATAACGATGAACCAGGCATTGGACAGAGGTGCAGCACCGCTCAAGGCTTTCATGATGAAGCAGACCCGGGAAGCTGATCTGGCGCTGTTCGTCAAGCTCTCCGGCCATCCGCAACTGAACGGGCCGGAAGACGTGCCGTTGCGAGTGCTGGTTCCAGCCTTTGTCACCAGCGAATTGAAAACTGCATTTCAGATTGGCTTCGCGGTATTTATACCTTTTCTTATCATCGATATGGTTGTGGCTTCGGTCCTCATGTCCATGGGTATGATGATGGTGTCGCCCGCTCTAGTGGCATTGCCGTTCAAGATCATGCTGTTCGTGCTGGTGGACGGGTGGCATATGCTGATTGGCTCGCTGGCGGAAAGTTTCTACTAGTGTAGTGGGGCGCTCTTGATAGAACTTATAATCCGGCTATAAACTGCGTGGATACTGGGTTTCATATGTTTCAATAGCGTGCAACACTACACTAGCAGCCTGTCGGACTTGAAGAATCGAAGCGAAAAAACGGCTGAGTGAGAATAGATTTTGACGATGAAGGCCAATAGTTGTTCTATTGGTCGAAAAAGCGGCGAAATATAGACCAGCCAGACGCTTTTGCAGCCGATTTCCTTTAAGTCCGACAGGCTGCTAGCGAGAGACAGTAAATCGGGAAATCGACAAGTTCCAATCTTCCAATTTTCATAACCGATGGATCGAGAAAATAATGACACCTGAAAGCGTAATGACTCTGGGCCAGAAAGCCATGGAAGTGACTCTGATGGTCTCCGCACCCATGCTGCTGGTGGCACTGGCGACTGGCCTGCTGGTGAGCGTTTTCCAGGCCGCCACCCAAATCAATGAAACGACGTTGTCCTTTATTCCCAAGCTGGTGGCCCTGTTCGCAACTTTGGTGCTGGCCGGTCCTTGGATGCTCTCCGTAATGGTGGACTACATGCGGCAGGTGCTGGAAGGAATCCCCGGGATGGTAGGGTAGCGATAGCGACTCCTCGGAGCGTGTACTCCTATGATCACTCTCAGCTCCGTCGACCTTAACGCCTGGCTGGTTTCTTTTCTGTGGCCGCTGGCACGCATCCTGGGACTTCTGGCGACAGCGCCAGTACTTGGAAATGCGGCCATTCCGACGCGGGTGAAGATAGGGCTCGGGGTACTCATTACGCTGATTGTCGCACCGGCTATCGGACCGCTGCCGCAAATCGAACCCGGATCTCTTGAAGGATTGCTGGTTCTCAGCCAGCAGATCATCATCGGCCTGGCGATGGGTCTTGTGATGCGCATCGTGTTCAGCGCGGTGGAGATGGCTGGAGAGATAGCCGGTCTGCAAATGGGCTTGGGGTTCGCTACCTTTTTCAGTCCCCGTGCGGATGGCAGCACGCTGGTGGTGGGCAAGTTTCTTGGCTTGCTGGCAACGCTCGTTTTCCTTTCCGTAAATGGTCATCTGCTGATGCTGTCGGCACTAGCGGAGAGCTTCCACGTATTTCCCGTCTCCGCAGAACCTTTTTCGGCTGGCGGCTGGAAGACGCTCGCTGGATGGGGTGGCAAGATTTTCGAGGCAGGCTTGGGCCTTGCCCTGCCGGTGGTGACGGCGTTGCTGATCGTTAACCTGGCGCTCGGCATTCTCACCCGCGCTGCGCCGCAGCTTAATATCTTTGCGGTGGGTTTCCCGATCACACTGATGGTGGGGATGGTATCGCTGATGCTGTCGCTTCCTTATTTCATTCCGGTGATGGAGCAACTAATTATGGAAGGGCTGGAAACTATGCTGGATGTGGCCCGTACCGCTACCGGCAACCGGCCCGGTAATTCGCCCGGCGCTCTACCGTAATCCCAGTAAATTTACAGACTGGGACCCGCCAATCCGGCCAAATACCGGTGGGAAACACGGTTCAGCCGGGATAGAATTGCCTGGCCTCCCGGGCAAACTCGTTTTCTAATAATCAGTTGCCGTGATTCTACGACTTATTCGACGATCCTTGTAGCGGCGTACAGCCACCAGGCTGGCTAGACCAATTCCCAGCAAACTCAAAGAGCCGGATTCGGGCACTGCATTTTCAGGGAGTAATTTCGGATGCGAGTCCAGGAAGAAATATTGGCCAAGAGTAGGCCCATCAGGATGAGAGCTGTTATCCAGCCTGGCGATTGCAGCTGCATCGAATGCGGAGTTATCCGGGCTAGTAGCAACGAGTGAATTGGTTTGCTGGAGTCCTGAGGGATACTTATCTTTTTTGAAATTGGATATCGTTCCGATTACCTGTAACAATCCTTTACCCGAATCGAGGTTCTCGCCACCCAGAAACGACCCGCTACCCTTGGCACCCAGGAAATTTCCCGTTCCACCTGTTATCTTGAACGTGGAATTCGTGAATGTGAATATCGATGGATAGTTCGTCGGCGTGAATAAACCGCTATAGTCGGCAAAGAGCTCATCACCGCTCGACATGGTAAATGTCATATGTCCGCTGAACGAAAAGTGATCCGGAAAAAAAAGGTCCGGCAAAGGGATAATACAATCATGAGCCGAAAGTGAAACCCCTCCCAGGGGGGAACTTATTCCAGTACCGGTAATCGCGCCTTCCAGTAGCGTAGTACATTGGGAAGAAGGATTCCAGTAAGTAGGCGTCACAAACTCTTGTATGACTGCGCTTATCGACAGAGGAGTACTCATCACGTCTGCGGCGGTGATCGACATGATGATCGATGCGGTCAACAGGGTTGAAACCCTGTTGCGTTTTATAAAATTCGAATTAGCTGTGTTCATATTAGCTCTTGACTTCCTTGTAAGCGGTCATAGGATACCGGGCCGCGAATTTTATAATGTCTAGTTCCCCACCGTCAACTCAACAATAGTAAACATATCAATATTTTAGTGATCATTATTTCATCCGGCAGCCTTTTTGGCGCTATCTTTATCGCTTCCCAATGAAAGGCTTATGCATGCGCCTGAGCTGGCAGTTCTCATTGAAACGCCCCCACTCTGAATATTTGCTTCTGTATCCCTTGTTCGTTGCGCGGTAACGATAGCGTTCAACGATCTCGGTTCCGGCAGAAAGCAATTATCGAGGTAATCAACATTGAATTTTTCGGAATTGATGCTAAAGTAAATTATGCATTATCATAATCAGGATGAGATGCAATGATGTGCGCAATCTCCACTCATTCAACGCTTTTCTTTATTGCCAGGAGTCATAGAGATGCCCCAGCTCAATCACGCCACTTTCATTGATCGCCTGAAGGGGAAGTCCATCGATACCGCCGCGTTGCGAATCGCTTATCCGGATTTGAATGTGAGGAGCATTGCCGGTGATGGCGTTATCGAAGGCACAACGCAGAACCTTGAAAAATTGTGGGAGATCATCGATAGCTACGATCATGATGGCAACGTTAATACCATTTCCGATTCGCGAGCGCTGTCCATTGCAGAGTGGCTATTTGCCAAAACGGGAAGTTCCGCGCCGATGGGCGGAGGGGCGGTGAACTGGAGGAGGGTTGCGGAACTCGGTGACAAAAGCATCACCCGCAATATTAATGCACATAAAGCCGCAATCGACAGCATCGGTGTGGGCCTCTACTATGGCGACCACTCGCGTTTCCATGAGGATATTCTGAGGGGCGATCGCACGGCTTTGCAGAGTCAGATAGATGCCATGAGCCTGGGAAACTGGCGAATGGAATCGATCGAGCCTGGGGCCGTTGTCATCAAAAATCCATCGGGAAAGCCCGCCCGCCTCCAGGAAAGCTCTTGTATCGGCTGGGTGATGCAGAACGTCAAGGCAGCCTATGGGGGTGCCGGGCTTGAAGCGCGCTTTGTCGAGATCAACCGTAGCGTAAGGGACGCCGACCTGCGCGGCACCGTTCTCTGCGAAGAACTGCAGAAGGACGGCTGGACGGCTGTGTTCTATTCGCCGCGAACCGCCGAAGACCTTGCGGAATCGGGCGAGCGCGAGAAACTGGGTGCGCTTAACATGGCGAAGGCCGGCTCACGTGTATGGAAGTCGCCGATTCCGGAATCGAACGGCGTACGTTGTGACGCTGTCATCACCGGTTATCGCGGCATCACGCCGGACAGCAATACCGAGGCGTTGCTGGAGAAGCTGGAGAAAACGCCATTCTTCGTTGGCGTCGCCAACGGCGGCATACACACCTTCGTGGGACACAACGGGAGTGTCTGCGATTTTCACTGGACCGCACAGCCTAACGATAAGAATGCCATGACGGAAAACCCTCTCCGCCAATGGAAATGGGACACGGGTCTCTACATGGTGCCCCCAGGGTACTGGTGATAAGACCATTGACAAACCGTGACAAAAAACGAGGAGAAAATCATGGGTAACATTAACGGCCGGGCTGGAGGTACTGCACATGCATGATCGGCTTCTGATATTGGCTGCTGTGCTGATAACGCCCTTGATCGCCGGCTGTGCTCAAATCAAATCCTTCTCCGTGGCGCCGAGTACCGTATGTCCCGGAGAAACTGTCAAGATTGGCTGGCAGGCCTCCGGCAATAATGGCAACGTGACGCTGGACGCGGTTCCGCCACTGGAAGGTACAGGAGAGGTGGCGACGGAAGGCTCGCGATCATTCACCCCCACGCAAAGCACCCGCTTTGTAATCAAGGCTCCGGGTCTGCTCAAAAGCGATCAACGCGAATGGGATGTGCTGGTCATCCCAAGTCAGAGTTCCAGGCTGCTGGGAGGGGTCGCCCAATGCGGGGGAGATCCTCAGTCTGTACTGACTTCATTTACGATTCAGCAAAAAGATACCTCTTCACGTGTTCGCGCCGTTTTGATTACAAATAATTACCACCGGCCGCTATGGGTCAGTAAAGAGGGGATGGAAGTCGAAATCCCGCCAAATGGCACAACAGATGGTTTCAAAAATGCGCCCGTTACCGGGACCTGGACAGTCCGGACGCCGGTCGGTCCGGACGAGGCCTGTGAGAGCGTACTCGATGCGGTTGCGGGCCGGTTGACGATCAAGACACAGATGAGTTGCGGGGAGTAATTTCATGGCGATACTTGACCAGATTCAGACCATCGTGATCGTAATGATGGAAAATCGTTCTTTCGACCACGTTCTTGGGCATCTCAGCATGGCCCGATTCGGCAATCGAACGGATGTCGAAGGATTAATCGATCCCGAGGCAAATCCCGGCTATACGAATTTTCTCGATGGGGTGGGCTACCAGCCTTTTCAGTTGAAGGATGGGCCTCTGCTTCATGACTTGCCCCACGGCAGACCCTTTGTAGCGACGCAATTGGCAAAGACCGGTACTCGATTTACCATGAGCGGGTTCGCCGACGCATATTATCAAGCGACGGGGAGCAAGGTAAACGATCCGCCGCCGCTGGGCTTTCTTGCGCCTGGCGATGCCTCAATGTCGACTTTCCTTGCGACGCAATATGCCCTCTGCGACCACTGGTTTGCTCCGCTCCCTACGGATACGCAACCTAACCGTTCAGTGGCCTATAGCGGTTATTCCTTGATCGATGACACGAAGCCTCGTCCTATCCCTACCATCAAGGGGAGCTTTGTTTTTGAGTGGCTGAATGCTCATAACGTTAGCTGGCGCGTGTATCACTGCGGAATTTCATTTTTCACGCTATTCGATAAATTCGATGAGGTATTGGGGCCGAACTTCCGCAGTTTCAGGCGTTTGCCGGGAGATTTTGAATCCGAGCCGTTGTCGGAGATGCCGAATGTGATATTCATTGAACCCGAGTACACCGATTCGCCCGTGCATTTTGGCTGGACCCCTAATGACAACCATCCACCTACGGCTATTGGCCCTGGAGAACATTTTCTGCGCGACATATATAACCTGCTGACCAAGGACCCGGCCAAATGGAACCGGACGCTTTTGATCACCACGCATGACGAGCACGGCGGATTTTTCGATCATGTCTCGCCGTTGGCGATTCCTGCCCCGGTTCCACCCGGTGCGCTATTTTCCGCCGGGTTTGAGAGTACCGGCCCCAGGGTTCCAGCGCTCATTGCATCGCCATGGATTCCTCCTGGCACCGTGTTCAAGGGTGCGATGGATCATACGTCGATATTGCAACTGCTGTCCGAGAAGTTCGCCGATACGCCCGACTATAATGATGAGGTCAAGCGACGCAGAGAATTGGGGATACAAAGCGTGTCGCAGGTGCTGGCTCAGTCGCTTGCCCAGCCGAGAGCTGATATCCCGCTATCGCCGCCGGACATTATTTCCAGTTCGGTGGAGCTCACAACAATAGCTGCGCCTCAGACCGATAGTCAACTGGCATTTGCTGCGGCGGCGAAAAAACTCTTGATGTATGACCGCAAGCGGGCGCTCGAGCAATACCCGGAACTTGCGCATTTACCCGAGAAATAGGTACCTTAACACCTCTATCGTTAATATTAGCGCGAGTCTGCTTTGAGAATTGTCTGCTTACTCTGCTTCGTTGACACCGCATTGCTCAGAAATTTTTCACTTACATGTCAAATTATATATACGCTTAAGTTTGTCTGCGTGGGGGAGTCTCCTCGTTTTTAGTGTAATAATCGATGGTACGCCAAGCCGGCAACGACGTAGGGCGGCTTGGTAAGATATTGAGGGCTCTTTCCTCAAATACCCCTACGAGTCCACACGAATATTCTAATAGGTTCAGACTCCCTACATTTTGGCGACAGTCGTATCCACCGAATCCATACTGTCCTTTCTCAATCAAGATATAACAAGAAAATAAGCACCCCTCGCCGAGGGGTGAGGGATAGTGCTCATAATGCTTGGTCAGTTTACGACGCCCCAGCGGCGGAAAATATAATCCAAAGAGATTTAACCGATATTTAACCGTTTCTTTACGACTTCAATTTCGAGCATGCGTATTGTTTCATTACGGCATGAGAAGTTCCTGGGTCGAAAATCAGTAAAGGGCAGGGCAATAAACCTGAATCCGGCGGCTAAATGATGGAGCATGTGATTTTTTAGTGCGGGTGTGGCGCAATGACTGGCCTGGCCATGTATGAATTCGTTGCAGTCCCGCCGCCTCACGGGTTGAAATTTTCTCTCCATCAGACGATTTTGGAGGCGGCATGAGCAACGACAAAGCCGGAGGCTCGCTTGTCAACCCGCTGCCCATCGTAATGGTGGTGCTGCTAACGGCAGGTGTACTGGTCAAGAATGTGCCGCTGGAGAGCGCTCGTCCGGGTGATTCGGAACGTGTGAAATTCTTTTCGGCTGATAAACAGGATGTCGAGGCGCGACTGTGGCAGGATCCGCTGGGAGCGGTCGAGAAGCATGAGAATGATCTCCAATCGACCCGTGTGCGCGAAATTCACACTTTGGAGATGGTGCGCGAAAGCATACAACAGAAGCTGGATGAAAGAGAAGGACTCAGCGAAGTGACGGTTGTCGCCGTAAGCGTCTCTGGCAGCTCATACCCTGAGGCGGCTGAAAGTCGACGCCGCTCGCGTTTCGCGGTAATCTCGGCGTTGGGTTTCCATCACTATAGTCCCAAGAATCCCGACGCACTCGGCTACTCTCGCTTTCCGCTGCCCGAACGCGAGCCTCAGTCCCGCACCGTCGACGCGGACAAGCAGTTGAAAGCGCCCTTCTTGAACGTACCCTTCGAGTGGTTCAAGCGAGGGGAGCTGTCGTCAAACATGCCGTCATCAAATGTGCTGGTGCTCTGGCTGAACGAAGACAAACTCACCAACGGACTGGATCAGATGTATGACCTGTTCGATGACCTGGCGCCTTCCACACCAAGCCGTATCAGCTTCAAGCTGATCGGGCCTGCGGGGTCGGGAATGCTGGTGGATCTCACTAGGCGCGGTCAACAGCAACATCCAAGGAGGCTTAAGAGTGGCAAGACACTTGAAAAATTCTCGCCAAGCGCAACGATCTCTAATTGTGATCTTGGACCGGAATCGGTATCGCCTAATGGGGAACTCAGGCCGCCGTGGCATTGCTTCCTATACTTCAGCAGTATCTATGCGAAAATTCTCGAAGACCACTCGATCGTCCGCGCAATCGGCACCGACGACGTGCTCGCTACCGCGCTGCTATGGGAATTGTGGCAGCGCGGCGTCAATCGGGAGCTCGTATATAAGGATTTGTCGCAGATACAGGGAGAGACATCGCTGGTGAAGCCTCTAAACCCTGCAGACCCGCAACCCAAATGTAAAGATGGCCTGGTGCTGGTTAGCGAGTGGGACTCTGAGTACGCACGCACGCTATCACGGTATCTCTCCGACGGTTTTTCGGAGCGTTGCGGAGCTAAATCGTCGCACGTGCGCACATTCACCTACCTGCGCGGGCTCGATGGCGTGCTGCCCGACATCGATAAGCCGGGCAGCAATGCACTTCGCAAGGGAGATGGGGACAAATCGAAGGATTTGCGCGCACAACTCGATGATACGCCGCCGGAACATGCCGAGGGCCGCAGCCAGTCTGATTATCTGCGACGCCTAGCCGACGAGATTGCGCGGCTTGATGGGGATAAAGAGTTCACAAAACGTGGTGTCAAGGCGATCGGCATAGTCGGCTCCGATGTTTACGATAAACTTCTTATCCTCCAGGCGCTACGCGGCCGCTTCAAGGACAAGATCTTCTTCACCACCGACCTCGACGCCCGTTACCTCCATGCCGACCAGAAAGCCTGGACACGTAATCTTGTGGTTGCGTCCAACTTCGGCTTATCGCTGCGCCCAGCGTTGCAGCAGTCGACCATGCCGTTCCGGGACAGTTACCAGATCGCCATTTACGTCGCCGGGCTGATGGCGTTTGACAGCGGGTCTTTCAAACTCATTCGAACCGATAAGATAGGATTCTCGGCTGATATCATATCGAAATGGCTGCGCCCACAGATCTTTGAAATTGACCGGACGGAATCTGTGTATTCCGCCTTGCCGCCGATACGCGATCTTCGGTACGCGGAAAAAGTCTTCTTTACTACCGCCCACGATAATACTTTCCTTCATGACGACGAGAAGACTTGGACGCGCCACCTCATGGATGCATCTAACTTTGGTTTGTTGCTGCGCCCGGCGCAGCAACAGTCAACGACCATGCCTTATTTCACCGGGCTGATGGCGCTCTACGACGAGCCGTTCAATGTCAAGGTCTGGACTGATAACATGTCAAAATGGCTGCGTCCACAGATTTTCGAAATTGGCCGGACGGAGGCTGTACATCTCGCCTCGCCGTCGATATCGGATCTCCGGAAATGGTTGGATGGCATCGATCCCAAAGGCACACTCGGTAAGAAAGACAACATAACATGTGATGGCAACTGGAATAAGTGGCGGGAATGCAACGATATCGAACCGGCTAGGTCAGAGCAGGATTTCTCACATAAGCCAGCGGCTATCTTCATGGTCTTGCCAGCGACTATCTTCATGGTCTTTCTCGGGATTGTGCTTATTGCCTTGATGAATCGCCACGTCCATGAGACATTGCGTGCGCTAACTTCTCCTGTGCCAGCGAAGGCGCGGTATGCAAGGTTCGCCATGATTGGAGTGGCTGGGCTGGTGTTCGCAGTGCTTTCGTTCCTTGCGGTAGTCAAGTCAGAGCTGGATACCGCGCTCGAGAACGGTGTCGGAGAGCCGTTTGTGTGGCTGGAAGGCGTCAGTGTGTGGCCGAGCCTTGTCTTGCGTTTCATCAGCTTCGTGCTAATGCTTGTGCTGGTGTTGGTATTCATTGTCGGGATCCGGCGGCAGACCCAGCTTATTGCCGAGCGCTTTGGCTTCACCCCCCCGCAGACCGGAACACTCGCTCGCAGCCGGTGGTCTGCATTGTGGATCGGCCCATATCTCGATCTGGCATTATTCGATGCGGAAGGCAAGCCTAGTCCCAAACCCGGAGGGGCAGCGTTAGAGATTGTTACCGTTTGGCACAATTACCTGCGTGCGTCCAATTGGCGTGAGATGGCGGGCTGGGCCACAGTCAGCACGCTACTTGTGTTTCTACTTGCTTTTGCAGCGTTCTATATCTTCGGCGTGCCATCCTTTCCGCATCGCGGACAGCTTGTGGAGAAGCTGTATTACGTTCTCGTGACTCTCAATATGTCATTTCTTTGGTTTGTCATCTTCTCAGTCAACTACCAGACGCGCGTTTGCGCCCAGTTCATTGAAACCTTGAGTAATGTGCGTAACGTGTGGCCGAAACCGCTACTTGATCGCGAGGCGATCGAAACCAATGTGCCACGTGCGTATTTAGACGATTACCTCGATTTTCAGTTGATTGTGCTTGCTACGCGGCGTATTCACGGGCTCATCTACCTGCCGTTCGTCTCGATTCTCTTCATGGTAATTGCGCATAGCAATATCTTCGATGCGGTAAATTTTCCGTTGATTCCGGTCTTGCTTGCCGGGTTTGCGCTCGTCTACGCGCTATACACCGCAGCACTTCTGCGCAAAACTGCCGAGGGGGTGCGCACCAAGGCACTTGCAAACTATGAGGCGCTACTGCTCATCCAGGCCCGATTGAAGGAAACACCGCCCGCCGCAATTGACGATACGGCAGCAGATCCAACCCGGCCGCCGATTAGCACAGAGCAAATAAAGTTATTGATGGAGCGCATCCGAAGCACTCGCGAGGGTGCATTCGCGCCTTTCACCCAGCAGCCCGCGCTACAAGCGCTGCTTTTGCCATTCGGGGGTTATGGCAGCATTCAGCTCATCGAGTATCTGTTCAAGTTCTAGCAGGCTGCCAGCGAGGGCAATCTGGAAGATACACAGGTGGTCTCTTCGCCTGTCAGGCCAGCGCTTTTGCAATGCGCCTGAGTGCATTTTCCAGATTGCTCATGGTGGTAGCGAAGGAAAGACGAATATAGCCTTCGCTACCGAACGCCGACCCGGGCACCACCGCTACACCGCCATGTTCCAGCAAATATTCACTGAGGGCGACATCACTGCTGTCTTTCAGAACTCCTTTGGCACACAATTGCGTGATTGCCTCGCGCGTGTCGGCGAAGGCATAGAATGCACCTCCTGATAACAGACACCTGACGCCAGGCATGGCATTGAGTGTATCGGTAACAAACCGGTTACGTTCCTTGAATGCCGACACCATGGGCACAATACACGACTGATCGCCATTAAGTGCTGTTTCCGCGGCGACTTGGGAAATGGACGTGGGATTGGAAGTACTCTGAGACTGGATGTTTTCCATGGCGGTAATGATATGCGCCGGACCGCCGCAGTAACCGATGCGCCAGCCGGTCATGGCATAGGCCTTGGAAACGCCATTAAGCACAACGGTGCGGTCATACAGGTCAGGACAGGCATTGAGGATATTGACGAATTTGCCGTCCGAAAGCAGGATATGCTCGTACATGTCATCGGTAGCGATCAGGAT
>CAJDUY010000021.1_pt1 | contig 15005 bp, 12 predicted proteins | sample 7390911 | NCBI WGS metagenome assembly CAJDUY01 (sample SAMEA7055686, study PRJEB34461) | soil metagenome | biome: terrestrial ecosystem; feature: Peninsula; material: soil | place: Antarctica | collected 2016 | reverse complement strand
GCAGTTGCTCCATCGTCTGATATCTTGCATCTTCTTTGTCCATGCAACTCTGACAATATCCGGCACAAATAGTTCAATCTTATTTGTGCCGGATCAATAAGCTGGCGAAATGGCTTGCTCCTGACATATATTAAGCCGTTGAGGATTTACGATATGGAAGGTGCAGAGGCGTCGTTGAGAACAAGCGGTTGGTGAAATTCGTACGTGAGTCTGATGGACATACTTGCGTCTGGGTCGCCGGGTTTTTGGTCTGTTTGCGGATTCGCTGGACACACTCTACTTCCTATCCTTGATCAGTTTGTTATACAATCCGCGATTATATTGCTCCAGCAAAAATGCTGGTGTACGATTAATTTGCGGGAAAGAAACCGGAGATATTATGAATAGAGTGTTTGAGCGGGCTGGATGGTTGGGGTTGGCCTTGGTAGCACTGATAGCGGTACCGGTCCAGGCGCAACTTATGCTCGCTCATGAGGGCCATCATTCGGGAGATTGTGCCATCAAATCGGGAGCTTTTCCTGTAGCCTTCAGTGCCTATGAAAAGCCAAAAGGCGATCTCCCGCCTACTCATGCATATTGCGATCATGTTCCGGAGACTGGAGAGCTTTATTTCACGGTGGATTTGACGGATCTCGAGTCTCGTGAAATCCCCATCGCAATGCGCTTGGTGATGGAAGGACATGGAGAAGGAGAGCATGAGATTATGTCCGTGCCAGCCAAACAATACCCATCTGGAAGCATTACATTTTCGGTTAATTTGGAGGAGCTAGGTCAATATGCTTTGTTATTGGAGACGGAGGAAGCCGGCAAAATGACCACAGCGGTTCGTATTCCAATACATGTGGGAGGAGGTGGGGGTCACGGCGGACACGGTTCCGGTTTTGGTATGACGGAAATCGCGCTATTGGTGGCCGCGGGTGGTATTGCGGCCTTCTTTTGGTTACGCCGCCGGACAAATGTGAAGGTATCCTGAAGATGACAGTCTTACTTTAACGGGATAAAGGAATTTTAGTCAGGAGCCGATTTTCCGAAATACGATGGGTGACTTGGAGTACGGTATTTGAGAAAATGCTATCAAACAGATGCCGGCTTTCTCAAGCTAGCCGCAGAAGTACTTCCAGTAACGATCTTTGCTCGCCGTGCTGCTACTTCTTCATTTGCCAAGTTGCAGGCGTACTTCAGTAATGCAGTCCTAGCATCAAACCGATCGGAATAATGCCTGGCCCTTCTTCCATGTCATGTATAAGCTGTCAGCTGTTCTTCAGTTGCATTCCAGCCGTACAGAGCCGTGGCACTGATTCAGCATCTGCTCCAGCCTTAGGCAAAACATTCTTCCTGCGGAATCCATTCTCGTTTAGGTGATTTCATTCTGCAGGTAATCTGTATGCGATAGACTGAATTCTTGCAAATTCCGCGTTACCTGCGACCTCTGAAAGTAAATAAATACGCCATGCTCTTGAGTATTCAGGGAGGACTACGTATTCTCAGCAGCAACATTCAGCATCACTAGTGTAGTATCTCGTTCTTGATAGAACTTAAAAAAGCTCCTAAATCCCCATGAATACTGGCTTTCATATATTTCTATTAGAGTAACTCACTACACTAGCAGCCTGTCGGACCTAAAGGAAATCGGCTGCAAAAGCGTCTGGCTGGCCTATATTTCGCCGCTTTTTCGACCAATAGAACAACTATTGGCCTTCAAACTCGTCAAAATCTATCCTCACTCCAGTCGCTTTTTCGCTTCGATTCTTCAAGTCCGACAGGCTGCTAGTGATGCTGAATTATCAGATGGCTGTTGTATCTGCTCCGCTTTACCCTTTGAAAGAGCAAATATGTTGCTTGCCGCATTGATGATCGCGGGCTGATGAGATACGGCGATGATAGTAAAATTTTGTGCTAGTCTCTGTAACGTTTCACAGATTATCTGTTCGCTATCGGGATCCAGCGCGCTGGTTGGCTCATCTAGGAGCAGGAAAAGCGGTTGATGGGCGAGTGCCCTGGCGATTGCTATACGCTGACGTTGCCCGCCCGAAAGGAGCCCGCCACGTTCGCCAACAACAGTCTGCAAGCCATCTGGAAGAACACTGACGAATTCCCAAGCACCGGCTTGATGCAGCGCCCGTTCTGCATCCGCATAAACCAGATCGGGCGCACCGACAAGAATATTGTTGAGAATGGTATCGTGTAGCAGGATAGTTTCCTGAGATACATAACCTATCATATGCCGCCAGAGGCGCAAATTAATTTCACGCAAGGACACGCCATCAATGAGAATCTCTCCTGACTTAGGTTCAGCCAAGCCGCAGAGCAGATCAAGCAGAGTGCTTTTGCCAACGCCTGATGTCCCCGTAATGGCGGTAAATGATTTCACCGGTATTTCGATATTGAGATCACGAAATATCGATTTCATACCGTAATCGAAGTTTATGTGTTTAAGACTGATTCCCTGCTGCAATGTGGGCTGCAGCGTACCAGCAGTTCTTTCAGCTGCGGCTTGTGCCTCTTCAGTCGCCGTTCGCATCGCCCAATAAGCGCTTTCCTGCGCTGTAAGGTGCTGGTAACGCCGTTGTGTTTTATTGAGTAACCCCAAAATGCGGGTTAGTAGGAAGGCCATCACCATCACCTCAGGTAATGAAAGCTCCCAAATTACTAGCGCCAGATATAAACCGCTTGCTGTCAAAGCGGCAAGTATGGGCTCTTGCAAAGCCATTAAAGCTTCCCTGCTCATGACCTCTCTGCGCGTGGCTTTTTCCAATTGTTGAGTATGCTCATGAAGAATGGCATCGGCCACATTATCCCGCCCCATGGCCTTAAGCGATTTTACTGAGCCGAGTATATCGGAAAGGTAGGTTAACAGATGGCGTAGGAGATGCGTCTGCTTGGAGCCCGCCCGACGTGTGGCGTGTACTAGTCGGCTTAGCACCAGCAGTAGAATCATGCCGATGAGAAGAGAGGTAAGGGTTGCCTGCCATGAAATAAATAAGGCCACAATAGCATAGACCAGCACCTGCATTGACAGGGCGAGAACATTTGCACTATGCTCGAAGCCATTCGCGGCGCGATATGCTTCCGTGGCGACTGAATTGGCAAGCGAGCCTATGGGTTGCCGCAAATAATACTGCCAGCGGCTGGCGAGAAGCGCCTTGATGAGGTCCAAACGCAGCGTGGTCGCGACATGCGCTACAGTATAGCCAACCTGTCTGTTGGCCAAGAGCAATATCAGGCTCTTTATTATCATGCCACCGACGATAATGAATAACATCACCCCTATTGTCGGTTCAATTCCGATCCCTTGCAGAGCCCGTACTATTACCCGTCCAATATCTGAATCCCCCGTGTCGCCTATGGCAACCGAAAGTAAAGGGAGGAGAGCAGTCAGGCTGAGTCCCTCGGCAATACCCGCTGCCAACAGCGCCACCAGAACGTACGCGCTACGCCGAGGAAAAACCATGCTGTAGGTAAGAAGGGTTCGCATGCTACATGAATTTACTAATTATTTCATTCATCAGGCTCACAGATTGATACATCACGATGAGAGGTCGCTTTGTGATTGAGTGCAAGGACGAATCCTTGCCATACCGTTGTTCAAGATTATCTGGCACCTGTTCAGGCTGCTATCGAAAAATAACATTACGCAGCGCGGCAAAAGACTGGCCGACATAATCCATCTGCTCACTGGTGTGGACCGCGCTTACGCTGCAACGCACCAACGATTTGCCATCGGGCGCTGCGGGCGGCAATATCAAATTGACATAGATCCCATGTTCGAGCAGACCTTTCCACAGTGCCAGTGCCTGCTGGGGCGTATCAAGTATGTTTGCGATGACAGGGCTAGGCTCCGGGCCAAGCTTATAGCCAAGCTCGTGGAGCCGCGAATAAAGTTGACGCGCGTTTTTCCAAAGCTGTTGACGCAGCTCAATACCGTCATGGAGTAATTTGAGCGCTGCACGCGTTGACGCGATAGTAGCTGGTGTAGGGGATGCGGTGAATATATATGGACGACTGACATAGCGCAATTGATCAAGTTGTGGATGATTGCTTACGCAATAACCTCCAATACCGCCGAGACTTTTACTGAAAGTACCCGTGATGAAATCGACTCCATCAATGAGCCCCGTTTCCTCTACCAGGCCTTGGCCTGTTTGGCCCAAGACCCCAAGCGAATGTGCCTCGTCTAGAAGAAGGATGCTGTTGTAAGTATTTTTTAATCTGACAATGTCAGCAAGGGGGGCTCGGTCACCTAGCATGCTGTAAATACCTTCAGCGATGATAAGAGTCGACCGCGACCGCTCTCCCAGACGTCGGAGACGTTTATCAAGGTCCGCCATATCATTGTGCCGGAACCTGATTATCTCAGCGCCACTCAAGCGGCATCCATCATAGATGCTTGCATGAGAGTCACCGTCAATGAGCACAACGTCACCGATCCCCGCCAAGCCAGAGATCGTGGCAAGATTTGCCTGATAACCGGTTGTAAAAACGATGCATGAGTGGCAATGATAGAAATCCGCAAGCTCTTGCTCAAGGGCGCGATGTCCGCCATAGCTGCCATTTGCCATGCGCGATCCAGTGGTACCGGTGCCCTCGCTATCGATCGCTTCATGCGCTGCCCGCAGGCATTCCGGTGCAAAGGTCAATCCAAGATAGTTATTCGTACCTAGGAACAGTATGCGGCAATCACCGATTTTTGCCTCTGTTGAAGAATAAACTTGTTCTATGGGTATGCCAAAAACATCAACGCCCTCCGGTAACAGGGCTTTTCTCGATGCGGCAACGACATCCAGCTTATCTAACAAACTCATTATTTCGCCGACTTTATTTGGTGGATTAAATTTGCAAGCTCATGAACGGTCTGAACATCCGCAAGGGCATTTATTGGTACGGAAATATCAAACTCATCTTCGATCTCCATAATTAAATTCAGCAATTTGACAGAGTCAATTGCAAGCTGATTAATAAGGTCCGTCTGCGGCGTAATTTTTACGTCAGGGCCGGTAAATTGCTTAAGGTGATGGCAAAGTCTCTGCAGGATGTCGCTGTAATCGCTCGCCATAGCTTAATTCCGAATAGATCTGATCATTAAAAATTATATTGCCTGAGGTAAGGCATTACGCAAACATATGCGAGGTTGCCAATCGGGAAGCGCTTGGGTTAAAGGAGTTATATCGCATACCCAGTTAGAATGTTGCAACTCTCTAACTTTTCCAGGGGTCAGCATTGGTGAATAATGGAGCAACCGGGCCGACCACAAATTAATATTTGCGATCAGCGAAACAAGTGGTATTGGCAAGAAAATGCAATATACTGGTCGTTTCCAAACCTCTTGCGCAATGGCAGCTACAGATTGACTGTCATAGCCTCCTGGCTTCCCATCATCCAGCTCATAGATGCCATGCACAGGAACTTGAGTGGAAAGCCAGCAGAGAATGGCGGCCACCAAATCACTTACGTGCAATAAACCAAAGCGCATCGCAGGCGAACCCACCATCGGTAATATCCCTCGACGGGTAACTCTGAAGAGGGGGCTCATTTCCTTGTCACCGGGGCCATAAACCGCAGTTGGACGAAAAACCGCACACGGCATGATATGTGAATGGTCAATCACGAGTTGCTCAGCCATGCGCTTACTGGTGGCATACCAAGAAAGCTCTGGGTGTCTGGCGGCCAGAGAAGATATGAGTAGAAAGCGAGGCGGTGAGGCCTGCTGCATTGAAGCACGCACAAGATTGCCTGTGCCTTCTACATTGGAATGAACGAAGTCCTCAAGAGAACTGCCACGAACCCGACCGGCGCAATGCACAACAGCAGAAACATCTTTAACGAGATTCCGCAATGCACTTAGATTATCTAAATCACCTTCAATCCATTGCGTAAATTCATCATCAAGCCGAGGCGATCTAGTCAAGGCTCTGACCTTCCACCCCCCTTTGATTAGAGACCTTAAAAGCATACTACCAATAAAGCCGGTGGCTCCGGTCACTGCCACCCATGATTCCGACATACCTTGATTAGCTGTCTCCAGACTCGACTGATAACTGCCCTGTCAGCGTTGTTCGCTGTATGAAGCCTTGGCGCGCAGCAAAACGTGATAGCTTACCGGACGAAGTGCGGGGTAAGGTATGTGGCGGAACCAATTCAACCAGGCAATTAACGCCGGATGCCATATACACGAGTCGTTGCAACCGGTTGGTAAGAGATTGCCGATCTATTATTGAGGTCAAGCGGCATTCAATGACCAACACGATCGTTGTAACATCATTAGCATCGGTTATACCAAAAGCAGATGCCTCCCGACTTCTCACTTCCGGCTGTTGTTCAGCAAGTTCTTCGATATCCTGAGCACGGATGTTGCGTCCATTGACAATAATCACATCTGTACGGCGACCAGTGACGTATAGATCCCCTTCGAAGAGGAAACCAAGGTCACCCGTATCAAGCCAGTTACCAGGTTTCAGCGTTTTCTGGGTATCCTCGGGGTTATTAAAGTAACCCGTCATAATACTACTACCCTGCACCAGCACGCTGCCCACCCTCAAATCAGGTAATTCCTGTCCAGCATCATCGATAACCTTGACTGTATGCTCAGGCAAAGGACGACCACAATTTACAAATTCGCTATATTTTCTGCCTTCTGCTTGTACCCGTACCGCCAATTTTTTGTCAACCAGCGTGCCGGCGTCAACCCGCAAGCTCTGGAAACCTTGACCAACTTGAGAGAAAGTAACCGCAAGCGTTGATTCAGCTAACCCATAACAGGGCAGGAAAGCTCGTGCATCAAAACCCGCAGGCGCAAATTTTTCAGCAAAATTTCGAAGGGTATCCGGTCGAATCATTTCCGCACCGACCCCCGCTGCACGCCAGCAACTAAGATCAAGATCTTCCAGATCCGAATCACGAACGCGGAGCGTACAAAGCTTGAGCCCAAATGGTTGACTAAACGCCACAGTAGCGCGATTCCGGCTAATCAGCCGCAACCATTGCAGAGGTCTGATTGCAAAATCACGAGTAGCCAGATAATCAACGGAAACTTGCGCCACCATCGGCGCCATTACCATACCTACCAATCCCATATCATGATAAAAGGGCAGCCAGGACGCGCAACGATCGCCAGGACGTATTTCTAACCCATTCCGGACGATTCCTCGCAGATTACTCATCAATGCCCGCTCGGTAATGATCACTCCTCGCGGAGTACGAGTGCTACCCGAGGTAAATTGGAGATAAGCGGTTTCATCCAGATGATTGGCTTGTAGCGGTATATCCAAGGCAGGGAGCTTCCCTAGCTGCTCGGGAGTTCCAACCCATCGTAATCCTTGAGATCCCTCGGCAGCCTCTTTGAGAAAGCCGATATAGTCCACGTTGGCCAAGGCAGCGCTTGCCTGACCGCTTTCTAGCATTCCTCGAAGCTGTTGAACATACACCGCGTGACTGCCAAGGTTGACCGGAACTGGCATTGCAAAGGGAATTAACCCCGCGTAGCGGCAAGCAAAAAACAGTTCGACAAATTCCGGAGTGGTGTCGGCAATAATAGCTACGCGATCGCCATAGGCCAGCTCGAGACCCGATAAGCGCTGAGCCGAAATACGGGCATTTTGCCTTAAGTCTTGGTAGGGGAGGACCGAGCGCAGATTGCCTTTGGCGTCGTAGAAATTATATCCAGCGTTTCCGCACGCCGCATATTCCAAAGCGGCCGTCAAGGTTTCAAAGTCAGCTAATCTCTGAGATTGAATATTGTGTGTTGGCGTTGGGATTGCTGCTATCGGCGACTCGTCTGATGATCGAGGACCAAACGCTTGCGTTAGCGGAGCGCTCAACTTCGCTATTGTTGAACTCAAGGTTTTCCCCTCCAAATTAATGGTACTAGTCATCTTTTTATATATAAAGAAGTCTTATCGGATACGCGCTGGTTCTGGTTATTGATCTATTTTATTACTTGCATTCAAATTTTGATTTAATTCAATTCCATACTCAGAATAATCGCCGTAATAACAAGCACTCACCTAACAAATAAGCTCAATCTAATTGATTATTGAGCTTATATCACAGCAGTTTTCTCTGTCAAGGCAATATTATAATCAAATTCATATTACCTTTGCGCTCTGCAATAGCAACGACTTTACAGTGTGTAGCGCCATTTCCAGCATGTGAAAAATGCCACCAAGATGCTCGTAAACTTTAACGCAAAAATTTTCAGGAACGATAAGGGTCCATTCTGGACGAGTTGCGAGCCAATATAAAGAGATTTTGGAGAATGAAAGAGAAATGTGTCGTTTTTTTGCAACAAAATCTCTGGGAGATGATAGCTGAATCAACGAAATCGCGCGGATCAAGATACTTGACGGAACCTTTGAGTAAGCTGACTTGTTGGTAATACACTCCGCGGAGGACTTACTCAGAGATTTGCCAAGGTTGTCATGTCAAAGCTTGCCGCAGGACGGCGTTATTTAGCAGACTGTAATGATTGTTCGTCGTAAGGGGGAACTGTAGCCTTTGATCAATGATTTGCCAACCCGCATTTCTCACATTATTAATTATATCCTTTCTATCCCTATTTTTAAGTCTCAAATCCGAGGTTTAAGAGTATCTTAAGCTACTACCCATGTCTTAGCGTCGGCGTAGTCGCTGAAAACCCTGACATCGGCATCAATGAAAAGATTGGATACCCAAGCACCCCAAGCTTGCCATTGGTTCTCGGTGACTACCCCAATCCGATTGAATTCCCTGCCGTGCTCACGGATGAATTTGATATCTTCCCATGCGACGTCGACCGTATAGCTCAGCATGTCGCGCCAGTCAAACAACACGTTTACCTGGCCACCGGAACGGGATTTATAGAGGACCAGCTTCTCGAACTCCTTGTAATCGGCCAAGGTAAATTCACCGAAGACGGCAACGTTAATCAGATTGTCGGTTTCCTGAACGGTAATCATGGGCTGATCTTAATAAATTTAAAGACTCATCATAGACAGTTTAATACGCCAACTTAACTTAAATATGTGACTCGATTTCCCGGCGCAGAAATTTATGAAAGTGCGCCATACCATCTTCCATGGGTGATTGGTATGGGCCGGTTTCATTAATCCCCTGCTCATATAGTGCGCGACGCCCAGCGGTCATCAGCTTGCAAATTTCGTCATCTTCGACTGCGGTTTCGTGATAGGCAGCTTGTTCCGCTTCAATAAACTTGCGTTCAAACAGAGCAATGTCTTCAGGATAATAGAACTCGACCACGTTTATGCAGCGCTCTGTTCCTGCCGGCAACAGTGTACTGATAACCAATACATGGGGATACCATTCCAACATAATATTAGGATAGTAAAGCATCCAGATGGCTCCATGAGCTGGCGCTTTGTCCACGGTTTGACGCAACAACTGTGCGTGCCAGTCGGCATATACTGGTGTACCGGGGCGGACAAAATTATGATTTATACCTACGGTTTGCACGTTGTACCACTCACCAAATTCCCATTTCAACTCGGCGGTATTGACGAAATTGCCCAAGCCAGGATGGAATGATTCGACGTGGTAGTCTTCCAGATATACCTCGATAAAGGTTTTCCAATTACAGGCGTACTTTTCTATCTGTACTCGCTCCAGCACATGCCCGGAAAAATCGAAATCCTTCAAGACCCCCAAGTGAGCCATGTCGCGTGCGACTTCCCGCTTGCCGGCAAATAGCAGACCATTCCAGTTCTGCAATGGCGTGTTACCGAGATTAAGGCAAGGATTTTCAGGAAAATGCGGCGCGCCTAACAGTGTACCATTCATATTGTAAGTCCAACGGTGTACTGGGCAAACGATGTTTCTGGTATTGCCGCGACCTTTGAGAAGAAGAGATTGCCGATGACGGCAAACGTTGGATAACAGCTCAATCCCGTCTTTGCTGCGCACCAGTACCTTAGCATTATTCATCCCTTCCAGTACATAATAGTCACCCACGTTCGGCAGCATAATTTCGTGACCGACGTAGCCCGCTCCCTGATCGAATAAAAAGCGCTTTTCCAGATCAAGGATACGAGGATCGAGATACCAGTCAACCGGTAATTGCGTCGGCATTCGGCTCAGGTGGGAAACATTAACAAGATTGAACATATCCGGTACTTTGGACTCCCGAGGGGATTAAAAAAAGGGGTTGTTATGCTAACAACCCAGCGTTTGCTGAATAAATGCAACGAGTCAAGCAGTGAGAGCGTAATATCTTTTCTGAAACGCCTATAATTGCGATTAAAAGACTCCGTTAAAGAAAGTTTCATGTATTTAATTGACCTGACCCTGCTTATTGCGTTATTTTTGCAGTATTCCCAGCAATACATCTATTCTGTGACATTGTGCTTATCATGACAAAGCCCGCTAAACCCGTCAAATTTTCGCAGCCGGAAAACTTCGAAGCGGCATTGACGGAACTGGAAAACATTGTAGTTGAAATGGAAGTGGGACAGATGTCGCTCGAAGTTTCGCTCTCAGCCCACAAGCGTGGTGCCGAGTTGCTACAATATTGTCAGTCGAAGCTACAGGATGCACAACAACAGGTGCGCATCCTTGAAGCTGATACACTAAAAAATTTCTCCCCATCCGGTATCGATGATCGCTGATTTCCAGGATTGGGCGAGAGGCCGTCAGGTACGCATAGAAACTTTCCTGCAAACCTTGCTTCCCGCCGCAAATGTTGCTCCCGAACGTCTGCATGACGCTATGCGTTATACCGTTCTAGGCGGAGGAAAGCGAGTGCGTCCGTTACTTGCTTTTGCGTCTGGAGAACTGAGCAATGCGGATGATGGGCGTGTAACTATCGCTGCCGCGGCCGTGGAATTGATACATGCATATTCACTGGTGCATGACGATCTGCCGTGCATGGATGACGATGTGCTGCGCCGCGGTAAACCTACCTGCCATGTAGAATACGATGAAGCCATTGCATTGCTGGCTGGAGATAGTTTGCAAAGTTTGGCCTTCCAGTTGCTGGCTGAATATACCTTATCAGATACTCCGCAAATGCAGCTGGAAATGATTAAACGGCTGGCGCAGGCAGCGGGGTCGCGCGGCATGGCGGGCGGGCAGGCAGTTGATCTGGCCAGCGTTGGCAAGACATTGAGCCTGCCGGAACTGGAATTTATGCATATTCATAAGACAGGAGCGCTTATTCGTGCCGCGGTAATGCTTGGTGCATGTTGTGGGAACAACTTGAACGAGGGCCAACTGATGAGTCTTGATCATTTTGCCAAATGTATAGGACTTGCGTTCCAGGTAGTGGATGACGTTCTTGATGCAGAGGCTACCACTGCGACTTTAGGCAAAACCGCGGGCAAGGATGCCGAAAATAACAAGCCAACGTATGTAAGCATTCTTGGGGGCAGCCGGGCTCGTGAGTTGGCCGAGGAACTACGGCGCGAAGCGTATCAGTCGCTAGAAGTTTTCGGCGCAACGGCAGGACGGTTGCGCCAAGTAACCGATTTCATCATCCACCGAGAGTTTTGAGATCGATGTATTTTTTACGGTAAAGAACATTCCAATTTTAGGGTTTAAATGTATCCACTGCTTGATACCATTAACGCCACCTCCAAGTTGCGAACGCTGGAACGTAAGATGCTGCCGCAACTTGCCGACGAGTTACGCCAATTCCTGGTCGAATCGGTATCCAAAACGGGCGGGCATCTCTCTTCCAATCTTGGTACGGTCGAGTTGACTATTGCGCTGCATTATGTGTTTAACACACCATATGACCGTTTGGTATGGGATGTTGGTCATCAGACTTATGCTCACAAAATTCTCACCGGCCGCAGGGAGGGCATGAGCAAATTGCGGATGCAGGGTGGTGTTGCGGGATTTCCGCGGCGTGACGAAAGCGAATATGACGCCTTCGGTACCGCGCACTCAAGTACCTCCATCAGTGCCGCCCTAGGCATGGCAGTGGCAGCGCAACGTGAGGGGGAAAACCGGCGCGCGGTAGCGATTATCGGTGATGGCGCCATGAGCGCGGGCATGGCATTCGAGGCGTTGAACAACGCTGGCGCGATGAACACTAATTTATTGGTGATTCTGAACGATAATGACATGTCGATATCGCGTCCGGTAGGAGCGCTCAACAATTATCTAGCCAGGTTGATGTCAGGTCAGTTTTATGCAACTGCGCGGCGGGCCGGCGAGAAAATGCTGGGTGTGGTACCGCCGATGCTAGAGCTAGCCAAGCGCGCCGAAGAGCACGTGAAGGGCATGGTGACGCCTAGCACATTGTTTGAAGAATTTGGTTTTAACTATATCGGTCCCATTGATGGTCATGATCTTGACATACTGGTGACCACGCTCAACAACATTAAACATCTTAGCGGTCCCCAGTTTCTGCATATCGTCACGCGCAAAGGCGCGGGCTATAAGGCGGCGGAGGACGATCCGATTCTTTATCACGGGGTAACAAAATTTAATCCAGATGCAGGCATTGTTCCCAAAGCTGCGGGCAAGCCTGCCTATACGCAGATTTTTGGAGACTGGCTGTGTGATATGGCGGCGTTAGATCAGCGTCTAATCGGCATTACTCCGGCGATGCGTGAAGGCTCTGGATTGGTGAGGTTTTCCCAGGAATATCCCGAGCGTTATTTTGATGTCGGCATCGCAGAGCAACACGCAGTTACTTTCGCGGCGGGCCTGGCTTGCGACGGCATGAAGCCGGTAGTAGCCATTTACTCAACTTTTTTGCAAAGAGCATACGATCAGTTGATCCATGACGTGGCCATTCAAAACCTTCCGGTGGTATTCGCCATTGACCGCGCCGGGTTGGTAGGCGCAGATGGCCCCACTCATGCCGGTAGCTTTGATTTAACCTATTTACGATGTATTCCGAATATTACCGTAATGGCTCCTGCAGACGAGAATGAATGCCGTCAAATGCTTTATACCGCATTTCAGATGAATACGCCGACAGCGGTACGATATCCGCGCGGAACAGGAACCGGCGTTATGGCTCAAAAAGAAATGTATATGCTCCCGATAGGCCGTGGTGAAATTCGCCGCAGCGGGGAAAGAATTGCGCTCCTGGCTTTTGGCAGCATGCTCAGGCCCTGTCTGGAAGCCGCAGAAGTATTAAATGCTACTGTCGTCAATATGCGTTTTGTCAAACCGTTAGACAATGATCTGGTCGCGTCTTTGGCAGCGAATTACGAATTACTGGTCACGGTGGAGGAAAACACTATCATGGGTGGCGCGGGTAGCGCGGTTCTGGAATCGCTCTCCATCAAAGATCTGACCACTCCGGTGCTACAGCTGGGCTTACCGGACATTTTTATAGATCAGGGTGATTCGTCACAAATGCTGGCTGACTGCGGACTGGATAAGGCGGGGATCGTAAGGTCCATCAGAGCTAGGCTTTCCGAGCATTAACTCAATAGTTCTGGGCTCCGATTTAAGCATCCGGCATTCTTATTGCAGAAAGCAGATATCATGAATAACATGAATTTTCCCATTGCGGATGTGCAAAGCATTCTGGATACAAGGCGTATCGCAATAGATAGAGCGGGCATCAGGGCCATTCGTCACCCGGTGAAGATAGCGGATAAGAACGATGGCATACAGCATACCATCGCTGTGTTTAATATGTATGTAAATTTGCCCCATAATTTCAAAGGGGTGCATATGTCGCGCTTTGTTGAGATACTCAACAGCCACGAGCGTGAAATTTCCGTAGAATCGTTTGAAAGTATTCTGCGGACCATGGTAAAGAAGCTCGAGGCTGAATCTGGCGGCATCGAAATGACTTTTCCTTATTTCGTCAACAAGATGGCGCCAGTTTCCCGAGTAAAAAGCCTGTTAGATTATGAGGTGACTTTCATTGGTGAAATTAAGAAGGGAAGTTACAAGTTCACCATGAAGGTAGTTGTACCAGTGACCAGTTTGTGTCCGTGCTCTAAGCAAATTTCCACTTACGGCGCGCATAATCAGCGATCCCATATGTCCATATCGATTTGCACCAACAGTTTTGTATGGATCCAGGAACTCATAAAAATGGCGGAAGATCAGGCATCATGCGAACTCTATGGACTACTGAAACGTTCGGATGAGAAGTACGTTACCGAGAAAGCATATGACAATCCAAAATTCGTCGAAGACGTGGTGCGCGATGTGGCTGCCGTATTGAACCTGGATGCACGTATAGACGCCTATGTGGTGGAATCAGAAAACTTTGAATCGATCCACAATCATTCAGCTTACGCGATGATTGAGCGAAATAAAATAATGGGCTGAGAATGAATTCAGCGGCTGCTCACGAAATCGGCTTTGCGAGAAATACGCGTTATAGAATTTTGCTTTAAGTTGAATTTTGGTCATAATGATTTTTCTAGAAGAGGTCGTAAATTGACCTTTTATCGGTGGAGAGGTATAGTATTGCTCTTTTCCGGGGTGTAGCGTAGCCTGGTAGCGCGCCTGGTTTGGGACCAGGATGTCGGGAGTTCAAATCTCTCCACCCCGACCAATTCGTATTAATTTGGGGCAAAATCCGATTTGAGTGGTGCCCGTAGCTCAACCGGATAGAGCACCAGCCTTCTAAGCTGGGGGTTACAGGTTCGATTCCTGTCGGGCACGCCAATAAGCGTTCTCTTTAGAGAACGGTGCCTGAATTTCCAAGCTATGCGGTATCATTTTCGGATGGTGGCTGTAGCTCAGTGGTAGAGTCCCGGATTGTGATTCCGGTTGTCGTGGGTTCGATCCCCATCAGCCACCCCAACTTTTGTATTGCCCCGCATTAGGCTTAGATTCAAGGGTTGTAGTATACTGACTGGCCCCTACAGTCTGGCACCTACATCCTCCTTATGGACACCAAATACCTTCAGCAACGAGGCCACCAGTGGTGGGTACGTGTCACCGTGCCGCGCACTCTCGTCCATCTCTTGGGAACACACCTTAGAGAGTCTCTTCGTACCTCTGATTTAAAGGTCGCTAATCGCCGGAAGTTTGAGGTGCTAGTGTAGTGAGTTGATCTTAATGGAACTTATATAGTAGATTGCACTCCAATGATC
>CAJDUY010000020.1_pt1 | contig 15226 bp, 15 predicted proteins | sample 7390911 | NCBI WGS metagenome assembly CAJDUY01 (sample SAMEA7055686, study PRJEB34461) | soil metagenome | biome: terrestrial ecosystem; feature: Peninsula; material: soil | place: Antarctica | collected 2016 | reverse complement strand
CATAGCCGAAAGAGCTTGCGCCGATTTGCGGAATGGAAAGACCACCGGTTGCAATGACCAATGAATGGGTAGTCACAGTACCCCGATCAGTTTCCAGCATGAACCCACCGGTGGGAGCTATAGTGGCATTGATACGACTCGTATTGTCCACTCGGCATGGCATTTGCCATTCGACGCCAGCCGCGTCGCACTCATATCGCAGCAGATCGATGATCTGCTGCGAACTACCGTCACAAAACAGTTGCCCCAGTTTTTTTTCATGATAGCGGATGCCGTGCGTCTCCACCAGCGCGACGAAGCTTTGCGGAGTGAAGCGTGCCAGCGCCGATCGGCAGAAATTCAGATTGTGTGACAGGAAATTTTCTGGTCTAGTGTACTGATTGGTAAAATTACACCGCCCTCCACCGGAAATACGGATTTTTTCCGCAAGCTTCGACGCATGATCCAGCAGCAGTACCGAGCGTCCGCGCTTGCCTGCTTCAATTGCGCACATCATCCCAGCCGCGCCCGCGCCTATCACGACGACTTCTTTTTCTAATTTCATTTGATGCGCCGCAATGGACTAGCGTTATAAAGCCGCCTTGCGCCACACGCTGGCAAGCCACGGCTGTTGTTCGCGTGGCAAGCCAAGAGGACGGTAATAATGGTTGATTTCGACAAACTCCACAGCTGTCATATAACCTCGCCACATTTCGATATCATGATATGCGCCGTAACGCCCACGGTTCCAACCTTCTTCGTTATTCCCGCGCGGGTTGGAACTGAACAGGGCGCCACCCGGTTTCAGTGTTATATACAATTCCTTCAGCACGCGCGGCAGATCACAGCCAGGAACGTGAAAAAGTGAAGCATTAGCGAATATGCCGTCAAAATACCCGCGCGGCAGATCAAGTTTAAGAAAATCCTGGCACCATACTTCGCATCCACTATAGGTGCGCGCCATTTCAACAAAGCGCTTGGCTCCCTCCAACCCCACCGCGATATGACCGAGTTCAGTAAAAATCCTGAGGTCGCGGCCCGGTCCGCAGCCAAAATCCAGTATGGTATAAGGCGGCTTACCCTCAATGTACTTTAGCAGCGTTGAGATATTCTGGCTGACGTCATGATCTTTCGTTCCCTGCCAGAAAGCATCAGCGCGTTCGTTGTAGCAAGCCAGCGTTAAATCAGAGATTTTTTCTCGATCCGGCAGATCGGATTTCATATGATATGAAATATTTTTCAAGATCGCTCTGCTGGGCAGCTGTGAAGTCTGATAGAACGCGGGATCAATATTTTGCGACGCCCAGCAGTGCACCGCGTGCCCGGAAATCGCGCATAATTTCTAGCCCACCCTGAATGACAATCTCGGGCGAGGGATGGTGACTTTCTGTGGCAACAATTTCAAGTGCGGTTTGGCCTGTGTATTCCGTAGTTTCTAATAGTCTGACCAGTCGCGAAGTAAACGCATTGATTTCGGTAAATCGTATCTGATCGCCGCTATCGCGGAATACCAGTAAATAAGTTTCTGCGGGCATGATTCGAGCGCGCGGGCCGATACGATGCACAGGCCATCGGTAACACAGATTAGCGAGCACCGGGTTTAAAACGGGGCGATGTTCCAGCAAGCTCCCTTCCGGATCGACCGCTTCCCAATCCGGCATATTTATTGAAATGGAAAGCGCCAATTCTATCCATTCATAGTGCGCGAGCTCCAGCATGAATTCCGGATAACCCGCGGGTGACGTCCATTCCATTTGCAAGAACTGAATGAATTCATCGGGTATTTGTCGAAAAAAAGGTGAGCGGCTACGATGTAGGGCAAGGAACGCACGCACGAGCCGTCCCCATCGACGTACTCCCAGCACTTTCCTGAGTACCGGAAAGCAGCTCAACAAAAAACTCTCTATGTTGTTGTAAACCAGTCTTCTATATATTCGCATACGCTGCGCTTCAACGCCGCGTGGACAGCGGTTCACCTTCGGATCGCGGATATGCGCCGTGAAAGCATACTGGAAGCGCTGAAATTCAGGAAGCATGGACGTGGCTCGCATCGGCATGCCGAGTCTGAATCAGGCCAATACGCTCGACTTCACGCATCAGCTCATTAAGGGGAGGAATATTAAAGTCGCGTTCCAGCAGGGTAGGTGCTATGCCATGAATACCGTAGGTTTGGTCTAGCAATGACCATACGGGATCGATTACGTCTGCGCCATGGGTATCGATAATCAGATTCTCTGCTTCATTGTAATGCCCGGCCATATGCATGTAGACAATGCGCTCGGTTGGCATGGCGCGGATAAATTCGATCGGGTCATAGGAATGGTTAATGCTATTGACGTAAACGTTATTGACGTCGAGATGCAGGTCGCAATCGGCTTCGGTTAACACCGCACGGATAAAGTCTACTTCGCTTAGTTCAGTAATGGGCGATCGCAAGTAAAACGAGGCATTCTCCAACGCGATGCGGCGTTCCAGAATATCTTGAGCGCGCCGGATGCGCGCGGCAACATATTTTACTGCTTCTTCGGTAAAGGGTATCGGAAGCAGATCGTATAAATGGCCGTCGTCGGAGCAATAGGAGAGATGTTCGGTATAAAAAAGAATTCGATGCCGATTCAGGAATTGCCGAATCTTATGCAGCAATACTTCATCCAGCGGCGCCGGACTACCGATTGAGAGTGATAAACCATGACAGACAAAGGGGTAGCGCTCAGTGAAGCTGCACAAATCACGCCCTGCCACGCCACCGAAATCAATCCAGTTTTCCGGGGCGATTTCAAAAAAATCGATGGCATCGGGAACATGGGCTTTTAACGCCGGAATTAACTCGCGCCGAAAACCCAGTCCCACGCTGGCTGGCCCCAAGAGTTTCATGGAAAGCAAGTAATTACTTCTTTATGCCGCCATGTGGAGATGTGCCAGGTGGCGGTGCGCTGGGTTTGGTCCCGCCGCCGTAGCTGTCAGCCTCAGGTTGATCGACCGCGCCATCCTTGTTGACATCTATCCTGTTGAATATGGCCTCGTGATGCTTGAGGAATTCTTCCTTGGTGACCTTGCCATCCTTATTGGCATCTACCATCGACATGCCGCATCTACCTTCACCGGATTTTGCTCCACCATATTTACTGGGGTCTACCTTGTCAGCATAAGCTAGCATGTACCCCTTATCCAGGGATTTAGCGGCAAAAGGGCTATCGGTCGCAGAGACTGCTGGCACAACACCAAGTGTTGCGGCAATGACGGAGCCAACCGCCAACGAAATCATGGTTTTTTTGTTGCGCATAGTATGTTCTCCTAAATTTTGGACGAAATATTATGTCACAATTCAGGAAAAACTGGGCATCGGCTTCCTGACGTCAAAACTCTGCACAGGGAAGCCGCCCAGTTGGACAAACTAGTATGACTCGACGGCAGCAGGTAATTTTTTACTTATTTACTATTACCGCACTTGCCATCTTTTGTTTTGGGCTTTCTCTCATCTTTGTCGATAACGCCATCTTTATTCGCATCCATATGCTCGAACATGGCATTATGATGGGCTGTCCACTCTTCCTTGGTAATCTTGCCGTCCTTATTCGCGTCGGCCATGGACGCACCACATCGGCCTTCACCGCATGCACCTTCACCGCCGCATTTACCTTCACCGCCTTTCTTGTCGCCATATTTATGAGCGTCGGCTACCATGTAGCCTTTGCCGAGCGATTGGATACCAAAAGGGTTATCAGCCGCAGAAGCGAGGGGTGCAGTACCAAGCGTGGCGGCAAAAGCGGAACCAACTGCCATGGATATGATGGATTTTTTTCTGGACATGATATTCTCCTATAGGGATGGATGAGGGAATATTGCGCTATTAGGGAAAAACTGCATCCCTCGTAAGAAACATAGCACAAATTTTCAAGCCAGGTGCGACAAAATGTCGCACCTGTCGATTGAGCAAGACCTGCAGAAAATACGAGAAGAGGGCTGTAACGATAGCCTATTCCGAACCATTATAAGAATATAGTATTTATTTTCTTTAAGGGGTATCCAAGCAATGGGAATTCTGCAAGAATTCGTGCTGTCGTGTATGGTGGATTTCATACGAACTACCTAACCAGAAGCCATCCGCGGGGCTCTTATAGATCACGCGCTTTCAATTCATTCCTCGTCGGTCAAGCATTTCCGAGCTTATCTTTTATTCCTCCTTCGGGCTCTTATCTGAGTGGCAATTGACTTTGGTGCGCAACACTTCAGACGGACAGCAAATCTACTTGCTGTATAATATACTTTTCTGTAAAAAGCGTCTTCATACGTAACCGGAAACATAAAGGGAATACTAAAAATGCCGCAAGAACTGCGTAAACAAGCCACTCCTTACAAACCGAAAAAGGGAGAAAGCTACATGAGCTCCAAGCAGCTTATGCATTTCCGCAACATACTGGAAGGCATTAAGGTTGAGTTGGGGCAGGATATAGATCGCACAGTGCATACCATGCAGGACGAAGCCACAATTTTCGCCGACCCTAATGATCGCGCCAGCCAGGAGTCGGACATGGCGCTGGAATTACGCAATCGCGACCGTGAACGCAAGCTGATCAAGAAAATTGACGAGACAATTGCTAAAATAGAAACGGGTGATTATGGTTATTGTGACAGTTGTGGCGTTGAAATTGGCTTGAAACGCCTTGAGGCGCGCCCCACCGCGACCCTCTGCATAGATTGCAAGACGCTCGACGAAATAAGGGAAAAACAGGTGGCCAAATAACCTCGCTATCGTTTTCTATTGGTATATCTGAATCTCTCTATCAAAACCCTTGTTAAGGAACAAAAAGCCCCTATCATCGATAGAGGCTTTTTATTTGAAAAACCGCAAAAGTACTACAATTCTGATAGCTATCTTGCCAGCTATATTTACGAAGCAGCGTTGTCGGCGCCCTCTACAGAGACCGCTTTCATACTAAGGCGTAATCGCCCCTTATCATCGGCTTCCAGGACCTTGACGCGCACCGCCTGACCTTCCTTAAGATGATCGGCAACGTTGTTGACACGCTCGTTGGCAATTTGCGAGATATGCAACAAACCATCTTTGCCTGGCAGAACGCTAACGATCGCGCCGAAATCCAGAAGCTTCAATACGGTGCCGTCATATATTCTGCCTACTTCCACCTCGGCGGTAATGTCTTCGATGCGCTTTCTTGCTATCTCACCACCTTCGGCATTAATGCAAGCTATCATAACGGTGCCATCGTCAGCAATATCGATGGTGGTGCCGGTTTCTTCGGTCAACGCGCGAATTACCGCGCCACCCTTACCAATTACGTCACGGATCTTCTCGGGATTGATCTTAATTTTAATGATACGCGGAGCATGTTCGGAAATATCCTCACGCGTTGAAGGCAGCGCCTGTTTCATAATCTGAAGAATATGCATGCGCCCTTCCTTGGCTTGTATCAACGCGGCATGCAGGATATCTTTGGTGATGCCTTGAATCTTGATATCCATCTGCAACGCGGTAATACCTTTCTCGGTGCCAGCCACTTTGAAGTCCATGTCACCCAGATGATCTTCATCACCGAGAATATCAGTCAGCACGGCAAACCGGTTGCCTTCCTTGATGAGTCCCATGGCAATACCTGCCACATGCGCTTTTAATGGCACGCCCGCATCCATTAACGCAAGACAACCGCCACAAACCGACGCCATGGAACTGGAGCCATTCGATTCGGTGATTTCAGATACAACGCGTAAGGAATAACCGAACTCTTCGGCGGAAGGCAGCACAGCAACCAAAGCGCGCTTGGCCAACCGTCCGTGACCAATTTCGCGGCGCTTGGGCGTACCTACGCGGCCTGTTTCGCCGGTGGCGTAAGGTGGCATGTTGTAGTGAAGCATAAAGCGCTCGGAGTAATCTCCTTGCAGCGCATCAATTTTTTGTTCATCTCGCCCTGTGCCCAAGGTTGCAACTACGAGGGCCTGGGTTTCTCCACGGGTAAAAAGAGCAGACCCGTGAGTCCGGGGCAAAAGACCGTTACGGATCGCAATGGGACGAACGGTGCGAGTGTCACGCCCGTCTATACGAGGTTCGCCATCCAGAATCTGTGAGCGTACGATTTTTGATTCCAGGGCAAAGCAGGCTTCCTTTATAGCTTGCCCATCCGGCCCATCCTCTGTATCGACGCCAACTTCAGCAAAAACCTTTTTCCAGATGTTATCTATGGTCTCAGATCGCGCCTGTTTCTGCCTCAATTGGAATGCAGCACGCAAATCCGTCTCAGCCAGATCAGCGACTTTTTGGGCTAGAGCCGTATCTCTTTTCGCCGGTACCCAGTCCCATGCAGTGACTCCGGCTTCGTCAGCGAGTTCGTTGATGGCAGTGATCACCGTCTGCATTTCCCGATGACCGTACATGACGGCGCCCAGCATGATGTCCTCTGATAGCTCCATTGCCTCGGACTCCACCATCAGCACAGCATGCTGAGTGCCTGCCACCACTAAATTCAACTGAGTCTGCTTCAGTTCGGTAGTGCTGGGGTTCAAGACATATTCGCCATTGATGTAGCCGACACGGGCTGCACCAATAGGGCCATCGAAGGGAATACCGGAAAGCACCAGCGCGGCGGAGGCGCCTATAAGCGCAGGTATGTCCGCGTCCACTTCGTTATCGGACGAAAGAACCGTGGCTACGATCTGCACTTCATTGTAAAAACTTTCAGGAAATAGTGGACGGATGGGACGGTCAATCAGGCGGGAAGTAAGAATTTCTTTTTCCGATGGCCGGCCTTCACGCTTAAAAAAACTGCCAGGTATTCTACCTGCGGCGTAGGTTCTCTCCTGATAATCCACCGTCAAGGGGAAAAAATCCTGCCCCTGTTTGGCATTTTTTGCGCCCACCACCGTAACCAGAACTACGGTGTCATCCATGGTAACCATCACCGCTCCGTGCGCTTGTCTTGCTATTTCGCCGGTTTCCAGCGTTAGTTGATGAGACCCGTAAGTAACACTTTTTTTATTTGCTTTCAATTAACTACCCTTTTCAATAAAATCATTCCGGCTTACTTCCGGTCACGAGTGCAACGCGAAATTTTTGCTATCGCTATCGGAAAAACAGGCAATCTCATAAACCCTGCTGTCCTAGCCAGGAACCGGCACTTATTTGCGCAGGCCAAGGCGCTCGATCAACGTACGATAACTATCGGCGCTGCTGCGCTTAAGGTAATCAAGCAGCTTGCGGCGCCGGCTCACCATACGCAATAAACCTCGGCGGGAATGATGATCCTTGACATGCGCTTTGAAATGATTAGCCAGATCATTGATACGAGTAGTCAATAATGCCACTTGCACTTCGGGAGAACCGGTATCTCCGGCGGCTCGCTGATAATCGCGCACCACCTGTGCTTTTTGATCGGTTGTGACTGGCATAGATAATCTCCATTAAATGCCTGATGCGAAAGGCCGATATTCTACTCTTTAACAGAGCGAATCCTCAAGTAATATGATGACTTTATTTTAGAGCTTTCGATATTAAATAATCAACAACCGTGCGCTTCCTTAATGAAAATTTTTCCTCAATATAAACGCAACCGGCTGTGTGGCTGAGATTGTGGTATTTTTCATCTCCCGTCAAACCTGAGCGAGTCGGAGAATCGCGATAGCGGCGTCAACTGAGGTCAGGTTATTCGGTGCGACGCTCTGCGCCTGAATTCAGGCTCGAAGAATACAACTTATCCCTTCTCCATGCTTATCTATTCTTGACCCGCCGTGTATCGGTGGAGTGATTCGGGGCAACTCCCATTTCCGTGCCTGCATATCGCACTACTGTGGATAACGTGGAACACGCGGCACGCGTGTCCACCGCAAGACGCAATAATGTGCCGAGCGTCACCGATCGTCGCAGCAATAGTGGAAGCAGGCGCGCCAGATCGGCGCTGCCGTCGCGACGTACCGCGCCCAGAAGAATGGAAGGAGGCGAAAATTCGGCTGGATCCGAGATGGCCCGCACAACCAGGAGCGGCATACCGGCATGGACAGCAGCCTCTGCCACCGCGCCACTTTCCATATCCACTGCGCAGGCTCCGGTAGCTTGTGCCAAGTCACTTTTTGCATTTGCCGAGGTCAATACCTGCTTGCTGGAAACCAACATACCGCCCGCGACACTCAAGCGGGCGGGCAGCAATGCGTGCAGACGGGTACGCCAACCCAAATCAACCTGCAACGGGCGACCGGCGTAGATCGACTCAGGCAACACCAAGTCTCCCGGATGCAGGCGCGAATCCAATGCACCAGCAAGCCCCAAACTCATCAAAGACGTCACACCGCCCGCCACCAATCCTTCCGCTGCCGCCCGAGCCGCCTCTTCGCCCATTCCACAGAGCCATATCGCTGCGCTTTCCCCCAAGTCAATCATTTGATTAAAGGGCAAACGGAGCGGGGTAACGCAACGAGCTTCCACGCGTAGAGCCGTCACGATACCTATCATGTCAAACAGAAGTCTTTTGTGTCAGCGCATGAAATCTGGCCAGAGCCCAAAACGGAAAATACTTCGTGTAACCGTGATATCTCAAGTAGAAAACCCTCGGAAATCCCGGCGCGGTGAACCAGGGATCATCCCATAGGCCATTGCTGTCCTGCTGGCGCAACAGGTACTCGATGCCACGCTGCACTTCATGACTATGCCCTTCTCCTGCCGCCATCAGACCGAGCAATGCCCATGCAGTCTGAAATGATGTACTCGTCTCAAACTGCCCGGCCCGTTGCGGTTCGAAGTAAGTATCATTACCCTCACCCCAGCCCCCATCATCGCGTTGCACGGATTTCAGCCACTGTGCCGCACGGCGAATAGCGAGGTGATTGGTATCTAAACGCACCAGCCGAAACGCTTCCAGTACCGACCAGGTACCGTAGATATAATTGCTTCCCCAGCGACCAAACCAGGCTCCGCTGGGCTCCTGCTCGCGAAACAGGTAAGCCAGGCCCCGTTCCACGGTAGCCTTGTGCCCAGATTTACCGTGCAAAGCTAGAAAACCGGTGCAACGGGCGGTAACATCGCTGGTAGGCGGATCAAGCAAGGCGCCGTGATCAGCAAATGGAATTTCATTGAGATAATAATAAGTATTATCGGTATCGAAGGCCGCAAAGCCACCGTTGCGGGATTGCATACCGGCAAGCCACTCTGCCGCTCGTTCTATGCTTTCGCGGTAAGTTTGCGGGTCTGCTTGATGCAGTGCCCACGCCACGGCAGCGGTGTCGTCCAAGTCCGGATAATGGGGATTAGCATACTGAAAAGCCCAACCACCTCCTGCCAGATCAGGATGATCTTCTTGCCAATCCGCAGGTGCATCGAGTATCTGGTTGGGAATCAGCCAATCAAGGGCCTTTCGGATGGGCCTCTGATCTGCGCCTATATCTTCCTGGAATGCGAGAGACGCCAGGACAGTGTCCCATACGGGCGAGGTGCATGGCTGACACCAGGCGCGCGCGCCCTCATCGACTAGCAACCCTCGAAGAGCCTGGCGGCACTGTTCCCGATAAGGATGCTCATAAGAGTAACCCAGCAATGCCAGCGCCTCGCCGGCATTTACAATGGCCGGAAAAATCCCACCCAAACCGTAATTACCGTTAAGCCGCTCCACTGTCCAACGTTCCGCGCGGCGTAGCGCCAAACGGCGCAGGGCCTTGGGAATAAGCGGTTCGAATCGCGAAGCAGCGCGCTCGATGAGCAGGAACATCCGATTAAGGGGAGTGCGCACTGGAAAATAGTCTCGCTCTTCCTCCGGAGGGACCGTAAACAGCTCGCGGATATGAACCTTGCGCCGATTCACGGCCCGCGCCTTCAAGCTGCATAGAATGGACAGCGGTACTGTCACGGCACGCGACCAGTAGGCAATTTTGCTCAGGTGAAATGGAAACCAGCGGGGCAAAAATATGATTTCCACGGGCACAAACGGAACGCCGCGCCAGGGGATCTGATCATACATGGCAAGCAATATCCGCGTGAACACATTAGCCCGAGCTGCGCCTCCATGCTCCAAAATAGCTGTGCGGGCGCGCTTCATATGCGGCGCATCCGGCGAATCACCTACGAGCTTCAGGGCATAATATGCTTTGACCGTACAGCTTAGATCAAAATGACCGCCGTAGTACAGCGGCCAGCCGCCATGCTCGGGATCCTGCTTCTCACGGATAAATCGGGCAAGCCTGACTTCCAGATCCAGATCCAGATCATCCATGAAATGCATCATTAGCACATACTCGGATGGGATCGTACAGTCGGCCTCCAGCGGGAAGCACCAATGGCCATCCTCTTTCTGTAAAGACAGCAGGGCCGTGCGCGCTATGGCCAATCCATCTTCCAGCGCTGTTGTATTGGTTGAATTTAAGTATCGATCTTGCGAGGACAATCTGGCAGTACCTTCCAATCTCGTCATTTATTCTTACCTAAGTTGCTTTGCTGCATAATTTCGCACGTGATTCATTGGTCTGCTCATAGCAGTAAGCGCTGACGTTTACAAAAATAGGATGCTGGATGATGCCATAAGCCTTTCGCTACCGATAGCGGCCTCAGCCTCCAATTGGGGACAACATCTTTTATCAAAGGCGCCATCTGGATTCAGCTTCAGCGCAACGGTTTGGCTGCGAATTCATTATGTACGATATCCTTATGCAGCGGATAATCGTAGCTTTCGGGGGGTGGCTCTCCATCGTAGATCAGGTGCTTACGCTGTTGCAAAAAACCTTCGTGCACAAATAGATAAGGATCCAGCGCCGCCTCATCACGTATGCGCATGGACCCGCTTAGCCTCGCCCGTTTGTCAATTATACCCAAAACTACGACGAGTCCTGTAATAGCGATACTTGCAACTCAACCTGCATAAAAAAGAACGTTACTGAACATGCTGACAGGAATGCCCGGCGCGTCGCGATAACTGCTTGGCCCAATTAAAGGGACAAACAAATAAGACCCTGTTTTGACACCCCACACACCGAGTGTTTGCCCAAAGTCTTCGTCATGCTGCAGCAAACCCATGGGCGCCGCCATATCGAAAAGTCCTCCCCCACCAATAGTCGAATTGACGAGGAATCGTAAACTGTCCTGGAATCCCTGACGTATCTTACCCTGCAAGAAATCGTTAAGAATTACATTTGAGTAGACAAGATTGTCATAGAAATTTCCGATCGAACGCTGCATCGGGTTCGGCACATATTTTATATAGGCGTCTGCAATTGGCGCCAGAATATTCCGGTCTACCGAATCGGTAAAATTATAAAATTTGCGATTGGTTTTCTCATTAGGATCAATCGGATCTATACTCTAATCCATGCTCTGATCGTTCGGACGCATGGTAGCGCAACCCGTAAGCAATGCTACGCATACTAACAATGAACAATCGCCGGATGGTTACGCGTCATGATTTAAGTAAAGGATAAACGGGTCCTATTATCTCATAAGGTAGTTACATTCCACGATGCGGCGGTTCACCTCAAGATGCTAAGTATAAACAATAATTATCAAATTGGCGCATAATTTTGTCCGCATAAGACCAGATTGCTCCGCGATGGGGCGCCTTTTGCGGCGATCTCGCTATTATGCTTTCGCGCCTTGAATTGGAGACCTCAACAATGCTGGCAGTATAACGAGGGTACAAATCAGAGTAAATGTCAGTCCCACCGTGAGCATTATTCCCATACTGGCTGTACCTTGGTGCGATGAAAACATAAGACTTGCGAAATCCACCAAAGCGGTCAAGGCACTGTAAAAAATGGCACGCGCGGTACTGGTGTGAATCAGAACTTCGCTGACCAGTTCATTATTCAGACTTCGGTGCACCATATGCAGGCTGCTGTCGATACCAATTCCCAATAACAACGGCAAAGCGATAATATTGGCGAAGTTGAATGGTACGTTCAGAAGGACGGTGAAAGCAGCAGTAAACAAACTGGACAGCAAAAGCGGGCTCAGGACTAAGAGGGTGTACTTTATACTGCGCAGCAATACCAACAATGCTACGATAATTCCCACCAATGCCAATAAGAACGCCTGAGCGAACGCATGCACCACGGCCTCGCCCGCATCAAGACTCACCACTGGCGCCCCGGTGGCATTGGGTGCAACTTGCTGCACCGCCCTCACAAAACGCCGCAATGCCTCATTGTCGTTGATGTCTTCTGCCGGATAAACCGCCAACCGGTATTCGCCTGTCCGGCTATGCCAGCGACTAGACAACGATGTGGGAAGATCTTGCTCATCAAACGGGGTAGCTTCAGTAGCGGTGCGCAGCCCCTGCAAAGCAATGGGTAGCATAGCAAGCAGATCCTTCTCTACTGAATGCAGTAGTTTGGTTCTATCGGCCGCGCTGGCTGTATCGAGTTGAGCGAACAACGCAGTAAGGGATGACTTCAGGGCACGCGCGATTACAGAGTCTCGATGATCAGGCCGGCCGGCAATGAACCGATCTAACGCATCATCCAGATCATCCAAAGCCTTTCGCTGCTGCACCGCTACGTGCTCACCCGTCGCCGGAGGCTGGTTTGGCAGCATAATCGGGCCAGTCGTGAGAGCCATCTCCTCGATAAGCGAGAATTTCTGCTCCTGGTCCGGCGGCACAAAATCGAGAATGGTCACCACGTTGCTCACCTCTGGAAGCTTGGCCAAGCGCTGCGCCAGACGTTCCGTTTCCTGACGATCATTAGCCAGCACAACCGCGTGCCAGGGGGAATGGTCGGTGTCCGTGAGAAGCGCGCGAAAAGTCTGCACCGCTTCGCCCTGCGGATCCTGCATATTCAGCAAATTGTAGTCAAATCTTACTTGGGGCAATACCGCAACAGCGGCGATTAAAGCTACCGCAGTCGCGGCATAGGTCAGCTTGTGCCACTTCAGCGATAGCTCCAGCACCTTGCCTACGGAGCCCTTCATATTCGATTTCACTGGCGGCCGTTTCGGAAAATAACGTAGGAGAGCAGGTCCTATGGTAAGGGTAACCAGCAGGCTAATCACCATGCCGGTACCGGAGATGATCCCCAGCTCCGCTACCCCGCTATAATCTGTAGGTATAAATGCATAGAAACCAATAGCATTGGTGATAGCACACGCGGTCAAGGCGGCTCCGGCATCGCCGCCAGCCAAGTACATGGCCTTGGCGGGGGGTAGGCCATCCGCCAGTACCTCACGATATCGCAGCAGAAAATGAATGGCGAAGTCCGCCCCCAGACCAATGTATAGTACCGCAAATGCGATGGATATCAGGTTCAGATGACCGACTGCAGCGGTGGCGAAAGCTGCGGTGAGAAGCAGGCCCATTGTCAAGCAAACCAATACGTTGAGTATCAATCCAGGGGTGCGCATCGCAAAGTAGAGGACGACCCCCACCATCACGAATGTAATTATTCCGGCATACTCCATGCCGCGCAGCGAACTATTAAGTTCCTCCTCGGCTAACGCTACCTCGCCGGTAATGCGTAACTTTACCGGCCCATCCTTGGTCAAACCGATATCTTTTGCTGCCGCATGCAGAGCCGCAATGGATTGCTCGGCTGGAAATAGCTCGGTGTAATCAAGTCTCGGTTTTACTATTATGAGCTCTTGGTATCTGCTTTTCTGAGAATCGCCGCGAAACAGGGATTGCCATGACAACGCCCTGGGCACGCCTGCCAGCCGTGCATCCAGCGTTGCGCTCACACCACTTAGCGCTGATCCCAGTTCCAGGGCACGTCCTTTATGCAATTCCTCCACCGCCCCACTTAGGACAGAGGCAAACGTCTGCAGATTGGGATTCTCCGCAATATGCGCCATCAGCGGCTGTGCCGCGGCCAGGCGATCCGTGATCTGTTCCAGCTCTGGGAGACTTTGGTAAAGCAATCCATTGCGTGCAAAAAAATCATCTACGTTTGGGGGGTAAACGTCGTGGAAATGCGTAGTGTCTTTTTTTAAACGCGCTGCGAGACGCGCTGTAGCCATTCGAACCTGCTCGGGTGTGGGGGCATCTAGCACGACCACCAGGGTTTCCATGTCCTGAGGGAACGTTTTATTGTAGTGCTTCATATTGACGCGAAACGGCAAGTGCTCGGAGAGCATGTCCGTGGTATCGGTATTCATACCAAGATTACGCGAAACATAAAAGCCAGATGCCACAGCTAACAGCGATGCTCCAAGAAGGATCCAGGCAGCGTGACGATAGGAGATTGTGGACCAGCGCGCAAAGATGTCGTAGATACGGCTGTGAGAAGCTTTGATTGGTATAGTCATCCTTCGGGGAGCATTGGAACGATCGATCCTGATGCTGCGCGGTTCTATTTAATTTTGTTCAGCCAGGACGATCTTTTTCTTGAGCATATCGATGAGTGTCGAGAAACCATCGCGTTGAAGGATGGCGCGATACTCGACACGTTTCAACGCGAGATCGCTGACGCCATCAGCAAGGACATTGACGATGCGCCAACCGTCTTTTCCGTGACGCAGGATATAGTCGAAACGTACAGGTTCACCCTTCAGCGGAACCAACCTGCTGCGCACCAATATCTGATCCCGCGGCATGGATTGTTGCTCCAAAAATTCAAAACGCTCACTATCATGGTTTTTAAACCACCCCGCGTAGGTGCCAATGCTAAGCTTTCGAAAAACATCTGTAAAAATACGCCGCTGCTCCGCATCCAGCTGAGCCCAGTTGGCACCCAAGGTAGTACGTGCGATAAAATCGAGATCGTGAGTATGGTCAATGACGGGAGCCAGCAACTCGAAACGTCCTTGATAACCGAGCTTCTCACCCTCGCGCATTGCTTTTATAAGTGACTCATGCAAATAGTTTACGATCTGTTCCGGACTGCGGGAGCCTGGAGTCTCGGCCCAGGACTCAAGCGGAACCCCCAGCATGAGCACTATTATCTGGAGCTGCAATACATACCTGATCGCATGAATCAATTTCATATTGACAGCCTTTACAGCAAGTATGCTAACCGCACAATAATTAACCTCGGAATCCATCTTATGGTCAGTATAGCGTACTAACGACAAGCACTGCGCTATCATGTCCCGAACCGGCCGAAGTTCCGTGATAATCCATCACTCGCTTCGCGCCCAAGCGACACCATCGCCAGGAAAAATTTCCCTGGCGATGGTGTGAGTTTGGAACAGATCAGGATTTCAACAGCATCCAGACACCATCGATCGCATGCGCACGTTCTCTACCTACGCGCTTTAATGCGTGAAGATCCTTGTCGTTTATCGCTCGAGCTTGACAGGAATCCCGCCAATTGTTTTTCGCGATTTCAGTTCCTC
>CAJDUY010000026.1_pt1 | contig 15377 bp, 12 predicted proteins | sample 7390911 | NCBI WGS metagenome assembly CAJDUY01 (sample SAMEA7055686, study PRJEB34461) | soil metagenome | biome: terrestrial ecosystem; feature: Peninsula; material: soil | place: Antarctica | collected 2016 | reverse complement strand
GGTATGCAGGCCAATCCCGCTTTTCTCAATTATCTCTCAAGCCAGGTGGATAAGGAATCGCTGGTGATGTTCATTTGCCGTAGCGGCGGGCGCTCGCATCGGGCTGCTGCGGCTGCTACTGAATCCGGTTACGCAAATTGCTATAATATTCTTGAGGGTTTTGAAGGCGATAAGGATGCAACCGGGCATCGCGGTACTAAAGGTGGGTGGAAAGCTGCGGGGTTGCCATGGGTGCAGGGCTGAATCGGAAGCTCGGTGGCAGCAAAAAACGGTAACCCCCCACTTCCACATCAGCTTGGAGACCCTTAACAAGCATCAGGGTTTGCCGCCCGCATGCTTCGCGGAGGGCTTATTCAGGAAGTTCCTTAAGCTGCTGACCATTTGACCAGTCCAGAATAAGCTGTGGTCAGCACAATGATCCCAAATCCAATACGATACCATGCAAATACGGTGAAATCGTGATGGCTAATAAAACGCAATAAGCCCCGCACGGCCAATAATGCGCTGATGAACGAGGCGACGAAACCGACTACGAATACACCAGCATCATCGAAATGAAGAATGTCGCGATGTTTGTAAACATCATAAAAGGTGGCCGCGAACATGATAGGGATCGCCAGAAAAAAAGAAAACTCAGTGGCGGCCTTGCGGGACAAACCAAAGAAAAGGCCGCCAATTATGGTTGCGCCGGAGCGTGAAGTGCCGGGTATCAATGCGAGACATTGCATTAATCCAACCTTTAGCGCATGTTTCCAGTCCATATCTTCCACCCGCTCGACATCCACCACGTGTTTTCTTCGCTCAGCCCACAGAATCAGAACGCCGCCAATAATGAATGCCATGGCCACAGGTACCGGATGAAACAGATACTGCTTGATAGTCTTGATGAATAAAAGCCCCAGTATCGCGGCGGGCAGGAATGCGATGAAAAGGTTCAGCACAAAGCGGTTTGCATCTTCCTGCGTACCAATATTCTTCACCACGCCGCCAATCTTGACTCGATATTCCCAGCATACCGCCAATATTGCCCCGAGTTGAATCACAATCGCGAACACTTTGCCCTTCTCGTCATTGAAGTCGAGTAAATCACTTACCAGAATCAGATGACCAGTTGAGGAAATTGGGAGGAATTCCGTCAAACCTTCGACAATGCCCAAGAACAAGGCCTTTAGTAGCAGAAGCCAGTCCATGTGCGTTTATCTGCGGAAAAACATGTGATCCCGGCTAGACACGGATGAAAACAGGTAAGTCGAAGTGTTGCTAAACAAAGGGCTTATCCAGTGGGGAAATATTTATTAAAACTTAACGGCCGATAATTTTTTTGAATGTTATCTGCCTCGAACCGCCGCTTCAGGCCTAATCCTAATTGCACCCCCGGTTAGCAGAGTTGGCAATGAATTGCTAACCGGCGGCAGGCGAGCTTACCTTGAACATTGAATTTCTTGAGATATCCATAAGTGAAGGCAGGGTAGCGGCAAAGGTGCAATAGCCTAGCAATTATGCCTTACTATAAATTTCTGCCCCCTTTGTCACGAATTCGATGGCTTTCTCTTCCATACCCTTTTCCAGGGCATCATCCTCGCTAACGCCTTGCCTGGCAGCGTAGTCACGCACATCCTGAGTTATTTTCATCGAGCAGAAATGGGGCCCGCACATGGAGCAGAAATGGGCGAGTTTGGCGCCTTCCTGCGGCAAGGTCTCATCGTGAAATTGTTTGGCCTTGTCTGGATCAAGACTGAGGTTGAATTGATCATTCCAGCGGAACTCGAAACGGGCTTTGGAAAGCGCGTTATCGCGTATTTGTGCGCCGGGATGGCCTTTCGCCAAATCCGCTGCGTGAGCGGCTATTTTATAGGTGATAATGCCGTCCTTTACATCATCCTTGTCCGGCAGGCCCAGATGTTCCTTGGGCGTAACGTAACACAGCATCGCTGTGCCATACCAGCCGATCATGGCGGCGCCGATCGCGGATGTAATGTGATCGTAGCCAGGTGCGATGTCGGTAGTGAGTGGTCCCAATGTGTAGAAGGGCGCCTCGGCACAGTATTTCAGTTGCAAATCCATGTTTTCCTTGATGAGATGCATGGGAACATGGCCGGGACCCTCTATCATTACCTGAACGTCATGCTTCCATGCGACCTGGGTTAACTCACCCAGGGTTTTCAGTTCTGCAAACTGGGCTTCATCATTGGCGTCGTAAATAGAACCCGGACGCAGGCCGTCGCCCAAGGAGAAACTGACATCATAGGCTTTCATGATTTCGCAGATTTCCTCGAAGCGGGTATATAGAAAACTTTCCCGGTGGTGAGCCAAACACCACTTCGCCATGATCGAGCCCCCGCGCGAAACGATTCCGGTCAACCGTTTTGCCGTCATTGGAACGTAGGCGAGCCTCACACCAGCGTGAATGGTGAAGTAGTCGACACCTTGCTCAGCCTGTTCGATCAAGGTGTCACGAAAAATTTCCCACGTGAGATCTTCCGACTTGCCATCAACTTTCTCCAGCGCCTGATAAATCGGAACGGTGCCGATGGGAACGGGGCTGTTGCGGATGATCCACTCACGGGTTTCATGGATATTTTTGCCAGTGGAGAGATCCATTACCGTGTCACCGCCCCAGCGGATGGCCCAGGTCATTTTTTCTACTTCCTCCTGGATGCTCGAACCAAGCGCTGAATTGCCGATATTCGCATTAATTTTCACCAGAAAATTACGCCCGATGATCATCGGTTCGGATTCTGGATGGTTAATGTTGACCGGGATGATGGCGCGGCCTTGAGCTACTTCGTCACGCACGAACTCCGGTGTGATATGCTGAAGCAGGAATGCACCAAAATCATGCCCTGGATGCTGGCGCGTAAGGAGTTCCCGGTGCTGCGTCCCGAGATGTTCGCAACGTTGATTTTCCCGTATGGCCACGTACTCCATTTCCGGTGTGATGATGCCACGACGAGCGTAGTGCATTTGCGTCACGTTTGCTCCCGCCCTGCCACGGCGGGGCTGACGTTTAAGGTCGAAGCGCATTTCCGAGAGCTTGGAATCGGTCAGACGCTGCCTGCCATAAGCAGAACCGGGGCCAGAGAGAACTTCTGTGTCCTCTCGCTCGTCTATCCATTTCTCTCGTAATGGCGGCAAGCCGGAACGAATATCTATTTTTGCCGCAGGGTCAGTGTAGGGACCGGAGGTGTCATAAACATGAATTGGGGGGTTATCCTCCGCACCCATGCTGGCAGGGGTTTCAGATTGACTGATTTCCCGCATCGGTACCTGAATATCGGGGCGCGACCCTTGTATATAAACCTTGCGGGATTGGGGAAAAGGCTTCACCGCTCCCTCATCCACATGGGCGGTTTTGCTTGAAAACGGAGAAGGGAATTGTGCGGGGTTCAAAACTATTGCATTCATAGTACGCTCCTTTAAGTCTTTAAGTGCCATAAACGAGCGGGACGGCTAATCCCAGCTTCCCTACGGCGGCATTACCCGTGTCAGGTGTTAAGGGACTATCTCACCGCTTTACCGGACGATTCCGGAAACGGACCCCTAGCTGCTGCTGTGAAGCTAATGGAAATGTGGAATAATTGCAAGTCTGTTGATGACAATTTATATAGGATATAGGGCTGGACATGGATCTCGAACAACACCGGTTTAACATGGTTGAGCAGCAAATTCGTCCATGGGATGTGCTGGATCAGGAAGTTCTCAAATTATTGTTCGAGCTGCGGCGTGAGGAATTCGTCCCCGCGGCATACCGTTCCCTTGCGTTTGTAGATATGGAAATTCCATTGGGATACGGGGAAGTGATGCTTGCTCCCAAGCTGGAAGCGCGCATCTTGCAGGAATTGCAGGTAAAAAAAACAGACAAGATTATGGAGGTGGGTAGCGGTAGCGGGTATCTTACTGCATTGCTGGCCAGAAAAGGCGAGTATGTTTACAGCGTAGAAATTGTACCAGAACTGAAAGCCATGGCGGAAAAGAATCTTCAAACTCATGGAATCAGCAACGTGATGGTGGAATTGGGCGACGCTGCCTGTGGTTGGCCTGCACGCGGGCCTTATGACGTAATCGTTCTGACTGGGTCCACTCCGGTTTTGCCGGAGGCCTTTCAGGAAAGCCTCAAGACCGGTGGACGTTTGTTCGCGGTGGTGGGTGATGTGCCGGTAATGCAAGCCGTACTCGTCACTTGCGTAGCACAAGCAGAAAGAACAGGCGCGTATAATACGGTCGGTCTGTTCGAAACCTGCATTTCTCCACTGAAGAACGCAAAGCAGCCGATAAGATTCGTTTTTTGATCTTTCGGCTTAACTCCGCGAATTTCAAGCCCCGGCTGACAATCCATTGCTTAAGCTATGCTCAATCGGGCGATAATTTATTCTTGTCCCGCCAGAATAAGGCAATCTGAAAGCAAAGTGAAAATTCTGCAATACATTTATGCATTATTAATTACCGGGGCGGTTTTGCATACCCCGCTCCACGCTGCCGATCTGATGGAGGTTTATCGTGAAGCGCTGGAACAGGACGCACAGTATAGCTCCGCGCGTGCCGCGCATCAGGCAGCCCAGGAAAAACTACCGCAGGGCCGAGCCGGGTTACTACCCACTCTTACCCTTTCAGGTGTGCGCCGAAGACAGTTGATAGATAGAGTCGGGCATCCTGAAGTTTCCATTGATAACTCCAGCCTGACTATTACGGCAACCCAGCCGATTTACCGCAAGGAAAATTTCTCAATCTATGAACAATCGAAGATTCAGGTGACGCAGGCGGATTCACAGTTCATCATTGCGGCTCAGGATCTGATCCTGCGTGTGGCGCAGGCGTATTTTGACGTGCTGTCTGCCCAGGTAAATGTGGAGGTGGCGGAAGCGCAAAAAAAAGCTATTGGAGAGCAACTCGGACAGGCCAAGCGCAATTTCGAGGTCGGGACATCGACCGTTGTCGATACTTATGAAGCCCAGGCTCGATTCGATCTGACCGTCTCGCAGGAAATCGCCGCTAAGAACGATCTCGAAATCCGTAAACGCACTTTGCAGCAGATTATCGGCCGCATGCCTGATAGCTTTATACGCCCAAACGAACAGGCAGCGGATCTGCTCACCCTGAAATATGCGAATATGCAGGACTGGATCAATGTAGCCGAACAGAATAACCTTGCCCTGAAAGTTCAGCAGGCGGTATACGAAATCGCGAAACATGATGTGGAACGGGCCAAGGCAGGACACTATCCTACTCTGGACCTGGTAGCGATATATAGTGACCAGAAAGGTGTCGGCGGTACAATTACCGGGCAAGGGATCAATCTGACTTCAAAGGAAATAGGGGTCCAGCTCAACCTTCCGTTATTCCAGGGTTTCGCAGTGCAGTCGCGTGTGCGCGAAGCGCTGGCGACTCAGGAAAAAGTCCTCCAGGATCTGAACAATACCCGGCGCAACAGCGTGCTTCAGGTGAGCCAGCAGTATCTTAATGTCACCAATGGCATTGCCCAGGTGAATGCGCTGAGGCAGGCAGTGACATCTAGTCGCAGCCAACTGGATTCTACCAAACTGGGGCTGGAAGTGGGCGTCAGAACGGAAGTGGATGTATTGAATGCGCAGCAGTTATTTTATTCCGCGCGGCGAGATCTGGCCCAGGCACGCTACAATTTTCTCATGTCCAGATTGAGACTGGAGGCGGAGGCAGGCGAACTGGATGAGGAGGATTTGGGACAGATAAACGATGTTTTGCTGCAAAAGAATTCTCCCACTGCTTCATCTTTTAAAGAACAAGGTCCGCATTCAGTTTTTCATCGTGCTGAATAATGAGTCCTTTTCGGCAAAGAAAGCCATGGATCTCGCTGCGCTTTGTTCCTCAATATGTTGCATAGCTCCCAATGCGGTCGTTCAGGCATCGACCGGTCAATGTTGCGTTGACGGGCAACCGGTTGAGTGTTAGATTTTCGACAGGGGGGAGGTTGTAAACCCCACATCTTTTTATCGGGCATGGCATAGTTTCGCTATTGACTGATCGATATGGGCCGGGTGGGAATTTGCCGGCACGTTACGTAACCTCGCCGGTTCGAAACAATTTAGCGTAGCAGCCTGAACATATCGAATGATTCCAGAGCAACGGTGCAGGATAATCTCAATTCTATTTCCCTGGTGGCACGTCGTGAATTTCCTCGTCCGCGCATTGGTGTCCTGATGTCGAGCGCGGGGGGCGTATATTGTCTTCAGCACTTGTATATCGCCGCGACATTTCATTGTCAAACTGGGAATGGAATAAATTCTTCATCAGTTAGCCCGATAAAGCAGGCCGTCCGCAAGGCACCATCCCATGAGGGTTGTAGCAGGATCGGGGGCCTTTTGCATTACCATCCTTGGCATCGCGGATCAGGCTCCGGGTTTGTTAGCAGCGTGCGCTACGGAGGACTTATTCAGGGGTTCCTTCAAGAAGTTCCTTCAGGCTGACATATGAACGAGTCAACCCTATCCGATTCATGCTGGACTCAGCCGCCTATCCTTTCCATCGGTGAGCGGCCCGCAGACGTGCGAGACACCCGGCCAACCGAGTTTGACAAAGGTGTGCTGGACGCAAAGACTTTCGATGCGATCGAAACCAATCAATTATTCGATTCATTCAATCACGCCGTTACGCATGTTGGACAGTCGGTGCTCTACCGCTCGCTGGCGCGACCGGCGTCCAATCCCGCATTGACCCAAAAGAAACAGGAGGCGTTGCGCGAGCTGAAATCAAATTCTGGTCTGCAGGAAGCGCTACAGCATTTCGTCGAAGCGATGGTGCCGGGCGAACGTTCGCTTTACCAGTTACTCTACGGTACCTTTACTGGTGGTATGGCCATCGACAATTCCAGAGGCGGAAAAGATGAAATGGAATTCAGCGGTTATGGTTACCATCAGTTCGTCGATGGTACCGGTTTTGCGGTTGATCTGGTTGAGACTGTGCGCACTTTGCCACAGCCGCAGAGTACATACCTGCGAAGTTTATTTGATGGCATTGTCAACTTTGGAAATTCTCGCACCTACGCCCTGATGCGCGGGCCGATCTATCCAGTGGAGGGAAAGTTCAAGACCCGGGAGGAAAAGCCACGCTATTTACCGGTTGCGCGCTTCACGCCATCAATGATCAAGCCACTTCTAATATTGCTGATATTGGCTATTGTTGGTGCGGTCCTTTATTTCTTCCAGAATATGCTAGCCAGTTTTGGAATTTCTTACCTGGGATATGGGATACTCGTGCTGGCAGTACCGGTTTTGCCCGTCCTTCTGATTGCAATCGCCGCATCCGATCGCGATTCCGTCATCTATCCGTTGCGTAAGCTGTTCAAGCAGAGTCCCGAATTGGCGCGCGCGCTGGATACATTGGGTATGATCGACGAGATTTTATCTTTTCATCGCTATTCGCTGGCCTTTGGCGGCGAGATGGTGCTGCCGGAGATAGTGGAAAGCGAGCAGCATTCCCTCAGCGTTAACGAAGCACGAAATCCGCTACTTGCCAGAACTGATCCGGACTACATTCCGAACGATATTTTACTTGACGGTGCTGGACGGCTGCTGGTTATTACGGGACCGAACAGTGGTGGCAAGACAGCCTATTGCAAAACTGTAGCCCAGATTCAGTTATTGGGCCAGATCGGCTGCTACGTCCCCGCGACTGCAGCGCATATGGTGCTGGCGGAACGCATTTTTTACCAGATACCTGAACCGGGTCGGCTGGATGAGGGGATGGGGCGCTTCGGTCATGAATTGAAACGCACACGCGAGATTTTCTTCAACTCTACGGCTCGCAGTCTCGTCGTGCTAGACGAGCTTTCGGAGGGAACAACGTTTGAGGAGAAGATGGAGCTCTCCGAGTATGTTCTCGCAGGTTTTTACAAGTTGGGAGCAAGCACACTGCTTGTTACCCATAATCACGAGCTATGCGAGCGCTTGCAAGAGAAGGGAATGGGTCGTTATCTGCAAGGCGAGTTTCTCCCCTACGGCCCGACTTATCGTTTGGTTCCGGGCGTATCCCGGGTTAGCCATGCCGATCGTGTTGCTGCCGCCCTGGGTTTCAGCAAAGAAGATGTGGAAAAACATCTTGCAACGCGCCGTGGTTGACTGACGAAGCAAAGAACGTGTTTATTCTGGCTTCGGATCGTGGACATACGCCTGAACGCCCCGGCTTGTCCTCTGTGTCTTAGCGATCATGGTTGATGTACGTCCTCATTAGCCAGTTAGAAGCCGAATCAAGTGTGAACAGAGCATCACAACAATGCGAGTTTGAATTGCAGCTTATAGGCTCCCTGCGTCAATTCAGGACGCTGAAGAAAGGTTGAGCATGATGAAGTCATTGGTTACGGGTGCAAACGGATTTGTCGGTTCGGCAGTCGCGCGCTGCTTACTAGACGCCGGTCACGAAGTAAGGTGCCTGGTCAGACCGGGAAGTGATCGGAGAAATCTTCACAAGCTACCTGTTGAAATTTCCGAAGGTGATTTACGCTCTGCACCATCATTGAAGCGCGCAGTCACCGGTTGCGATAGCTTATTCCATGTTGCAGCGGATTACCGCCTATGGGTGCCGAATCCCGAAACCATGTATGACACCAATGTAAAAGGGACGGAGGCCCTGATACTTGCGGCAGCCGAAGCTGGCATGAAACGCATGATATACACCAGTAGCGTGGCCACGCTGGGAACGCATCAGGATGGCACTTCTGCCAACGAAGACACACCTTCCAGTCTTGTGTCAATGACCGGGCACTATAAGCGATCAAAATTCATGGCGGAACAGGTCGTTCAGCAAATTACCGATGAACATAAATTGCCTTTGGTTATAGTAAATCCGTCTACGCCTATAGGGCCGCGCGACATCAAGCCCACACCGACGGGACGTATAGTGGTCGACACCCTGTGTGGACGCATGCCAGCCTATGTAAATACCGGCTTGAATGTCGCGCATGCCGATGATATTGCACATGGCCATCTGCTGGCTTACGCGCATGGAATACCGGGGGAGCGTTATATCCTGGGGGGTGAAAACATGACTTTATTGCAGATACTGGAGACAATAGATAAAATTAGCGGCAAGCAGATAAAGCGGTTCAATCTTCCCCTCAAATTGATTCTGCCCGCCGCCTGGTTGATGGAAAAAATGGCAATGGTGACGAACATTGAGCCGCGTGCTACCGTGGATAGTGTGCGTATGGCGAAGAAAAATATGTTTTTTTCCAGCGATAAGGCGGTACGTGAGTTGGGTTATCGATATCGACCCGCGGCGGAAGCACTTGAGGATGCGATGACCTGGTTTCAGGATAATGGCTATTGCGGCGAGGCATAGGGACCTCTGAATAAATTCTCCGTGGAGGCGTTGCTGGCAAACTCGGGATGATTTCAAGGCGCACGATGAGGTGGTAGCTTTGTCAGATTCGTAGTGAAGGGAGTCGACATTCGCGTTCTCACCTTGCGCGCATCCCATCCCGCAAAGCGCCGTCGCGCCAGTGGGGGCTTATTCAGAGGTCTTTAATATCCGCTAATAATAGCGTCCCGATATTCCATTAAAGGAGGCGGGAAAACTGCCAACGCTTTACCGCGCAAACTTCCGTACTACCGTCATCAGTTCATCAATCGCTTCATTACCTTTCCCTGACTTGATAGCGCCCTGCATGCAGCCGTGGGTGTGGTTTTCCAATAACAGCATGGCAACGGCATCAAGTGCAGACTGTAATGCGGAGACCTGATTCAGGATGTCAACGCAATAGCGATCTTCCAGTATCATTTTATTGACACCGCGCACTTGACCCTCAATGCGGTTGAGACGCCTTATCAAGGCTTCTTTATCTGGCTGAACCACTGCCGGGGGTGCATGACAAGCGGCTTTACTAATTGATGACTTCAAACCCCGCCTCCTTTATCGCGTCCTTGAACTGGTTAGTATTGGTTGTGGTAGCGTCGTACTGGATCGTAACCTGAGCCTGCTCCAGAGAAACATCTGCGCTACTCACCCCGGAAATTTTCTGGAGGATATTTTTCACGCTACTAACACAACCCATGCAGGTCATACCTTGAATTTTTATCACGGCTGCTTCCATTCATATCTCCTTTTCTCCAGTCGGGTTTTTACTTTGTTTACACAGCCCATGCAGCTCATGCCTTTGACTTTGACAACCTCTGTCTGCATTTCGTGACTCCTTTTAGTTAAGTTAATCGGCGGTCAAGCGCCCGGTCGCCACCGTTTCAACAACAATGAGTTGCTTACCACCGATACGGAACTCATTGCCATTGCTGCTCCCGCAATGACGGGATTGAGCAATCCTAGCGCCGCCAGCGGTATCCCCAGCACGTTGTAGATGAAGGCAAAGAAAAGATTCTGGCGGATTTTCCCAAGCGTGGCGCGCGAAAGCGAGATTGCGTCGGCAACGCTCATCAAGTCGTCACGCATGAGGGTAATGTCGGCAGCTTCAATCGCCACATCCGAACCCGCACCGATGGCAAAGCTCACATCGGCTGCGGCCAGTGCCGGAGCATCGTTGATGCCATCGCCCACCATGCCGGTAAATTTACCGTTAGCCTTCATTTTTAGCACTTCGGCTGCCTTGTCTTGTGGCAGTACCTCGGCGCGATAAGTGGCAATGCCCACTTGCCTGGCAATGGCGGTTGCGGTGGCGGCGTTATCGCCGGTCAGCATCATTACTTCAATACCCATTGATTGCACTCGCGCTACCGCTCTGGCGGACGTGCTGCGCAACCGGTCGGCGATAGCGAGATAGCCGAGCACTTTCAGCGTGCCATTGGATGCAATGGCTACACTTATGACGGTTTTGCCTTCGGCCTGGAGAGCAGCTACTGAACTATCGCCAATCAGAGCGCCACGTTCCCGCAAAAATTTGGGCGAGCCGAGAATATATTCATCCCCATCAATGCGGGCAGTGATCCCGCTACCGGTGATGGCGGTGAAATCGCTTACGGCTTGCGGGCGGATATTCATGCCGTCAGCGCGCTCCATTACCGCCTTTGCAAGAGGATGTTCAGAACCTTGCTCAAGTGTTGAAGCGGCTTGCATCAGCGCGTGCTCTGTAACCGATCCGGTTGGAACAATATCCGTAACTGCCGGTTTTCCCTCCGTGAGCGTGCCGGTTTTATCCACGATCAGAACCTGAATTTTTTCTGCATGCTCCAGCGCGGCGGCATTTTTTACCAGCACGCCGGCTTGCGCGCCGCGTCCTGCTCCGACCATGATTGCGGTTGGTGTAGCCAATCCCAATGCACAGGGGCAGGCGATGACCAGTACTGCCACGGCGTTGATCAGCGCTGGAACAAATTCACCTGCCAGCCACCACGTGAAGATCAGGGTCATCATACTGATGATCACTACCACCGGCACAAATATGCCCGAAATGATGTCTGCCAGTCGCTGGATCGGCGCCTTGGAGCCCTGCGCTTCCTCCACCAGATGAATGATTGCTGCTAGCTGGGTATGGGCGCCGACGCTGGTGGCGCGGCATTTGAGCAGGCCCTGCTGATTCGTGGTTGCCGCATAGACTTTGGCCCCTGGCTGTTTTGCGACAGGAAGACTCTCGCCGGTCAGCATCGCCTCATTCACATCGGAGGCCCCTTCGATGACAATGCCGTCCACGGGCAGATTCTCACCCGGGCGCACGATAAAAATATCGCTCACCTTGATGGAGCCTGCGTCCACTTCGATGATCTCGCCATCGCGCTCTATCCGGGCGATTTTGGGCTGCAGTCTGATGAGTTCTTCAATGGCCGCCGAAGTTCTGCCCTTGGCACGGGCTTCCATCAGCTTGCCCAGCAACACCAGGGTGATAATGGCGGCGCTTGCCTCGAAATAAACATGCTGATCCAGCACCAGCAACGTTACGACCGCGCTGAAAAAGTATGCCATGCTGGTGCCCAGCACGACCAGCACATCCATGTTGGCCCCACCCCCGCGTAATGCATGCCATGCGGCAATATAGAAGCGCTTGCCCACCCAGAACTGTACCGGTGTCGCCAACAGCAATTGAAACCAGCGCGGCAGGAATTCCGCATGATCGCCCCAGAACATGGGTCCCATCTGTAATACCAGCGGCAGGGTAAGCGCGGCCGAAATCCAGAACATGCGAAGCTCTGCATGATAAACGGCAAGCCTTCGGGCTTTCTCTTCGGCGCGCATGGTTTCACTGATTTCGCTGGCACCATAGCCTGCCTTGGCGATGGCGGCGATCAGGGCATCCACCGTTGTCATGGCGGGGCTCAAGTTGACACGGGCTATTTCCGTGGCCAGATTGACGGTGGCAACGACACCAGGGAGCTTGTTCAGCACTTTCTCAATACGTCCACTGCACGTGGCACAGGTCATTCCGCTGATTTGCAGTTGTACCGTTTGCGGAGTGACGTGAAACCCGGCTTTCTCGATGGAGCGAACCAATTCTTCGGGTAGAGTGGTGGAGTCATCAAACTTCACGCGCGCCTTTTCGCTGGCAAAGTTGACTACCGCATGGACGCCGGGCAGTTTATTCAGGTTCTTCTCGATGCGCGTCGCACAGGCTGAGCAGGTCATGCCTTCGATAGGTAGCTCTATGTGCTTGAGAGTCAATGAATGCATAAATACCTGGCGTCCTGGTTAGAAAACAAATAAAGGTCAACTTACTTGGCGGCTATTGGGAATATTCATGCTTACTACCTTCCATCCTTACTTGATTCAACTGATTCAATGTGACTATCCTCTGCGGTTACCTGCTGCCATCCGGACGACAAGGAGTTAAAGTCGTAACCCGATCCGGTCAGTTTGAGTCCCCGGTCCGCCATCATCAAGCCCATGGCGATAACCAGAATTGCCGAAGCGAGTACTAGCTGATGCATGACGCTTCGTGATACGCTGCTGGCAATCAGGCCGAAGCTCAAGAGCGGCAACAGGGTGCGCTTTCAAACTCATAACCTTTTTCTTCAATTACACGGCGAATCCCGCTTTCTCTCGTGGACTTGTTATCGAACTCGACATCCACAGTCTGCTTGACATAGTCCGCATTGACTTTCTGCACGCCTGGCAGATGACCCACCGCATTCTCGATGTTTTCCTCGCACCCCGTGCAATGCATACCCTTGACTTTCAGATGGGTCGACTTGATAGCCATTTTGGGCTCCAGGATGTTTTTTATAGCGGTATATTTGAGGACAAGCTCTATTTGGGAGCAGTGTGAACTCGAAATTTCTCTCGATTCCAGACAATCTCACAATATACTTGATAGGGGTATAAGTAAATACCCTGAGTGGCTGGGGCTGTCGGTGAACAGCATTACCAGCCGGTCTATACCAATACCTTCGCCGGCAGTAGGAGGTAGGCCATATTCCAGAGCCCGTATATAATCGGCGTCGTAGTGCATTGCCTCGGAATCGCCCGCTTCCTTGGCCTTAGCTTGTTCCAGGAAGCGTGCCTTCTGATCCTCGGGGTCGTTCAGTTCGGAAAAGCCATTGGCGATTTCGCGCCCGGCAATGTAGAGTTCGAACCGGTCGGTTATCGCAGGATTCATATCATTGCGCCGCGCAAGCGGCGAGACTTCTGCTGGATAATCGATGATAAAAGTCGGTTCAAACAGTAAGTGTTCGGTAGTTTCATCAAATAGCGATAATTGCAGGCCCCCAATCCCATCCCCCGGCTTGTGAGCAATGCCAAGTGCCTGCAACTCGCTGATCAGGAACGCGCGGTCGTCGAGTTGCGCATCAACATATTCCGGGTGAAATTTCCGGATAGCCTGAGTGATGGTGAGCCGCGCGAACGGTTGTGCAAGATCGATTTCCCGTTCCTGATACGTTATGTTCGCGGCACCTAAAACTTTTATCGCTGTTTCCCGCAGCAGGCTTTCAGTAAAGTCCATCAAATAAGTGTAATCCTGATAAGCTTCATAAAATTCCAGCATGGTGAATTCGGGGTTATGTCGCGTGGAGATCCCCTCGTTACGGAAATTGCGATTGATTTCAAATACTTTTTCCATTCCTCCCACCACCAGACGCTTCAGGTAAAGCTCCGGCGCGATACGCAGATACAATTGCATATCCAGCGTATTGTGGTAAGTGACAAAGGGCCGTGCCATTGCGCCACCTGGGATAGGATGCATCATTGGTGTCTCTACTTCCAGATAGCCATGCGCGGTAAAAAATTCACGAATGGACTGGATGATTCTGGATCGTGTGATAAACACCCTGCGGGTGTTTTCGTTGGTGATCAGATCGAGATAACGCTGGCGGTATTTCTGCTCCTGATCGGACAGGCCATGGAATTTCTCCGGCAGGGGGCGCAAGGACTTTGTCAGCAAGCGCAAACATGTGACGCGCACTGAGAGCTCGCCGGTCCTGGTTTTGAATAGCGTACCCTGGGCACCGAGTATGTCGCCGAGGTCATAATGCTTGAACGCTTCGTAAGTCGCCTCACCGGCAATATCCTTGGCGATGTAAAGCTGGATACGCCCGTTCATATCCTGGATAGTGGCGAAGCTTGCCTTACCCATCACCCGTTTCAATACCATGCGTCCTGCTACTGTCACGACTCTTGGCGCTGCTTCCAAAGTTTCGTTGGGATGCTCACCGTATTGTTGATGAAGATCTGATGACAAATCATCCCGGCGAAAATTATTGGGAAATGGGTTACCTGCCTTACGTAGTGCAGTCAGCTTGGCAAGTCGTTCTTCAGTAAGCGACAATGTATCAATTAACGCCCGTTCTACATCTTCACGTACAGATCGATCTTTTTTTTGATCAAGCTCAGTCAGTCTTTTTTGGAGCTCCAATTCATTCTTGTTTTTGCTCATATGCTTAAATTCCCTGTTTCAAACTAGCCTCGATGAAATCATCCAACCCACCGTCGAGCACTGCCTGTGTATTGCCACTTTCGACGTCGGTGCGCAAGTCCTTGATGCGCGATTGGTCCAGCACGTAGGAGCGGATCTGGTGTCCCCAGCCGATATCAGTTTTGCTGTCCTCTATTGCTTGCTTCTCGTCATTACGTTTGCGCAACTCCGCCTCGTACAGACGGGATTTCAACATTGCCATCGCATCCGCGCGATTTCGGTGCTGGGAACGGCCGCTCTGGCATTGCACCACGATCCCCGTGGGATTGTGCGTGATACGAATGGCTGAATCGGTTTTATTGATATGCTGACCACCTGCACCGGATGCACGAAAAGTGTCGACGCGCAAATCCGCCGGATTGATTTCTATGTCGATGGTCTCATCCACTTCGGGATAGACAAATACGCTCGCAAATGAGGTATGGCGGCGATTACCAGAATCGAATGGGGATTTACGCACCAACCTATGGACGCCAGTTTCCGTGCGAAGATAGCCGTAAGCATAATCGCCGGATATTTTGAGACTTGCGCTCTTGATCCCAGCGACCTCGCCGCTTGACTC
>CAJDUY010000019.1_pt1 | contig 15391 bp, 10 predicted proteins | sample 7390911 | NCBI WGS metagenome assembly CAJDUY01 (sample SAMEA7055686, study PRJEB34461) | soil metagenome | biome: terrestrial ecosystem; feature: Peninsula; material: soil | place: Antarctica | collected 2016 | reverse complement strand
GAACCGATTCGAATGCCGCTGGTGATGAATGGTTTCTGCGGATCGTTGGGTATGGCATTCTTGTTGACGGTAATATGCGCCAGCTCAAGCGATTCCGCTGCCTGCTTGCCGGTAAGGTTCTTGGCACGAAGATCCACCAGAAACATATGACAATCAGTACGCCCGGAGACAATGCGCAGGCCTCGCTCTTGCAATACCTTAGCCATCACGCGGGCGTTTTCGATCACCTGTTCCTGATAATCCCTGAATTCTTTAGTGGCAGCTTCTTTGAAAGCTACCGCCTTAGCAGCAATCACGTGCATCAGGGGACCACCCTGAGTTTGCGGAAAAATTGCCGAATTGAGCGTTTTCTCATGCTCCGGCTTTGCCATGATTATGCCACCGCGTGGCCCGCGTAACGTCTTGTGGGTGGTGGTCGTGACAAAATCGGCAATACCGACAGGATTGGGGTAAAACCCTGCCGCCACCAATCCTGCGTAATGAGCCATATCCACAAATAAATAGGCCCCCACGTCATCTGCGATCTTGCGAAAACGTTTCCAATCTATCACCAGCGCGTAAGCCGATGCTCCGGCAACGATCATTTTGGGCCTGTGTTCGCGCGCCAGGGACTCTACTGCATCGTAATCAAGTTCCTCTTGCGAATTAAGTCCGTACGCAACCGAGTTAAAAATCTTGCCGCTGAGATTGACCGAAGCGCCATGGGTCAAATGCCCACCATGGGCAAGCGACATACCAAGGAGGGTATCACCCGGTTTTAAGGCCGATAAATAAACTGCAGCGTTCGCCTGCGAGCCCGAATGTGGCTGGACATTGACATACTCTGCATGAAACAGCGCTTTTACCCGGTCTATCGCGAGCTGCTCCACTATATCCACATACTCGCACCCGCCATAATAGCGCTTTCCGGGATAACCCTCAGCGTATTTGTTGGTGAGGACTGATCCCTGCGCTTCCATTACCGCTGGACTAGCATAATTCTCGGACGCGATCAACTCAATATATTCTTCCTGGCGCTGCTCTTCGCCTTTGACGGCTCGCCATACATCAGGATCAACGCTTTCCAAGGTCAGTTTCGGAGACAACATGGCTATTCAACTCTTTGAGAATTAAGAAAATGGGGTTAGCAGTTCGTCTCAACAATATGTCGTATTAGACTAACGGGGGTCGGCTATACATCGAGATTTCTTACCCCTAATGCATTGTTCTCAATAAATGCACGGCGGGGTTCGACCACATCACCCATCAAGGTAGTGAAAATTTCGTCAGCAGCGATGCTATCTTCAATCTGGGCGCGCAACAGCCGGCGGCTTTTGGGGTCCATGGTGGTTTCCCATAACTGTATCGGATTCATTTCTCCCAAACCTTTGTAGCGCTGAGTGCCGATACTTTTTTTTACTTCCTGCAGCAGCCAGTCGAGCGCGTGCTTGAAGTCGCTGACAGATTGTTTTTGTTCGCCACGCTTGACGTATGCGGCGGGGCCCATCAGGCCATTGAGAACTTGAGCAGTTTGCCTGATTTGAGCGTAATCACCGCTATGCAGGAAATCCTGATCAAGATAGCTGGCGCGGGCGTTGCCATGATGCATACGAGATATTTTCAGCCGGTACTCCTCGGTGGCGACGTCATACTCCGGCGTAATTTGTACAGTGGCTACATGCGCCGCGAGCTTGACAGCGCTGTCGGCTGCCCCGATTTCAGTACTCAAGTCTATGTCAGGATGGCGAAATAAGGCATGCATCACTTCACTGTCAATGAGGCGGCTCATGCGTTCGATCACTGCTTCGGCCAGCAAGTAGTCGTTGGCGATTTTTTCAAGGGTTTCTCCGGTGAGCGGCGATCTATCCTCATGCGTATGTAATTCCGCATCAGCCAGTGCCAACCCCAGCAGATATTGTTTAAGTTCATGGTCATCCTTGACGTAGCGTTCTTGCTTACCATGCTTGATCTTGTATAGAGGCGGTTGCGCAATGTAAATATGGCCACGTTCGATCAGCTCCGGCATTTGCCGGTAAAAGAACGTGAGCAATAAAGTACGTATGTGGGAACCATCCACGTCCGCATCGGTCATGATGATGATGCGGTGGTAGCGCAACTTGTCGGGGTTGTATTCGTCTTTGCCAATGCCGGTTCCGAGCGCGGTAATGAGAGAGATGATTTCCTGCGATGAGATGAGTTTGTCGAAACGGGCTTTTTCGACATTCAGGATTTTGCCCTTCAGCGGCATGATCGCCTGGAATTTACGGTCGCGTCCCTGCTTGGCGGAACCGCCTGCCGAATCACCCTCAACCAGGTAAAGCTCGCACAGCGCAGGGTCTTTTTCCTGGCAGTCGGCCAGTTTGCCTGGCAATCCGATACCATCCAGCACGCCCTTGCGCCGGGTCAATTCGCGCGCTTTTCGCGCGGCTTCACGCGCTCTCGCAGCATCTATGATTTTTCCGCAGATGGTTTTAGCGTCGAGTGGACGTTCTAACAGGAACTCCGTCAGTTTTAGCGTCACGATTTCCTCTACAGCCGGACGTACTTCAGAGGAAACGAGCTTTTCCTTGGTCTGAGAGGAAAACTTGGGTTCAAATAACTTCACCGATAAAATGCAGGACAAGCCCTCTCGCATATCGTCACCAGAGGTTTCGATTTTGGCTTTTTTTGCCAGTTCATTTTTTTCAATATAGTTGTTAAGGGTGCGCGTCATGGCAGCACGCAAACCGGTGAGATGGGTTCCTCCATCTTTTTGCGGTATGTTATTGGTGAAGCACAAAACTTGTTCGGAATAACTGTCGTTCCACTGCATTGAGACTTCCACTACGATGCCGTCTTTTTCTCCGGTAGCGTAAAAAATGGTCGGGTGTAGAACAGACTTGGTGCGGTTAATGTACTCGACAAAACTTTTCACCCCACCGGTAAAAGCGAATGTTTCTTCCTTGGCGTTGCGCTGATCAACAAGATGTATTTTAACGCCATTATTAAGAAAAGAAAGTTCGCGCAGACGCTTTGCAAATATGTCATAGTGATATTCAGTATCACCGAAAATTTCCTTGCTGGCGAGGAAGTGCACTTCGGTGCCACGTCGCTCGGTTTTGCCTGTGACAGCGAGCGGCGCGACGGGTACGCCCATGCGGAACTCGATCTGATGGATCTGCCCATTGCGGCGAATGGTAAGACGCAACCATTCCGATAGGGCGTTAACGACCGATACGCCAACGCCATGCAAGCCCCCTGATACCTTGTAGGAATTATCATCAAACTTGCCGCCGGCGTGAAGTTCGGTCATGACAATTTCTGCGGCCGAGCGCTTCATTTCATCATCGTGCTTGACGCCAGTGGGAATGCCCCGGCCATTGTCTTGTACGGTTATTGAATTATCCGGATGAATGATCACGGTGATTTCGTCACAATGACCGGCCAGCGCCTCATCAATGGCGTTATCCACTACCTCGAATACCATATGATGCAAACCGGTGCCATCGCTGGTATCACCTATGTACATACCAGGACGCTTGCGTACCGCATCAAGTCCTTTCAGGATTTTTATGCTATCTGAGCTATAAGCGATTGAATCGTCTATTTTTCTTTGTTTAGAGCGGTCTTTTTCGTTCATACCTGATTATTTGGTTTTACGTGAACCTGGATTTATTGAAAAAATCTCTGTTAATGAAGTATCGCTTTATCCCTGACTGAACTGGTTGCCGTAATTGCCCCTGGTTTTATTTATATCCTCATGGGCATCACGACGTACTTGAAATCCTCATTGCCAGGAATAGTAATCAATGCGCTGCTGTTGGCATCGCCGAAAGAACATTGCACCTTTTCGCTGGTGAGATTGTTCAATACATCCAGCAAGTAAGTAACGTTGAAACCTATATCGAGCGCTTCACCATCATACGCGACTTCCAACTCTTCTTGTGCCTCTTCCTGCTCGCTGTTATTACAAACGATGCGAAGATTACCCGTTGTCAGGATTACCCGGACACCGCGAAATTTTTCATTTGACAGAATTGAAGCACGTTGTAACGTTTGCAAAAGCAATAACCGGTTTACATCAAAGTGCTTTTGGTACCCGGTTGGGATAACGCGGTTGTAATCAGGAAACTTGCCATCCACAACCTTGGATATCAGCGTGACATTCGAAAATGTAAAACGCACTTGATTTTGGAGCAATTCCACTATGACAGGTTCCTCGCTGTCATTTAATTGCTTGGCAAGCTCCAATACCACCTTCCGAGGTAAAATAACTTCTCTCTTCTCTTGAGGCATATCCAATACGAGCAGAGCAAACGCCAAGCGATGGCCGTCCGTAGCCACCGCTTTCAGGTAATTTTCTTCCATGAGTAAAAGCAGGCCGTTCAGATAATAGCGAATATCCTGCTGGGCCATGGCATATTGCACCAGAAATAAAAGCTGTTTCAGTTCTTTTTGCTTTAATGTTATTTTTGCCTGAGATTCGGTATTTTCGGGAAATTTAGGAAAATCTTCTACAGGAAGCGTTTGCAAATTAAAACGGCTTTTTCCGGCTTTACCGTGAAGCCGGTTTTCGTCGATTTCCAATACTACTTCCGTTTTATCCGGAAGCGCACGCAATATGTCCTGTAGTTTCTTTGCGGCTACAGTAACTGAGCCTCCTTCTCCAGTAGCTTTACTATCCTGTGTGGAAGTCGTTATCTGAATTTCCAGATCGGTGGCAATAAATGAAATTTCTTCATTCCTTCGTTCTATGAGTACGTTTGAAAGTATAGGCAAGGTATGGCGGCGTTCGACAATCCCGGTGACCGTTTGTAATGGCTTAAGTAGAGTTTCTTTATCAGTTTGTATCAGTTTCATTTATTTAAAATCCAGATAATCATTAATAAAGGGAGGTCAAGTCCGGTATAAATAGGAAAACACAAATAATATTAGATAATTAATTACTATTTCTTATCTGTATTGAAAGGGTATTGTCTGTGGATATTTTGTGGGTATAAATTAAAGTCTGGTTCAAATGGTAAGTTATCCCCAATTTATACGTTGTTATCAACCGCGGAGAATATGTAATAGTGTATTGAAGTCCCGGTTAATCGCTGGGTCTGATGCCCGTAATTCAGCTATTTTCCGATATCCATGCAGTACGGTCGTATGATCTCTTCCTCCGAAGGCTTCACCGATATCAGGCAAACTCAGAGGTGTTAGTTCTTTAGATATGGCCATGGCCATTTGCCGGGGTCTTGCAATGATGCGCGAACGTTTTTTGGAATACATTTCGGCGACCTTGATTTTATAGTAGTCAGCCACGGTTTTTTGGATATTTTCAATGGATATCTGGCGGTTTTGTACCGCTAGCAAATCTTTCAACGCTTCCCTGGCCAAATCCAGCGATAACGAATGACCTGTAAATCGGGAATAAGCGAGCACCCTTTTCAAGGCACCTTCCAGTTCACGTACATTAGACCGGATATGTTTGGCTATGAAAAAGGCGACATTCTCATCCAGAACGATTTTTTCCATCAGTGCTTTTTTTAACAGAATGGCAACACGCATTTCCAGCTCCGGTGGTTCAACCGCTACTGTCAAGCCCCAGCCAAAACGGGAAATCAACCGTTCTTCCATACCGGAGATTTCCTTAGGGTAGGAATCGCACGTAATGATTACCTGTTTATGTGCTTCGATTAACGCGTTAAAGGCGTAAAAAAATTCTTCTTGAGTCCGGTTCTTGCCGCCAAAAAACTGGATGTCATCTATCAGCAGCACATCCAGAGAATGATAGTATCGTTTGAATTCATCGAACGCTTTATGTTGGTAAGCCCTTACTACGTCGGAAACATATTGTTCCGAGTGAATGTATCTGACTTTGGCAGTGCTGTTGTGCTCCAGTACCAAGTTACCAATGGCTTGAATCAGGTGAGTTTTTCCCAAACCAACGCCACCATAAATAAAAAATGGGTTGTATGCGACTCCTGGGCGTTCTGCAACCTGGATTGCGCCTGCTCGTGCCAGTTGATTTGCTTTTCCCGTGACGAAGCTATTGAAGGTAAAGGAAGAATTAAGTCGGCTGGGAGTTTTTTCCTTTGAAGTTTTTTGGGTTATACGCGCTGGTGCAACAACGGACGGAGTTGGCGTAACCACGATATTTTCCACAGTTGGAGCCGTTGCTTTCGTGGAGCCGTGGTCAGCAAGCTTTAATTGGAAATGTATATCTTGCGAAAAATGTTTTTCCGCCATTTGTTCAATGCGGGATAGGAAGTGGTCCTTGATCCATTGCATGACAAACCGGTTGGGGGCGACAAGGATGGGTTCATGCTCAGTGTGGGATAAATCCAGGTGGAGTGGTTTAATCCAGGTATTGAATTGCTGGGCACTCAATTCTTTCTCAAAATGTCCAAGACAGGAAAGCCAAAAGGTGTGCATTGCCAACATGATAGTAAAATTCTTATTGGGGAGGCGGCGGAATTCGGGAGCGGCGGTGAGCGGCATATTTTAGACCCTTCCGCTCTACTTATCCACAGGGGAGGAAAAAAATATAGGTTGACACCAGCCTCCGTCAAGGGTTGTAATGCGGGGTTTTATTTATCGGCCTTAGGGGAAAAAGATGAAACGCACATATCAACCATCCGTGACTCGAAGAAAGCGGACCCATGGCTTTCGGGTTCGCATGAAAACCACCGGCGGTGCGGCTGTTATTCGGGCTCGTCGTGCCAAGGGACGGGCTCGCCTCGGAGTGTAGGTTTAATAATCTTAAAAACTAATTTCTTGAGGAGCTGTATTATTCGTTTTCCGAAAAGCCACCGGTTGCACCAAGCTGATGAGTTCTCCTCGGTTATCCGATTCAGATGTTCCGCCAGCAGTGAATTTCTTCAGGTTTTTGCTAAACCCAACAATCTTGTACATTCACGATTAGGCTTAATAGTCGCAGGTAAAATCGAGCGGCTAGCGGTAAACCGCAATAGGGTAAAACGTCTGTTAAGAGAGGTATTTCGAGCACGACAGCGAGATTTGGTCGGCCTGGATCTGGTAGTGCGTTTACGTTGCCGTGTTCCCCAAAGCAACTCGATGCAAATGACGGGGGAGGCGGAGATGCTCATGATTCAATTGCAGCGATGTCGCGGATAATTATTGGTTTCATCAAGTTCTATCAATATTGCCTTAGTCCTTTTTTTGGACCTTCGTGCCGGTTCAGCCCATCTTGTTCACACTACGCGTGTGAGGCACTGACCCGGCATGGATTGCTGCGGGGGATACTCCTCAGTGTATGGAGGATGCTGCGTTGCAATCCATGGGGTCGCGGCGGACATGATCCTGTGCCTTAAAGACTTATTCAACCTGAATTATTTCGATACGGTTTATGCGTATCGTCAAAAAAATAAAATCGCGAAGCAAGATGGACACAAAAAAACTTGTACTTTTCATAATTTTTTCCACATCAATGTTATTCCTGTGGGAGGCGTGGCAGAAAGAACAAAATCCGCCAACCTCGACAGCCGTGACCTCACCAGGGTCGAGTAGCAAGCCTTCTGCGCGTCCTCAGGACCAGACTCCGGTTCCAGGGGAAAAGCTTATTTCGGGGCAGCCAGGGAGTGGTGAAACCTCCGCAGAGAATGGCGCTCCGGTGAGCCCGACGGGCAAGCTGGAATCAGGGGAAAAGATTGTAGTCAAGACCGACATGGTAATAGCGGAAATCGATACCGCTGGGGGTGATCTACGTCGTCTTGAGTTACTGTTTCACCCGGACAAGGAAGATAAGAGCAAACCCTTTGCTCTGTTGCAAAGCCGGTCTGATCACGTTTACGTAGCTCAGTCAGGACTGATAGGAGAAGGGCTACCCAGCCACAAGACGCGGTATACAGCGGATTCGAGCACTTATGATTTAGCTGCGGGTCAGGACAAAGTCGTGGTACGTCTCTACGCACCCGAGACTGGCAATGTGCGTGTGACGAAGATTTATACTTTTCATCGCGGCAGTTATATCGTCGATGTCAGTTTCGAAGTCGTTAATCAAGGATCTGCGGCAATTCAGCCATTCTCCTATTTTCAGATGCTGCGTGACAGCCAGCCCCCGGTAGGCTCGGTTTTCATGGTACCCACCTATACTGGCGCAGCGCTTTACACCGAGCAGGAAAAATTCAAAAAGATCGAATTTTCCGCTCTGGACAAGGGCAACGCAACCTATCCTAAAAATGCCGATAATGGCTGGATTGCAATGCTGCAGCATTATTTTCTTACTGCTTGGCTGCCCAAGGATAAATCTCCCCGGGAGTATTACGCGAAACGCCTCGGTGAAAATGAATATTCTGCCGGTGTGATTGTGCCGGTAGGCCAAATCGAACCGGGAAGTACTGCCAACGTTACCGTTCGGCTTTACGCAGGTCCGGAGGAACAAAGTAAACTTGCAGCGCTTGCGCCAGGGCTTGATCTGACGGTGGATTACGGCTGGCTCACGGTGATCGGCGCGCCGCTGTTCTGGTTGTTATCGTTCTTCCATTCCTGGACAGGAAACTGGGGGGTTGCGATTATTCTTCTGACAATGTCGGTCAAGCTCGCATTTTTTCCCTTGTCCGCGGCAGGTTATCGTTCGATGGCGAAACTGCGGGTGGTTACGCCTAAGCTGCAGCGCCTGCGTGAACAGCACGGGAATGACCGTCAGCGTATGCACCAGGCGATGATGGAATTCTATAAGACGGAAAAAATTAATCCGATGGGAGGTTGTTTACCCATTGTGGTTCAGATTCCCGTATTTATCTCGCTTTACTGGGTATTGCTCGCGAGTGTAGAACTACGTTTTGCACCATTTGCGGCGTGGATTGAGGATCTGTCATCGCCTGATCCCTATTATGTGCTGCCAGTGCTCATGGGTATTTCCATGTTTATACAGTCAAAGCTCAGCCCGCAAGCCACGGACCCGATCCAGGCCAAGGTGATGCAGATCATGCCCTTTGCCTTCAGCGTTTTCTTTTTCTTCTTTCCCGCGGGATTGGTGCTGTACTCGCTGGTGAATAACGTACTTTCCATCGCCCAGCAATGGCAAATTACGCGCATGATCGAAAGTGCTGCCGCTACCTCCTCTACGCCCGCCAGCAAGAAGAAATGACTCAGCGGAAAATTCAGAACTATTTGCCCGGATGGATAATACCGACATCATTGCTGCCGTCGCTACCCCGCCCGGGCGAGGTGGCATCGGCGTAGTACGGATTTCAGGCAAAAATCTGCGATCCCTGGCGCAACGGATTATTGGTTATATTCCCGAGCCGCGTCATGCCAGCCTAAGTAAATTTCTCGATGAAAACGGATTAACCGTAGATCAAGGTATTGTTCTTTATTTCCCCTCTCCTCATTCATATACCGGCGAAGATGTGCTGGAGCTGCAGGGTCACGGCGGCCCGGCAGTAACGAATCTATTGCTGTCCTGTTGTATCTCCGCGGGTGCACGGTTAGCGCAGCCGGGAGAATTTACCTTGCGTGCTTTTCTTAATAATAAACTGGATCTTGCTCAGGCTGAAAGCGTAGCCGACCTCATAAATGCCAGCACCGGAGAGGCTGCGCGTTGTGCCATGCGCTCGCTGCAAGGGGAGTTTTCTGCTGCTATCCATATGTTGGTGCAAGCGCTTACTGACCTGCGAATGCTCATCGAAGCAGGATTAGATTTTCCAGAAGAAGAGATTGAGGCCCTGCAACAGGCTGAAGTTCATGTTAGATTAACAGCCATTCACGCGCAACTGGAACGCGTGCTTGCGTCTGCCCGGCAAGGCAGTCTATTGTGCGAAGGTGTGCATGTGGTTCTGGTAGGGCAGCCCAATGTCGGCAAATCCAGTCTGATGAATCAGTTGGCCGGTGAAGAAGCCGCAATCGTTACTGAAATTCCCGGCACTACGCGTGATGCCATTCGCCAGGCAATCGAAATAGAAGGCGTTCCGCTATATCTGATTGATACCGCCGGATTACACGAGACAGATGACACGGTCGAAAAAATCGGTATCGCTCGCACGCGCTTGGCTATCGGAAAAGCGGATTTGGGATTGTTGCTGATAGATAGCCGTTTGGGCATCACCCCGGCGGATCGCATAATACTCGATAGCCTTCCGGCCGAGTTACCAGTAATCCGGGTCCATAATAAGATAGACTTACTGGACTCATTCCCGCAAGCCAGAAATGACGAAGACAGGTTAGAGATACATCTTTCTGCCAAAACAGGTGCGGGGATTGATTTGCTTCGCAAAAAGCTGCTGGAAATCGTCGGTTGGCAGCCACATTCTGTTGGTGAAGGCATATTTATGGCGCGCCACCGCCACCTTCGGGCCCTGACCGAAGCAGGAAAACATCTGAATAGCGCGGCCGAATTGGCAGGATGCGGATTTCAGCTGGAGTTGTTGGCCGAAGAGCTACGGCTTGCCCAGCGAACCTTATCCTCCATTACTGGCGAATTTGGTGCCGATGATTTGCTGGGTCAAATATTTTCGCGCTTTTGTATCGGCAAATAGCTTTCATTCCGCCTCCCGGCGACTCAAGTAGGCAGCCCTTTTTTCTGCTGCCCTGCCGCCCTATTTCCATTGGTTTGGGGCATTGAATATTTCGGTGTTTCACGTGAAACATCCGGCTCGCTGGAATGGGAATGCTCAAAGACCCAAGCTGCCGTGTGGCAGGTAAGCGTCTGGCCCCCTCAAAATATGGTGAAGCGCGCGCCCTTACACTACCCTCCGTTTTGCCGTAGAATACTTTTCTTTCCGGGAACCACCCAAGCGGCAATTTTAATGATTTTTTCTGAAAAATTCGATGTGATCGTGATTGGCGGCGGACATGCGGGCACTGAGGCGGCACTTGCGGCGGCGCGTATGGGGCAGAAAACGCTACTGCTTTCGCACAATATCGAAACGCTGGGTCAGATGTCATGCAATCCTTCCATAGGAGGCATCGGCAAAGGGCATCTGGTGAAGGAGGTGGATGCGTTGGGCGGTGCGATGGCTGCGGCCACCGATGAAGCCGGTATCCAGTTTCGTATTCTCAATTTAAGCAAGGGGTCGGCAGTGCGCGCGACCCGTGCCCAGGCTGATCGGTTGCTCTATCGCCAAGCGATTCGCCGCCGCCTGGAAAACCAGCCAAACCTTTGGCTGTTTCAGCAATCAGTAGATGATCTTACGCTTGAGAATGGACGGATCACAGGAGTTGTTACCCAGCTAGGGATAAAGTTTTCTGCACGTGCCGTGGTGCTGACTGCTGGCACGTTTCTCGCTGGATTGGCACACGTCGGCTCGGCTAATTTTCAGGCAGGCAGGGCGGGTGATCCGCCATCCATAAACCTTGCTCTCCGTTTGCGTGAGATGCAGCTGCCGGTGGGACGATTGAAGACCGGTACGCCGCCTCGCATAGACGGACGCAGCATAGACTACTCGGCGATGGCTGAACAGCCAAGCGACTTCCCCGTTCCGGTCTTTTCCTTTATGGGGAATGCGGCTCAGCATCCGCGTCAACTGCCGTGCTGGATCACGCATACGAATATCCATACACACGGCATTATTCGTAGCGGGCTGGATCGCTCGCCGCTATTTTCTGGGGTGATCGAAGGAGTGGGTCCGCGTTATTGTCCTTCCATTGAGGACAAGGTGGTACGATTTTCGACCAAGGAATCGCACCAGATCTTCCTTGAGCCGGAAGGGCTTACCACTCATGAGGTGTACCCTAACGGAATATCTACCAGTTTGCCATTCGATATTCAGGTTAAGCTGGTGCGTTCTATCGCGGGCCTGGAGAAAGCGCATATTACGCGTCCCGGCTATGCTATCGAGTACGATTATTTTGATCCGCGCGGACTGAAAAGCTCACTTGAAACGAAGGCAATCGAAGGATTGTTTTTTGCTGGACAAGTCAACGGTACGACTGGTTACGAGGAGGCGGCCGCGCAGGGGCTGCTGGCTGGCATCAATGCCGCGCTCAAAACGCAGGATCACGATGCATGGTGTCCGCGCCGTGACGAAGCGTATCTGGGCGTCCTGGTGGATGATCTCATTACTCGTGGTGTTACCGAACCTTACCGCATGTTCACCAGTCGCGCCGAATATCGTTTGCAGCTGCGTGAGGACAATGCTGATTTGCGCCTAACTGAAATAGGGCGCAGGCTCGGTGTGGTGGACGATACGCGCTGGGCTGTGTTCGAGGCCAAGCGGGAAGCTATTGTTCGAGAGCAAGGTAGATTGCAAGCGGTGTGGTTCGGTCCGAACACAAGTTCGAATACGCTGCCCGAAGCGGATGCATTGCGAGTGTTGGGCAAAACAATTGATCGTGATTGCTCGCTGCATGAGTTGCTGCGCCGTCCTGACATATCCTATGCAAGTCTTATGACGCTGCCCGGAGCAGGGGAAGGCACCCATGATCCGCTGGTCGCAGAGCAAGTTGAAATTCAGGCAAAGTACCAAGGCTACATAAAGCGCCAGAAGGATGAAGTGGCACGTAACGCACACTACGAGGAAACACGTTTACCGCAAGATATTGATTATACTACGCTATGCGGACTCTCCAGTGAGGTACAGCAAAAATTAAATCAACACAAGCCGGAAACAGCAGGACAGGCGGCACGGATTTCCGGCATAACGCCAGCGGCGGTTTCGTTATTGCTGGTACACGTGAAGCGTGGTTTTTCCAATCAGAAAAAAAAGAAAGTACATGAATCTGGCGACGAAGCTTGCTAACGGAATCGCTGTCTTGGGTTTTCCGCTTCCGGACGAAACCCAGCTCCAGCTATTGCAATATCTTGCGTTAATCAGTAAGTGGAACCGGGTGCATAATCTGACGGCAGTGCGTGAACCGGAACCCATGTTAACTCGGCATTTATTGGATAGCCTGGCTGTTCTGCCATACATTGCCGGTCCGCATATAGTCGATGTCGGCAGTGGCGCGGGTTTGCCGGGAATTCCTCTGGCTTTGTCGCACCCTGACTGGCAAGTAGTGTTGCTCGAAAGCAATCATAAAAAAACTGTCTTTCTGCAACAGGCATGTATTGAATTGAAGCTGAAAAATGTTGAGGTAGTGTGCGAACGGGTCGAAAATTTTTGCCCGGCGGATGGGTTCGATACGGTAATCTCGCGCGCTTTTTCCGATCTGGCAGACTTTGTCAAACTGGCGGGGCATCTGTGTGCAGAAGGAAACAACAGCGGCAGGCTTGCGGCAATGAAAGGGATTTATCCTCACGAAGAGTTGGCGCAGATACCGTCACCGTTCATTGTTGAGAAAGTATTATCGGTTGCGGTCCCCGGCCTTGAGGCAGAGCGGCATTTGGTAATGATCAAGCATGGCAGTTAAATATCCGCAGTTAACAATACTTTGTTCATTTTGATTGTTTGGTTTCCGGCAGAGCCGGTTCGAGGGCAGGCGCGGTGGCAAAAATTCTGGCGATAACCAATCAAAAAGGCGGGGTGGGAAAAACCACCACTAGCGTTAATCTCGCTGCGAGTCTCGCAGCTGCCAGGCGCCGTGTGCTGTTGATCGATCTGGACCCGCAGGGTAACGCTACCATGGGAAGCGGCGTGGACAAGCGTGCTCTGCAACACACGATTTATCACGTATTGCTGGGTAGTAAAAGTATCGCGGACGTACGCGTGATCTCGACCAAGGGTAAATATGACCTGATTCCCGCCAACCGGGATCTGGCCGGTGCTGAAATAGAGATGGTGGATTTGCCTCGGCGAGAAACGCGCCTGAAAGAAGCTCTGAAAGAAGTGGAAAGTGAATATGATTTTGTTCTCATTGATTGTCCACCGGCGCTCAATCTGTTGACCCTCAATGGGTTGTGCGCAGCTTATACGGTTATGATTCCCATGCAATGCGAATATTATGCGCTAGAGGGACTCAGCGATCTGGTTAATACCATAAAAAAAGTACGCACGAATCTGAATCCGGTGCTGGAAATCGAGGGATTGCTGCGCACCATGTTTGACCCGCGTAACATACTGGCGCAACAGGTGTCGGAGCAATTGCAACAGCACTTTGGCGACAAGGTTTACCGCACCGTGATTCCACGCAACGTGCGGCTGGCTGAAGCACCAAGCTTTGGCATGCCCGCGTTATACCACGATAAATTATCGAAAGGTACACAGGCCTATCTGGCGCTGGCGGGGGAAATGCTTAACAGAGACCGCGCTAACGCCGCGGCGGTTTGACGGAAATTCCGAACAGAAACCGGAAGAATGGAAGACGTGGAGTGGGACCAAAAACCATGAAATTGAAAGGCTTGGGAAGAGGATTGGACGCGCTGTTATCGGGTAACGACGATAGCGTCAAGGTTGGAGAGTCGCTGCAGAATTTGAAAGTATCAGTGCTGCAGCCGGGCAAATATCAGCCACGCACCCGCATGGATAAGGAATCTTTGGCGGAACTTGCGGAATCCATCAAAGTGCAGGGTGTAATGCAGCCGGTGCTCGTCCGGCCTGTTTCCCCCGGACATTACGAGATCATAGCCGGGGAGCGGCGTTGGCGGGCAGCGCAAATTGCAGGACTTTTGGAAGTGCCTGCGCTGATCCGCGAAGTACCGGATGAAGCCGCGCTGGCGATGTCGCTGATCGAGAACATTCAGCGCGAGAATTTAAACCCATTGGAAGAAGCGATGGGTATTCAGCGCCTCATCAAGGAATTCGGCATGACTCACCAGGCGGCCAGCGAGGCTTTGGGCAGCTCACGTAGCGCGGTATCCAACCTTCTGCGATTACTCAACTTACCCTTGCCCGTACAGGAATTGTTGATGGAGGGGAAGATCGACATGGGGCATGGGCGTGCACTTCTTTCACTTCCCTCAGCCAAGCAAATAGAAACCGCGAATCTGATCGTGTACAAGCAGCTTTCGGTACGTGAAACTGAAAAGCTTGTGAACCGGATAGAGCACCCAATAATGAAACAATGTCCCAAACCTGACCGTGATCTGCTGCGTTTACAGGAGGATATTTCGACGAAACTCGGCGCGCAAGTCGTCATAAATTCCGGAAAAAAAGGCAAGGGAACCGTTGTAATTCATTACAGCAGCCTGGATCAGCTGGAGGGAATATTGTCTCGGTGGTAAGTATTAAATCGAGTGCTTCTACGCATAATCCACTCGTCATTTTGGCCTAAAAAATAAATAGATGAGCCATTCCAGCGTTGGAGCCAACGAAGACTCATCCTTTCATTGCATCATATTCCTTATGGATATTATGCAAACCCGGTTCTTTCCGCTGTTCTTTTGAAAGACCCTTTATCAAGGCAGTTTCATAATATCGGAAAATTTGACCTGATACGCTTCAGGAGCGAATTCAAAGGCGATCAGGGGTAAGCAAATCAATATAATTGGCGAGTTTCAGCCCATGAAGCACCGGACAAACTGCTTGACTTAGCGCATCTTCGGGGATAGTCTTTGTAGGGTTGTGGGTATGTAATGTAATGTATTGGTAACATAGCAACTGGGGCTCCT